>WBZN01000796.1_pt3 | contig 17271 bp, 15 predicted proteins | sample 5204281 | NCBI WGS metagenome assembly WBZN01 (sample SAMN12344347, study PRJNA552823) | activated sludge metagenome | biome: Activated sludge suspended growth; feature: Nitrification reactor; material: Wastewater; isolation source: activated sludge from nitrification reactor of wastewater...
GCGGCGCGGTGATCGACACCGCCGAGCGCCGGTAGTACGCCCACAGCGTGCCGTAGCGACGACACACCGAGCAGTTGCACTGCGTCACCTGTCGTGGCAACCGCGTCGCGCCGAGCTGCACGGCCTCGCACAAGCACGTTCCCTGGATCGCGAGCTTCGTCATGCGCATAGTATCGCAGTTGTGTCAGTCGGTCGTGATGATGACGATCCGCGCGCAGCCAGCCGTATCCCGTGCGAAACCGAGCTTGACGACGACGCCGTCGATCTTCCAGGTGCGATAGGCCGGCGCGCCGGGCGGGCCGTGTGGGCTCGGAATCGAGGGCCCCTCGTCGACGAACGCGCCGAGCTTGGCGACGGCGGCGGTTTCCGTCACGCACAAGTCGGGCGCGAGCTCGAACATCACCTGGCCGGCTTGTGACGAAGACAACGAGCGCTGACGGACCTCGATCGAGGTGAACGGCGCGATGGGCGCCTTGGCGGTGTAGATGTCGAAGTACTCGTTCGATGACGAGACCGCGAGCTCGATGCCCGTCACCTCCGCGACCGACTTGCTGGTGTACGGCCGCTGCGCCGCGACACGGCTCACGAGATCAAGGAACTCGGTCGGGCTCATTCGTTTCGTCTGAATCGGCTGCGCCGGCGCGGGCTCGGACTTGTTGTCTGTCTTCGCGATGCACGCGGTGACGCCTATGGCCCCGGCGGCGAGCAATACGGTTCCCAGTGCACGGCCGATCATGCAAGTACGGTATGCGCGCGAGCTCGAATTGGCAATCTCGAATGATCTGCTGGCGGCTCAGGTGGTAACGGCCGCGCGCGCCACAGCGAGGGCGCCTCGACCGCCGCCACGCCGTGGAGCGATCCCACCATGGCGCGCGTCGTGCCGTGAACAGAGTTGCGGACGATCGCCAAGGCGATGTCGACCTCGGGCGCGGCGGCGTCAGCTCCTCGGGCGAGGACCTTTGTCGTTCGTCATGACCGCGACCGCGGGAAGCTCGCTGATCCCGCCTCGATGCCCTCCGCCGACCTCGAGGATCGCAGCGACCTCCCGATGACCGCCGCGAAACGCGTCGTCGGTGGGCGTATTGCCCCAGCGATCGCGCGGGTTGACCGTCACGCCGCGTGCGAGCAGCGCCTCGACGACATGGAGCTGCCCCTCGGATGACGCTAGATGCAAGGCCGTACGTCCGTCGTAGTCGGCGAGGTTGAGGTCGATGCCGCGCACGACGAGCCGCTGGATCCCGAGTAGATCTCCCCGGCTCGCTGCCCAGCACAGCGACGTGACCGCGTCGGCGCGGAGATCCTCGGGTCGGGCGCGCGGATCCTTCTTCGTTCCCATCGAGCCGACCAGGTTGTCGTAGTTGTGGAAGTTGAAGCGGTCGACGAGCCGCTTGCAAAACTCGATGCCGCGGACGCTGTTCCCCACGGCGTCGAGGCGTGGCGACCAGGTGCAGAATCCCATCGTGTTCGGCACGACCACCATGAGCGCGCCGGACACACCGCTCTTGCTGGGCAGCCCGATGGTGAACGCAAACTCACCCGAGAAGTCATACATCCCGCACGAGTACATCAGCGACAGGCACGAACGAACCGTGCTGGGTGAGAGGACGCACTCACCGGTAATCGGGCACACGCCGCCGTTCGCGAGCGTCGCGGCGATGATGCTCATCTTTTCGCAGTTCGACTCGATCGAGCAGCACTGGAAGTAGAACTCGAGCGTCTCGACGAGGTTGGTGCCCTCGGGGAACACCCCCTTCTCCTTCATGAAGTAGCCGAGCGCGAAGTTTCGATCCGCCGTCTGTCGCTCCGAGAGGTAGACCGCGTTGCTGAAGCCGGCCTTGCGACCGCCCGCGAACCTCCCCCACTGGGCCATCACGTGATCAAACCGATCCGCGACGGGCACCTCTCGGTGGATGAGCGAGCAGGTCGCGATCGCACCGGCGTTGATCATCGGGTTGTGGGGCTTGTTGTCCTTGTTGAGCGTGAGCTCGTTGAAGCCGCGACCGCTCGGCTCGCGTCCGACGGTTCGGTGAAAGACCTCCTCGCCGAGCTCCTCGAGCGCGATACAATAGTTGATCGGCTTGGTGCACGACTGGACGCTGAAGTCGACCTCGGTGTCGCCGATCGAGTGGCGCTGTCCATGGACGGTGCACACCGCGACGCCGAAGTGCCCGGCAGGTACGCGCGCGAGCTGCGGGATGTAATCCGCGACCTTGCCCGCTTCGTTCTTGGCGGTGGCGGTGAAGATCTCCGTGATCTCCGCGCAGAACGCCGCAAAATCGGGGATGACGAGCTCTCCGCGCAGCGTGCGCTCGATGAGCGAGACGTTGGGACGGATCACCTCGAGCATCTGGGCAGGATCGAGGAAGGCATCCTCCGGGTAGGCCGCGAGGCGCTTCATCGCATCCGCCAACCGGACGTCGTCGGCACGAAGGCCGTTGCGGATCAGCGCGTCGGTGAGGACGCGGCGCGGATAGCGTCCCGTGCTCTCGAGATCGAGCGCGCGCAGCAGCCGCCGATCGCGTGCGTCCTCCGAGACCACCTCGATGGTGGGGCGGTTCGAGCTGCCCCCACGCCGTGCGACCGGCTCTCCCCGATCCGGGACTCCTTCGACGCTGTCTTCCGCCATGCGATCGATCCTTCCTTGGTACCCGTATCCTACGTCGACGGAGCGGTCTTCAACGCCGCAGAGCAACATCTCGCGGTACTTTGGCAGCGGCCAGCGGTCGTCCGCGACCGTCTGCTCGAGAGCGTCGGCCACGGCACGGACGGCGCCGATCGGATCGCGAAGATCCTGGGACACCGCGCGCGTCGTGGCCCGCCACCTCGAGGTCACCGCGGTCGCGCCATCGGGGTTGCGCCGAGCCGGCGATCGATCGACAACCTAGGCATGGCATCCAGGCTCAATCCCTATCTCAGCTTCAAGTCCAGCGCACGCGAAGCGATGGAGTTCTACAAGAGCGTGTTCGGCGGCAAGCTGACGATCAGCACGTTCAAGGACTTCGGTGCCTCTCGGGATCCGAGCCAGGACGCGCTGATCATGCACTCGATGCTGGAGGCCGAGAACGGGATCACGTTCATGGGATCCGACACCCCGAGTGGCATGCCCCATCGCCCGGGCGCCAGCATCAGCATGGCGCTCAGCGGCGACAACGAGCCCGAGTTGACGGCGTACTTCAACAAGCTGTCGGTGGGGGGAACGATCGGGATGCCGCTGGCGAAGGCGCCATGGGGTGACATGTTCGGGAGCTTCACCGATAAGTTCGGTATCGAGTGGCTCGTCAATATCGCGCTCAAGAAGTAGAGGCGCGTCCGAGCTCCGCGCCGGGCGGAGGGTAGAGTCGTTCCGTGAGCACGACCCGCGTCACTCGACGAACCACCGCGTCGCGCTCGGCCGTGTACCGCGCGTGCCTCGATGCGTGCGCGGTCGCGGTCTGGATGGTGCCTGACGGCATGACAAGTCATGTGCACGCGTTCGATGCCCGCGAGGGCGGCGGGTTCCGGATCTCGCTCACCTACGATGGGGCCACAGGGGCCGGCAAGACGACCGCGCACACCGACACGTTCCACGGCCGGTTCGTGAGGCTCGTGCCCGACGAACAGATCGTCGAGAGCGTCGAGTTCGAGACCGACAAGCCCGAGATGCGGGGCGAGATGACGATCACGATCTCGCTCCACGACTCGAACGGTGGCACCGAGATCGAGTACGTGCACGAGGGCATACCTGCGGCGGTCGCACCGGAGGACAACGAGCTCGGCACGAGGATGGCGCTCGCGAAGCTGGCGGCGCTCGCCGAGCGCGCGTAGTGCATGCCGGGGGCGTAGCACCGCGCCGCGATTCCCTCAAGCCACGCGCGGGCGCCTACAGTCCGCGCAGCCGCTCGGGGCGCAGCGCGACACCGCCGGCGAGGGCCTGGTCGATCACGCCGACGATTCGGGCGCGATCGCGCGGCAGCCGGCCGCCGAGCGGCAGGTAGTTCGAAGCGTGGTTGGTGCGGAACAGCGCATCGGTAGGTCGAACGTGATCGACGAACGTGCGCAGCTCGGCGAGCAGCTGCTCGATGCTGGGCAACACGAACCTGCCGCGATCGGTGAGCGTGGCCAGCGGCGTTGTTGGGACGATGGTCAGGGTCAGCGCGGCGAGGTAGTTCGGGTCCATCGCGGTCGCGAGCTCGGCGGACGCGGCCGCGTGTTCGGCGGAGCGCTCGAGCCCACCCGCCCCGAGCAAGAAGATCGCGGAGAGCTCGAGCCCCGCGGCCCGCGCGCGCCTGGCAGCCTCGACGTGATCGGCGGCGGTACTGCCCTTCGCGATCCGCTTCAGCGTGACGTCATCCCCCGACTCGGGGCCCATGTAGAGCAGCGACAGCCCGAGCTCGCGGAGCTCGCGGAGCTCGGCGTCGGTCTTCGCCAGCACGTTGGGCGCGGTCGCGTAGCAACTGACGCGCCGCAGCCGCGGAAACTGCTGGCGGCACGCATCGAGGATGGGCACCCAATGGGCGAGATCCATCACGAGCGCATCGCCGTCCGCGACGAACACCTTCTCGACGGCGGAGCCGAGCTCGCGGGCCGCGTTCGCGAGATCCTCGAGCGCCTCGGCGAGCGGCCGGATCCGGAACTCGGGCTTGTCCCGGTACATGTCGCAGTACGTGCAGTGATTCCACGAGCAGCCGATCGTCGCCTGCAGGATCAACGCGTCGGCCTCGGAGGGCGGCCGGTAGAGCTTGCCGACGTAGCGCACGCGCGCACTCTGCCACAAAGCGCGCGGGATCCCAGCACCACCAACCTCGGGGGGCGCGCGGCGATCGGTCACCGCTGGACGATCGGGACCCGTCGAGCGGTCATCGTCTGTCATGGCGTTCGTGTAGGTTCGCCCGATGAAGACAACGGCGACCGTGCTGGTGACCGCGGTGATGGTCGCGCAGCTCGGATGCAAACACCTGGGTGCGGACAGCCCTGACAAGGCCCATCCGGCGGTGACGAGTCCGGAGATCGATCGTCTCATCGCGGCGGTGCCCGGCAACGCGGTGGCAATCGGGTTCGTCGATATGGACTCCCCACCGTGGACGTTGCTCGTCGGTGGCGCGGTGCCTCTGGACGAGGCCACGCGCAAGACGCTCGACAACGAGCTGCGAGCCTACGTCGACCGATACCTCGGCGTGGATCTATCGAAGCTTCAATATGCAGTCGGCTTTGTGTCCGGCCCACCGCCGCGCGGCGCCGTGCTCCTGAAGACGATCGGGGGGGCGCTCAAGATACCCGGAGCGATCGACTACGAAGGTGGCAAGGTGTGGGTTGTCGACCCGGGCGCAGGCATCAGCCTGGCGCTCAAGGGCGACGTCGCCGTGTTCGGCAAAGCCGATGCCGTGCGCGATGTGCTCGATACGCTCGCAGGCAAGCGCAAGAACTTGGTCGTGGAGAACAAGGCGCTGGTCGACTGGATCCACAACAGGAGTGAGGGCGCCGCTGTCGCGTTCGCGGCGATCGCGCCGAAGGGCCTGCCACTTCCGCCGCCGCTCGCAGGTCTCCAGCGGGCCGCGATCTCCATCGGCAAGACCGGGATTCGAGGCGTGATCGAAGGCGAGGACGCGACGATCTCATCGCTGCAAGCAACGTCCGATCAAGCGTTCGCAAGAGTGTTGAGGGAGGCAGAGGACGCGCACGACGCGGCCATTTCCGGAACCATCGCACCACCCGAAGGTGCGTTCGCGATCGTGGGGGCCGCTTACCTGAAGAGCTACGCGGCGAAGCTCAGACCACACCGTGAAGGCAATCGGCTCTCCGTCGACCTCGACTTCGGGCGCGGAGGCGCGGAGGCCGCGTCCGCGGTCGCGGTGATTGGTATCCTGTCCGCGGTCGCGATCCCGGCGTTCATGGACTACATGAAGAAGTCCAAGAAGACCGAGGCGTCGCTGCAGCTCAACAAGCTCGCGAAGAACCTCAAGGTCTACTTCGCCGTCCATGGAGAGCTTCCCAAGGGCGACGCCCCGCTGACACCCGCGAAGGGCTGCTGCGAAGGTCCCGGGAGAAAATGCCCCGGCGATCCCAAGGCCTGGCAACAGCCGATCTGGCAGGCGCTCGACCACGAGATCGATGAGCCGCACCTGTTCCAGTACCGATACCACTCCGATGGCAAGACCGCCCTCGTGGAGGCTGTCGGCGATCTCGATTGCGATACCACCATGATCACCTACCGGCTCGACGTCGCCTCGCCGAACGGTAACTTGACCGCGATCATCACCGAGCCGCCACCGAACTCGGACTGACGTTCCACGTGTCCCGCGGCGCTGCGATCGAACCGCGCGATGGACGGACGCATGCGCATCGAGCCGATCGCGTGACGCCGCGGCTTCAGCACGCCGAGCATCGCGAGCAGGGAGCGCTCAGCGGCCTCTGTACCAACCGCAGCCGTCGTTCTCTGATGGATAGCCCTCGACGGACCTCGAAGCGCACGTGGTCAAGCCAGCGTCCGGTTGGGGCCGCGGCCGCGGCGGTAGCTGCGGCGCCTGTTTCGCACGCGCGCCACCGACCACATCGTCGAGCGCCGCTGCGTCCAGGGGCTGGGGGGCGTTGATCGATAGCGTCTTCATGATGGCAAGTCCTTCGGTGTGGATCGGGTGGTCGTTCGCGTGCCCCCGCCACGTGCACCGTTGGTGCCGCCTCTAACGTTCTAGAATCGCTATCCTCATGGTCGATGGCGCGTACACCACCGGCCGCACGCTGTCGCCTCGTGACGGCACAGAGTTCGTTCGCGGGCGTCGTATCGTAGACGACAAGAACGGGCTAGAAACGGTCATGTTCCGGTGGAAGCGAGCGATCGTGCACGGACTGATCCCGTTCGGGGTGGTGATCGCCGGCGGACTCCTGCTGTTGATCGCGACCAAGCCGATCGATCCCGGGCGGGCGGGAGAAGGCGTCGGAAGGTTCGCCGCGATAGCCTGGCTCGCCGGCGTTGGCATCAGCTACCTCGCGCAGACCGGTCGCAAGAACGCGGCGCGATGGACCGGGGTCGGGCTCGTGGTGGGGGTGGGCGCGATCGTTGCTGGGTTGGTCGCAACGACGCGTCATCCGTCGCGCGGGCGTGGCGTCGATCGGTCGCCACTCATCGAGCAGTTGGTCAACGGCCAGCATCGGCTCGTGCATCCCACGCTCGGGTTCTCGATCCTGCGTCCGCTGCCGAGCTTCCACAACTCGCCCGCGCTGGCCCAGACCCTGGTGAACGGAGATCCGAGCTCTGTCGCCTACGTCTACGCCGAAGATCCTCCGCAAGCGATGGTCGCGGTGGAGGTTATGGAAGACATGGACGGTACCGCGGCGGGCGTCCGCCGCTTGATCCAGGGGATCCGCAACGGGGTCGAGCGCTCCGCAGGAGGCGCCCCGACTCCGCCGCTGCGCGAGGAGATCACCGCCGACTACGCGCGCGTCCACGACGTGGTCGCGGGTCTCCATCTGCAGCTCAGCGCTCACGTGCTGCACCCGGCAGAGGGGCGCTCGACAGTGGTGGTGGTGATGGTGCTCGCGCCGGACGCGACCATGATGACCGAGATCGTGGACAGCTTCACGCCCTGACCGCTGCGCACGGGCGAACGCCCGCGACGTCGAGCCACGGATCTCGAGGCCCCCGTAGTTCTCGGAGATGACGAGCTCGTAGCCTTCGCCGACGCTCTTGCGCAGCGAACCCTCTGCGCGCGCGACTCCCGGCGCGAGGAGGAAGGAGAGCGCGACGGCGATGGGGACCGCGCTCCGCTTCATCCGGTCACTTCGATCCGCTGACCGGCACACGCCGGCGAGGCGATGTGGGTCGTTCGCGCGCCCGCCGGTCTGGTGTCGCGGCCGGAGGTATTCGGAATCGATGTCGGACAGGGCGAGCGCCTCACCCGGTGCTGGGGGACCCGGGTGGATCAAGTGGTCGCTTCTGTGGACACCGCGCGGGCCATTTGTCGTAGGCTCCGGGCGTGGCATCCCTCGTCGACCGTCTCGTCTCGTACGCCGAGTATCACCGCGACAAGCGCAACATCGCGACCCACTTCGTCGGCATCCCGATGATCGTCGTCGGCACCCAGGCGGCGCTCGCGAAGATCGGCATCGGCCCGCTCAACGCCGCGGTGGGCGCGACCGCGCTCGCCACGCGCTACTATCGCGCGCTCGATCCGAAGGTCGGGACGATGATGGGCGTGGTGCTGGGCACCACCTGCGGGGTGGGCACGGCGATCGCCGCGCTCCCGCTGCCGCTGTGGGCCGGGACCGCAGCGAGCCTGTTCGTCGGAGGCTGGGCGCTCCAGTTCCTCGGCCACTACTTCGAGGGGCGCAAGCCCGCGTTCCTCGATGATCTGCGCGGCTTGCTCGACGGTCCGCTGTTCCTCGTCGCAGAGACCGCGTTCGCGCTCCGGTTCTGGCCCGAGCTGCGCGCCGAAGTCGAGCGCCGCGCCGGTGCGGCGCACTGGGGCAAGATCGTGGCGACGGACCTCGCCGCGGTCGCCTGACCTCCACGAGGCGCGCGCGAGCGCTGGGGTCTTCGCAGTGATGCGCCCTGTACGCAGTCGCGAAATCTGCGGTCGCACCCCACAAAAAAACTCCTCGTCCAGCGGTCTCGTACGTCCGGACCGCGATGAAGCATCGTGCCTCGATCATCGCCGCCTGTTTCCTGAGCCTCGTCGCGCTGGATAATCTCCGTGTGTACGCGGCGTCGACCGACGACCCCTCCGCACCGCCCGCGTCCGTGCCGAGCGAGCCCACCCCGGCCGAAGCCATCGAGGCTGCGGCGCCGGTCGAGCCGACCGTCGAGCCGACCGTCGAGCTGGACGTCTCGCGCACCGCTGGAAGCGCGCGCGGCGCCGCCGAGGAGTTCCTCGTCCTGCCAGACGGCGCCGAGGTCGGAGGGCGGCTGCGTGCGATCACGGCGGACGGTGGACTCGGCGGCGGGCGGCTGAAGCTGACCGACGTCGCGCTCCTCGACGTCCACGCGCAGTGGGCGATGGCTCGTCAGTTCGAGCTCGATGGCGCGATCACGGTCTTGCCCAAGCAACCCGGCACCACCCACGAGCACGTGCTCCAGGGCGGATCGCTGGCCATCCGTCGCCAGCTGATGACGCGCACGGCGATCGCGCTGTCCGGATCTGCGAGCGCGCTGCAGGGCATCCCCGGCATGGCGCTCGACGGCGCGGCCGCGGTGCTCCACAAGCATCGTCTGAACGAGATCGTCACGTTCTCGCTCGAGGGTGGCGTCGCATCGACCCAGGTGCGAGCCACCGGCGCACCGGATCATCCATCGCTGATCGAAGCCGCCGGGCACGCGGCGGTGCTGGTGCGCGTCCCGAATGGCATCTGGGGAGGGTGGATGGGCGCGGGATATGCGGTCCCGATCTACCATCGCGGTCACGACCCGGTCGGCCTGATGCCCCTCGATCCGCAGCCGCGACTCGACCTCCAGCTCGGCACCGCGGTGCAGCTCGCTCCGCGCTGGGACCTGATGCTCGAGCTGTCGCTCCTCGATCGCGGCGAGCTCTCCGACCCGGCGACGCGGCTGCCCATCCTCGACGGCGGGTTCGACCAGATCCAGCTCACCGTCGGCGTCAGCCGCCGGCTCGATCTGTCCCGGTCGAGCCACCGCGACCCGTTGCGGATGGAGTGAGCGCCTCGAGTTGCCAGCGCCTCGATGCCGGGGTCCCTGCGGACGATGGATGGGCCTGCAGCAACCGATCGCCACGCTGGGCGCAATCGTCGACACGACCGTCTGGTGACATCGCAGCCGCGGTACGATCTTCGGATGCGTAGAAGCTGGCTCGCGGTGGTGGTCACCTTGATGTTCGCGCCTCGGATGGCCGAGGCGTTCTGCGGGTTCTATGTCGCGCCCGGGGACAACCAGCTCGTCGCGGATGCGACGCAGGTCGTGCTGATGCGAAGAGGAACCCGCACGGTGCTATCGATGCAGAACAACTACAAGGGGCCCCCCGAGGCGTTCGCGATGGTGATTCCCGTCCCGGTCGTGCTCAAAGAGGCCGACGTCAAAACGCTGCCCAAGGAGGTGTTCGCGAACGTCGAGCGCATGGGAGCGCCGCGGCTGGTCGAGTACTGGGAGCAGGACCCGTGCGCACCCGAGGTGAAATACGATCGGGTTGCGATATCCAGCGTCGGGGCCGGAGCGCCACGTAAGATGGCGCCGAAGGCATCGGCTGACCTCGGGGTCACCGTCGAGGCGCAGTTCACCGTCGGCGAGTATCAGATCGTGATCCTGTCGGCCAAGGAGGCGGCCGGGCTCGACACCTGGCTCCGCCGCGAGAACTACCGCATCCCGAAGGGCGCCGAGCCGCTGCTCCGCCCGTACGTCGAGAGCGGCTCGAAGTTCTTCGTCGCGAAGGTCGATCCGAAGAAGGTGAAGTTCGTCGACGGTCGCGCGGATCTCTCACCGCTCCGCTTTCACTACGACACCGAACGGTTCGAGCTGCCGATCCGGCTCGGCCTGGCCAACAGCGGCGGCACGCAGGATCTGATCGTCAGCATCCTCGCGCCCTCGCAGCGCTACGAGGTGGCGAACTATCCCAACGTCACGATCCCGACCAACCTCGACGTCCAGGACGCGATCAAGGACCGGTTCGGTGCGTTCTACGCATCGCTGTTCGATCGCACCCTCGAGAACAACCCCGGGGCGGTGGTCACCGAGTACGCGTGGCAGGCGACGACGTGCGACCCGTGCCCGGGCCCGGCGCTCGGGTTCAACGACTTCATGACGCTCGGCGCGGACGTGCTCGAGGGCAACCAGATCGCGGAGCCGCCCGCGGGCGCCAAGCAAGCCGCGCCCGGGCGCCCGTCGCCGCAGCTCAAGCGGCGCGTGCCGCCCGGCTGGGGCATGGACTTCGTGTTGACCCGGCTCCACGCCCGCTACGGCAAGGACGTCACGGATGATCTCGTCTTCCGCGCAGCACCACCGATCGTCGGCGGGCGCGAGCACGTCACCTCCGGGACCAAGCTCGAGGAAGGCGCACGGGCCTCGAGCATCAACAACTTCCAGGGGCGCTACATCATCCGCCACAAGTGGACCGGCCCCGTGGCCTGCAAAGATCCTCGTCGCGGCATCTGGGGTGGCCCGCCGGGCGGCGGCATGCCGAACACCCAACCTGCGATCGGACTCGCATTCGCACCGCGTGGCGCGGTCCGGCTCGAACGATCGATCAAGGGCGACGTCCCAGAGATCGGACTGCGCAAAGGCACGCTCGAAGTCATCAAGCCGCCGCCGCCCAAGAGCGGTCCGAAGCCAACACCCAAGCCGATGTCCGCACCCAGGCCCTAGCCAGCCGCGTGTCGAGCACGCTGGATCGGGTCGATTGGAACGCGGAGCTCGTGCGCGGGGCCGGTGGCCATGCGGTACGAGCCGAGAAGGTAGCCATCGGGCTCGTTCCTTGATCGACCGAGCATCGCCGAAAGGTCGTTAGACAGAGGATTGGCGGAAACGAAAGGGAGTCGAACCCTCCAGACCCACGCTCGCGCGAAGTCTCACCGGTTTTGAAGACCGGGGCCGTCACCGGATCGGCATGCGCTTCCGCGCGAGAACGTACACGTCTTCCACGTATCGTCAAAGCCCGCGCGCGTTCCGAACATGGAGGCGGTTACCCGCGCTTCGGCGAGCGCGAGTTCGAGAAGTTCTCGAACAGCCGCACGTGCAGCGGCATACCCTCGGCGCGCGCCTGCGCCTGCCCTTTCTTCGGCCACCTTCGGCGACGTTTCCGTCGGCTCGGCGCTCGATACCTGGGGGCGCCTCGAGTCCGCGTGATCGCGACGTTTGTGTGCACCGGTGGGAATTCGTGATCTGTTCCTCTGGTTGCGGGCGCGATGACGAAGCGGGGCCTCGGACTCGTGGTGCTTGCGGCGGTCGTGCTCGGCGGCGTGTGGTGGTCGCGCGCGCGGCGCACCGCTGCGACGCGTGCGACATCGACGGTGACCCAGTCGACGGCCGCGAAGGGGCCCGCCGGCACGGAGGCGGTGAGTGCCCCGCGACGGGGGGCGACCGCGACGGTGATGGTCAGCGACGACAAGGGCGCGATCGCCGATGCGATCGTGAGGTTCGCGCCCGACGAAGGCGACGTGATCGTCGTCAAGACGGCTGCCGATGGCAGCGCCCACGCCGACAAGCTCGCGCCGGGGACCTGGCGCATCAGCGCTTCGGCTGCGGGACACGAGCCCGCCGCGCTCTCGGACACCGAGCTGGCCGCGGGGGCCAACGCCAACCTCGCGCTGACGCTGATCGCCGGAGGCCGCGCGCTGACCGGTACCGTGACCGATGCGACGGGTGGCCCGATCGCTGGCGCGCGCATCGATGCGGCCAGGCTCGGAGGGCTCGTGCGCCCCGGGCGGGCCGTTGCGTCGGCGCTCACCGACGCTGGCGGCAAGTACCAGATCGCCGTGAGTGAAGGCCAGCTGCTCGTCGCGGTGGCCAGCGCAGACTACGCATCGCAGTCGCGCTACCTCCTCGTCGGGGCGAGCGGAGCGGTCGCGGACTTCTCGCTGGTCCCGGGAGGCGTGATCGAAGGCATCGTGCGCGATGACAAGACGAGGCTGCCGGTCGTGGGCGCGAGCGTCGAGGCGCGCCGCGATCGCGGCAACTCGATCATGCTCGCGGAGGGCGGTGGTCATCATGCGGTCGCGGGCGCAGACGGGCGATTTCGGATCAGCGGCCTGCGTCCGGGCGTCTACGAGCTCCGCGCGCACGGTGAGTCGCGAGACTCGAAGACCGCGACCGTGGTCGGGCTCGGCGTCGCGGAGCAGGTCACCGACGTCGAGCTCTCGATCGGCGCGGGCGCGGTGGTGCGCGGGCTCGTCGTCGATGACCAGGGGGCGCCGATCGGCAACATCGAGGTCACGGCGATGGGCCGAGGTCCCGGCGCGGAAGCCAAGGCAGGCCCCACCGGCGCGTTCGTGCTCGAGGGCCTGCCGCCGGGGAGCTACCAGCTCACGGCGCGTGGCGACGAGCTTGTCCCCGCGGGGGCCACGCCGATCGACGTCGGCGACAAGGATCTCGAAGGCGTCAAGGTCACCGTGCGGCGCGGGTACAAGCTCGCCGGACATGTCGAGCCGAGGCAGCTCTGCGACATCCACTTCGATCTCGACGACCGCACGCTCGGATCGAGCATGCCGATCATGTTCTCGGGCACCGCGACGGATGCGCGAGGCGAGTTCTCGCTCGGCGCGGCGTCGCCCGGCAAGGTCAGGCTCACCGCGCGCTGTGCGAGCGGCGATCAGGGCATGGCCTCCATCGAGGTGGCACCAGGGGTGTCGAACGTGGTGATCAAGGTCGCCCCGGGCGCCTCGGTCGCCGGTCGCGTGATCGATGGTGAGGGCCAGCCGATCGTAGGTGCGTCGGTCATGGCGGCGTCGCAGGGGCCGTCCGAACACACGATGATCGTCAACGGGATGGTGACCAGTGGCGCGCAAGCGGTGACGGGTGGCGATGGAAGCTACGTGGTGCGATCGCTGGGCCCGGGCGACTACCGGCTGAGCGTGCTCGATCGCGGGCGGCCGCTGCGCACGCGCGGCAAGCCAGTCGCCGTCACGCTCGGCGCCACCGAAGCCAGGACCGGCGTCGAGCTCGCGGTCGATCGGCCCAACGGCGTCATCAAGGGCACGGTCACCGGCCCCGACGGCAAGCCGCTCGCGGACGCGTGGGTCACGGTCCAGCAGGATGTCGGCTCGATGATCGAGGGCATGGCGCGCGATGCGCCCACATCCGGATCGCACATGATCTCCGTCGAGACCCGCGATGAGGACAGCGGTGAGGGCCGGGGGGGAGGCGCGAGCGAGTTCCCCCCGGCGCTGACCGATGCACGAGGGGCGTTCCAGATCGTCGCGCTGCCGCACGCGAGCTATGACGTCGTCGCGGAGGCGCAGGCAGGCAAGCTCCGCGGTCGCGCCACCGCGGTGACGCCGGACGCCACCCTCTCGATCCAGGTCGCCGGTGTGACGTCGCTGTCGGGCACCGTCAAGACGGCCGCGGGCCCCGTCGCGCAGTTCACCGTCGAGCTTCGTGGACCGACCCCCGGTACGCGCACGTTCACCGGCGGTACGTTCCAGTTCGCGCGCGTCGCGCCGGGTGACTACACGATCCGCGTCACCTCGCGCGAGGGCAACACGGAGGCCAAGACGACGGTGATCGTGAACCAGCCCGCCTCGGTCGACCTCACGCTGGCAGCGAACGCGGTGGTCATCGGCAAGGTCGTCGATGGCGACGGCAAGCCCGTCGCAGGTGTCGGCGTCCTGACGCTCCCCGATGACGGTGGCCATGGCGTGAGCGTGCGGCTCGATGCGCTGCCGCCGAGCACCGGCCCAGATGGCAGCTTTCGCGTCGAGGCCAAGGCCGGTCCCACCGTGCTGGTGCTGATGACCCAGCCGCGCCCGATCACCCGGCGCGGCATCGTCACCGAGCCGGGCAAGACGCTCGACGTCGGCGCGATTCGCTCCGACGCTCAGCCGCCGCCCAGGCCGTGAGCTCCCGCCAGTGTGACGACGACGGGACGCTATTTGCCGCCCGGCGTCAGGCCGATGATCCGACCTGCCGTGCCCGCCGGAACATCAAAGAGGCTCGGCGCTCGCCGGAGGCCAGGGACATACACCTCGGGCCCGTGCTCGACATGAGGAGCCGTGCGAAGGCCCGGCCCCTCGTAGGGCGGCGGGAGCTTCAATCGGGGGGCTTGCCTGAGGCCGACGAGGCCACCGACAACCTGGTCAAGATCGTGCTGATCGATGTGTTCAAAGGCTGGCTTGTTCACGTTGTTTCTCCTGCAGCCCTCTAGAGCAACCGAGATGCCAGCGTTCGGTCTCGCGATCTCGGCATGATACGGCGTTCATCTCCCGTTCCTCGCGGAAGGTATTGCTGCGGTTGCCGGCGCCTAGCGTCGCCGCCAGGTCCTGTCAGGCGGCCGCGCGCCTCGCCGAGCGCAGCGTCGTTCCCTTCCGACACCTCGAGATGGGCCAGCGCTTCATCGGCCAGCTTGCCCCGCGACGAGCGACCGCTTCTGATCCGCGGGCTCGAGCGAGCTTGGACGCTTCGGAAGAGGTTCGTGAAGGAATGTTTCGCGATTCGCTTCAGCGCGAAAGGCCAGGCCAACTACGCATCATGGCATCACGTCATCTCTCGTCCCTTCTCGTCCTCGCGCTCGGCGCTGCGGCTCCCAGCGTCGTGATCGCTCAACCTGTCGTGCGCGATCACCGCGCGCCGCTCGTCGCGGGTCCCACCGAAGCACCACCACCACCGAAGCAAGAGTCGTGGAAGCCGCGCCGTGGTCAAGCGTGGATCGACGGCCAGTGGGAGTGGCGTGGGGGCTCGTGGAAGTGGAAGGCCGGCCACTACGAGGCGCGCAAGAAGAACAAGCGCTGGACCGCCGGTCGCTGGGACCGCAAGGGGGATCACTGGGAGTGGGCCGCGGGTACCTGGAACGATGCGCCGCCGCAGCCCGATCAACCGCCCGCGCCGCTCGACGAGCCGGTGCAAACGCGCCGCGGCTTCGTCTGGGTCAAGGGTTACTGGGCCTGGGACAGCGGCAACTGGGAGTGGACGCCCGGCAAGCTCGAGAAACGTCAGCGCGGCAAGCAGTGGAACGACGGCGCGTGGGCCGATGTCGGCGGCAAGTGGACGTGGACCGCGGGCGCATGGGTCGATGGGCCGCGTACGCGTCCGGAACCACCGCCGCCGCGCGACGAGAAGCCGCAATTCCGGCGCGGTCAGATCTGGGTCGCCGGCCACTGGGAGTGGGACGACGGCGCGTACGAATGGGTCCCCGGCAAGCTGCAACCGCGTCCGCGCGGCAAGCGCTGGCAAGAGGGCAAGTGGGAGAACAAGGGCGGCGAGTGGTCGTTCACCGCCGGGTTGTTCATCGACGCGCCGAAGGAACAAGCCGCACCGCCGCCGCAGATCGCCGAAACGCCGGGCGAGAAGAAGGGCTACCTCTGGGTGAACGGCAACTACGAGTGGCGCGACGGCGACTACGAGTGGACCCCGGGCCACTGGGAGCGCGAACGCGCTGGAAAGTCCTGGGCCGAAGGCCACTGGGACAACGCCGGCGGCACGTGGACGTGGACCGCCGGTCGCTGGAATTGACGACAGCGCGAAGCGCTGGCTCGTCGCGCTCCATTAACTCCACGTGGCTGCAGTCAATTGTCAGATCGTGCAAGCAGCGACGCGAGCTCGGTTTGTACAGGTGAACCTGAGGCCGATGACTCATCAGGCCACCCGTGTCAAGCTCGTTCACATGCGACGACATCGAAGCACGCTGGCGTTTGGCGGGTTGGCGCTCGTCTACGTGCTTGCCGGTTGTTCAGGGCACGCAAACCTCTCCGAGGTCGGCGGCGATGCATGCTTGGGCAGTGACTGTTCCGATGGGGCGCCCCAAGCGTGCGACGACGGCACGTGTGGCAGCGGCCTTCACTGCGAAGCTGGCAGCTGCGTCTGCGATCCCACGTCGTGTAGCGGCTGTTGTTCGGCCGGTGCGTGTGTGGATGGCACGAGTGCGGACACCTGCGGCTCCGGTGGCAATGCGTGCACGGTGTGCCCGGCGGGCGAGGCATGCAACGCGGGCGGCTACTGCGGCATCGGCAGGCTGGTGCTGTTCGGGGGAAGCAACGGCAACACGAAGCTCAACGACACGTGGTCGTTCGACGGGACGAGCTGGACGCAACTTCCGGTGACCGGAGGCCCGATCGGAGGCAACGGCGTCATGGCGTCGTTGGCGCACAAGGTCGTGTGGTTCAGCGCCGGTGAGACGTGGATCTTCGATGGCGCGGCGTGGACACAAGTCGCCGGCACCGGGCCGGGCGTGCGGTCGCAGCCATCGATGTCGTCCCTGGGAGACAAGGTCGTGCTGTTCGGCGGCACGACGAACGGCGGAGGTACGCCCAACCTCAAAGACACCTGGACGTTCGACGGGACGACCTGGACACAAAGCGCCGCCATGGGACCACCGCAAACGACGACGGGCGCGATGGCGCCGCTCGGGGCCGATCTCATTCTGCACGGGGGTAAGGGCGCCGGAAACTTCTCCCAAGGCGATACCTGGAAGTTCGATGGCACGACCTGGACCAAGCTCGCCGACGGAGCCGATGCGTTTTTTCCATGCGCGTCGACGCTGGGTAACAAGTTCGTGATGTACCGGGGGGCCAACAACGCAGCTGCCCCCAACACGACATGGACGTTCGACGGAACCGCGTGGACCAAGCTCAACGCCACCCTCGATCCCACTCGGTCTCGCGAGTCGATGGCGACGCTGGGCGACAAGATCGTGCTGTTCGGCGGCT
>WBZN01001079.1_pt1 | contig 17254 bp, 15 predicted proteins | sample 5204281 | NCBI WGS metagenome assembly WBZN01 (sample SAMN12344347, study PRJNA552823) | activated sludge metagenome | biome: Activated sludge suspended growth; feature: Nitrification reactor; material: Wastewater; isolation source: activated sludge from nitrification reactor of wastewater...
CCTATCCCTGGCCGGGTCGGCCAGCAGCTGCGCAACGAATTCATCTTCCAGGCCAACGGCGGAGGTACACCTTTGCCGCCTGAATACCGGCTGGAAATCGCCATCCGCGAAAGCGTCTCGTCCACGCTCGTCGAGATCGACGGCAACGCCCGCGGGCAGACCTACCGGCTCGACGCATCTTTCAGGCTCATCCGCTTGACGGACAAAGCCGTCATGCTGGAAGGCAAGAGCTATGGCCGTGCGGGCTTTGAGCGTGTAAACAGTGTATTCGCCAACGTCCGCGCCCGTGAGGATGCGGAGAACCGCGCCGCAAGGACGGTGGGCGAGGAACTTCGCACGCGTCTGCTTGCCTACCTCGCCCAGCCCGTTTGAGCATGAGTGCAAGCCCAGGATGATCCTGGCCCGCGGCGTCCAGGAGTTCGTCTGATGGTCGCCGTCAAAACCGCCCAAGCGGCCGCCTTTCTCAAGAACCCGCCGCAAGCGCTGTCGGCCGTGCTGTTCTACGGTTCGGACCCCGGCATGGTCGCCGAGCGCTCGGATCGGCTGGCGAAATTGATTGCCGCGCGTGAGGATCCCTCTGGCGAGATCCTGCGGCTCGACGACAACGATCTCGATACCGACCCCGATCGGCTGGCTGTCGAACTCGACACACGGCCGATGTTTTCGGGCCGCAAAATTATCCGTGCGACGGCAGGCCGCCGGATCGCTGCTACGACCTTGAAGCCGATCCTGGAAACCGCCGGACACGAAGGCTTCCTGATTGTCGAAGCCGGTAACCTGAAGCCGACCGACGCCCTGCGCGCACTCTTTGAAGGCAAGGCGCACGCGGCCGCTGTTGCTTGCTACGCCGACGACGCGGCGGCCATCGAAAGCCTCATTGCCGAAGTGCTTGGCCAGTACAGCATGAAAATCGCAACAGACGCACGCCAGGAGCTGATCGCACGGCTGGGCGCCGACAGAGCATTGTCGCGCGCCGAGGTCGAGAAACTTGCGCTCTACGCCATGGGTCAGAGCGAGATTACTCTGGACGACGTCGAAGCGGTCGTCGGCGATGCTTCCGATCTGGGACTTGAACGCATACCGGAGGCCGCTGCCAGTGGTGACGTGGAGCGCGCCATTGGCGATTTGAGCCGGGCCATTGCGTCGGGCGAGAGCGCTCAGGCGATCATTCTCATCACACAGCGTTATTTCCTCAAACTGCATCGCGTGCGCGGTGAGCTCGACTCCGGCCGCACGCTGGATGATGTTCTGCGCACCCTTCGCCCGCCGCTTCACTTCAAGCAGCGTGACATCTTCGCAGGCCAGATACGCCGCTGGAGCCACGCAGGCCTCGTTCAGGCCTTGCGGCGCATTGCGGAAGCAGCCAAGGCCGCGCGGCTTTCCTCGCAACTGGAAGAGACGTTGGCCGAGCGGCTCATCCTCGCGCTGTCTGCCATGGCCGGGGGCTCGCTTCGCGGTACGCAGTCCGCCCAAAGCGCGGCACGCCGCCGCTGAAGCCGGCCTTGCGGGGCAGACCTCGAACCGTATAGTGCGCCTCGCGCAACTCGGGGAGCGATATTCTCATGGCAAAGGCACGTTTTGACGTTACCGGCATCGGCAATGCCATCGTCGACATCATCGGGCGATGCGACGATGCTTATCTGGCCAAAATCGGCGCCGACAAAGGGTCCATGCGCCTCGTCGACGCCGGCGCGATTGCAAAGATCTATTCAGGCATGGGCCCGGCAACCGAGATGTCGGGCGGCTCGGCGGCAAACACCATTGCCGGCGTCGCTTCTTTCGGCGGCAAGGCAGGCTTCATCGGCAAAGTCGCCAACGACGAGTTCGGCCGCATCTTTTCCCACGACATCCGCTCCATCGGCGTCACTTTCGCCAGCGCGCCGGTTGCAGGATCGCAGCCAACATCGCGATCGCTCATTCTTGTCACGCCCGACGGCGAGCGCACCATGAATACATATCTGGGCATATCGACCGATCTCGATCACAGCCAGATCGATGGCGATCTTATCGCCGACAGCGCAATCCTATATCTCGAAGGCTATCTATTCGATCGCGATGACGCCAAGGCTGCATTCCGCGCGGCGCTTGCGCAGGCCAAACGCGCCGGCCGCAAAGTCGCGCTGACATTGTCGGATGGCTTCTGCGTCGATCGCCATCGCGCGGAGTTTCTCGATCTCATACAATCCGGCGTCGATATTCTTTTCGCCAATGAAAAAGAAATTACCTCGCTTTATGAAACCAGCAATTTCGACGACGCTGCAAATCGCGCAAGCAGGGATACCAGACTTGCGGTTCTCACGCGAAGCGCGCAAGGATCGATCATTTTGAATGAGGGCACGACAACAAAGATCGACGCGGTGCGCATCGATGACGTCGTCGACACGACAGGCGCAGGCGATCTTTATGCCGCGGGATTCCTGTATGGATATTCGCAAGGCCATCCCCTCGAGACGTGCGGAAAACTTGCCAGCTTCGCCGCCGCTGAAGTCATCAGCCACGTCGGCGCGCGGCCTCAGGCACAGCTTGCGCAACTCGCGTGCGAAAAGCGTCTCATTTAAGAACCGGTGATATTGGACATCGCGTATTGTGATGTCCAATATCTGTCTTCCTGAAATAGAAATCCGGGCAGCTTTCTCATCGGCGCGCATGATCTCCAAAAGCTCGACATGAGCGATCAGAGGCGGAAACCGGCAAATCTCATTTCCCTTCCATTTTACAATTGAACGTTGTTCACGCAAGTGAGACGAAATCCCGTAATTTCCGGCCAATTCAATTTTTCCGAATTAAATTCCCTGGAATTGCTTTTCGACTTACCCCAAACTCCAAATTATCGAATCGATTTGGGTTAAGGGTGTGGGTGATGTTGCAAGCTAAAAGCCGCCGTGGCCGCCCCAAGGGCACCGGCATCGATGATAGCGACCGGATCGCGCGGCTGGCCGAATTGATCCGGGTTCATCCGGAATTGAAACCCACCACCGCCATCCGCGTCATGGGCATTACGGATCCTTCGGTCATCCGGCGTCTGCGGGACAAATACACCGCATACCTGCAAACCTTGCCGGTCGAAAAAGGGCAGACGCGCAGCGGGGCGGCACAGGCTACGTCAACGCCTCCGGCAAAATCTCAGGCACAATCCCTGCGCCACTGATCCGCCCACCTTGAAGCATTCGCTTCGATTCGAACTTCTCCATATGCCATCACTGACCAGGCCGCTTCCCCAAGCGGCCCTTTTTTTGACTTGCGGACTGTAGCGGCAACCTGAGCGGATTCAGAGCTTGCGCAGCGCAACCGATTCGACCTGATGGGATTCGCCCTTGCGCAAAATGAGCCGCGCGCGCTGCCGCGTGGGCGAAATGTGTTCTTCGAGATTGCGCAGGTTGATCGAGCGCCATAGCGACAGCGCCCTGCGATGCGCCTCATCGGGTGCCATCGCCGCGTATTGGTGGAAATAGGCGCCGGGATCGCGAAATGCCGTGTTTCTAAGGCGCATGAAGCGGGTGACGTACCAGTGCTCGATCACAGCCGGGTCAGCATCGATGTAGATCGAAAAATCGATGAAGTCGGACACGAACGGAGTTGCATCACCGCCTTTTGGCAAGATCGCGGGCTGCAGGACGTTCAACCCTTCCACGATAAGAATATCAGGCATCTCGAAGACGGCTTTCTGGCCGGGGAGAATGTCATAGTGAAAGTGCGAGTAAACCGGCGCTTCGACACGAGCGACGCCAGACTTGATGTCGGCAAGGAAGTTGAGCAACCGCCCCGTATCGAAGCTTTCCGGAAAGCCCTTGCGGTCCATGATGCCAAGGCGCTGGAGCTCGGCGTTGGGATAGAGAAAGCCGTCGGTGGTAATGAGATCGACCCGCGGATGGTCTGGCCAACGCGCAAGCAACGCCTTCAGCACACGCGCTGTGGTGCTCTTGCCCACGGCCACCGATCCCGCGACGCCGATGACGAACGGCACACGTACGTCCTTGTGACCTAGAAACTGCGAGGAAACTGAGTGCAGCTTCTGCGCAGCGGCAACATACAGGTTCAGAAGACGCGACAGCGGAAGATAGATCTCTACAACCTCGTCAACCGACAGTTCCTCGATGATGCCCGACAGCACGTCGAGCTCGTCGGGCCTCAATGTCATCGGGGTGTCGGCGCGCAGCGCCGCCCACTCGTTACGCGTGAAAACCCGGTACGGTGAGAATGGCACCTGCGTTTCGGAGGGCAATTCCGGCAACGTCTTGCCTGCTTCGAGTACGACGGGCGAAGCCAGGGGCTTGTGCACACCAACACTGCGAAGCTTCGACTTCACGGCTTGCCTCCCGGTGCCAGCGGCGCGACACGCGACGCTTTTTCTTCCAGGCCCGACATCCCTTGCCGCTTTTCGAGAACCGCCAGGACATCGCCAAGGGCTATGTCGCGCGACTCCAGAAGAACCAGCAGATGATAAAGGACATCGGCCGCTTCGTTGGTCAGCGCTTCGGCATCCTGCCCGGTCGCGGCGATGACCGTCTCGACGGCCTCCTCGCCGAACTTCTTGGCACACCTCGCCGGTCCCCCATCAAGAAGCTGGCGCGTGTAGGACTTGCCTGCACTCTCCGAGCGCCGTCGGTGAATGGTGGCAGCCAGGCGCTCCAGGATGGTGTGCTCACTCATTGCCAAGTCTTTCAAAGGCGTCCGATAGCCGGCTGCCCCATTGCGAACTAAGCAGCAAGCCCAGCGCGCGACGTCAAGCAGGCAATCAGGATAGCATCAACGGGACGGATTGGCGTTAACCGGTCATGCGTTGGCGAATGTAGTCGAGCTGATCAAAATTGCCGAACTTGATGATCAGGTGACCACTCTCGCCGGAGCCGCGCTTGATCTCGACCTTCAGACCGAGCAGGTCAGCGAGCTCCTTCTCGAAGGCCTTGGTATCGGCATCCTTGTCGCGCGGCTTGCGCGAGACGCCCGAGGGCGTGGGCTCTTCGCGACCCTGCACGATGGCCTCGATATCGCGGACGTTTAGGCCGTTCTCGACAATGCGGTGGGCGAGAGCCTCGGCATCCTCCCGTCCGATCAGCGCGCGCGCATGCCCGGCCGACAGGCTGCCCTGCTGCACCAGCGCCTGCACCCCGACCGGCAACTTCAACAGGCGCAAGGTGTTTGCGACATGGCTTCGGCTTTTCCCGATGATCTCGGAAAGCTGCTCCTGGCTGTAGGCGAAGCGCTCCACCAGCTCCCGATAGCCGGCGGCCTCTTCAATCGCATTCAGGTCCTGGCGTTGAACGTTTTCGATGATCGCGAGTTCAAGCACTTCCTTGTCGGTCAGCTCGCGCACGATAACGGGCACCGTATGGATGCCCGCGCGCTGAGCCGCCCGCCAGCGCCGCTCGCCTGCGACGATCTCAAAGTCGCCGGAACTGGCAGGATCAGGCCGCACGATGATGGGCTGCACCAGCCCCTTGGTGCGGATCGACTCCGCAAGCTCCGCAAGTTCCTCCTCACGGAAATCCTTGCGCGGGTTGAGGGAGCTCGACTTCACCTGCCCGATCGGGACCATGCGCTGCTCACCCTCGGGCGGCAGACGCGTGCCGTTCTGCACGGGCTCACCGATGAGAGAGGCTAGTCCGCGGCCGAGACGGCTTTTGGGCAGGGCTGAGTGCATGGGGATGGCTTTCCTTTGACGTCTTTTTTGGTGCCGTTTGTTTTGGTCCTGGAGTGTCGTCAACGCATGAATTTCTTGAACCGAAGGCTAAGTGTTACGCCGCCTTGAAGCGCCGCTCGCGCTCGATGATCTCGGTCGCAAGCCGGATATAGGCTTGGCTGCCCGCGCAATCGTAGTCGTAGAGCAGGATCGGTTTGCCGTGCGAGGGCGCCTCCGCGACGCGCGTGTTGCGCGGAATGATCGTCTCGTAGACCTTAGGGCCGAAGAAGGCGCGGACGTTGTCCGCTACTTCGCGAGACAGCGAGGTGCGCGCGTCGTGCATGGTCAGGACGACGCCCTGGATCTCGAGCTGCGGGTTGAGCGTGGCGCGGATTTGGTCGATCGTATCCTTCAACTGCGAAATGCCTTCCAGCGCGAAGAACTCGCACTGCACGGGTACGATCACCGCATTCGCCGCCGACATGGCGTTGAGCGTCAGAACGTTGAGCGAGGGCGGGCAGTCGATCAGCACGTAACTGAAGGGCAGATCCTGGGGCTTGGCCCGCTGCTGGCCGATCAGCGCCATCACGGCATCGCGCAACTTGAATGGCCGGGTATGGTCGTTCGCAAGCTCGCCTTCAATGCCGACCAGATCGCTATTGGCCGGCACAAGCAACAAGCCGGGCACCGCCGTCTGCTGGGCGCTTTCCAGAATGCTCGCGCTTCCTGTCAACACGTCGAAAGCCGTTCTCGGCCGGGACTCTGGCGGAACCCCCAGTCCCGTGGAGGCATTCCCCTGAGGATCGAGATCAAGCACCAGCACCCGCTCGCCAACAGCGGCGAGCGCCGTGCCCAAGTTGATGGCCGTCGTCGTTTTGCCGACGCCGCCCTTCTGGTTGGCGATGGCGATCACGCGGGGTCCGCCGAACGAACCTCCGCCGACGCCAGATACATAGCCGGCCACGGGTTTAACCCTCCGTCTCTACCTTCGACGCTTTACGCTTGAGCGACTTCAGCAACAGGACGCAACCGTGCGGATCCGTAACGCTTGGATTGAGGTCGGCCTCAAAAGCCCACCCTTGACGCGCCTGCTCGATCTCCGCCGCGGCCTCACGGCCTTTAGAGAACAGGCCCACCGTCGCGGCGCCGAAATAAGGGTAGGCCAATTCCAAAAGACGGGGCAAGGGCGCCAATGCCCGAGCCGTGACGCAATTAACCTCTCCTACCTTAACGCGAGTCTCGGGAATTTCGATTCTCGTACACACGATGTCCACAACAACTCCGGCCGTGCGGGCCACTTCCCGGAGGAACGCAGCCTTACGGCTATCGCTTTCGACCAGCGCGTGGCGCGTGCCGCCTTCCTCCGAGGCGAGGATCGCGATGACCAGACCAGGAAACCCCGCGCCCGCCCCCAGATCAACCCAGCTTCGCGCCTCAGGCGAGCGCAGCCGCCAGAGTTGGGCACTATCGGCAAAATGCCGGTGCCAAACATGATCCAGCGTGCTCGGCGCCACCAGATTTATGGTCTTCTGCCATCGCTTGAGCATGGCCTCGTAAGTGGCGAGTTTTTCGACGGTTTCACGTGAAACGCCAAACGCCGCCTGGAAACGCTCGGGGGTGTCGATGACGGCGGCTGCGATCATGCACTGCGCCGCTTCGCACCAGATTTCAGGTGTGCCAGCAGAACGAGCAATGCGGCGGGCGTCATGCCTTCGATCCGGCTTGCCTGAGCGATCGTTTCAGGGCGGTGGCGGACGAGCTTTTGGCGCACCTCGCCTGACAGGCTTGGCAGCGCGCCATAATCGAAGTCGGCCGGAATTCCGATCTTCTCATCGCGGCGGAGCGCGGCCACGTCCTCGTCCTGCCGGTCAACGTACGAGCGGTACCGGGCGTCGACCTCGAGCTGCGCCCCTACGCGGGGCGCGAGGTCCGCGAGCTGAGGCCAGATGGCCGCGAGCCGCGCCAAGTCGACACCGGGGAAGGCCAACAGCTCGAACGCCGTGCGCCGGCGGCCATCCTGATTGACTTTGAGCCCGGCGCGATCGGCCTCCCGGGGCGTAACGCTCAGTTGGTTCAGCAAGGTGTGGCCGTCGCGGAGAGCCCGTTCCTTGGCTTCGAACGCAGCCCGCCTATGCGGCCCTACACAGCTCAGCGCGATACCCAGCGGCGTGAGGCGCTGGTCGGCATTGTCGGCCCTGAGCTTCAACCGGAACTCGGCCCGCGACGTAAACATGCGATAGGGCTCTGACACGCCGCGGGTGATGAGATCGTCGATCATCACGCCCAGATACCCTTCCGTCCGCGACACGGCAAAAACCCGGTCTGAACCACCCGCACGCAACGCCGCGTTGACCCCCGCGGCAATGCCCTGCGCGGCGGCTTCTTCGTACCCCGTGGTTCCGTTGATCTGCCCGGCGAGGAACAAGCCCGGCAAGCGCTTCACTTGCAGGCCCTGCGTAAGCTCCCGGGGATCGACATAGTCGTATTCGATCGCATAGCCCGGGCGCTTGATAACGACCCGCTCCAGCCCCGGCATCGTCTTCAAGAAGGCCTCCTGTACCTCGGCGGGCAGGGACGTCGAAACGCCGTTTGGATAGATCGTGTCGTCGTCCAGCCCCTCCGGCTCCAAAAAGACCTGGTGGGACGTCCGGTCCGCGAAGCGCACGACCTTGTCCTCGATGGACGGACAATAGCGCGGGCCGGTGCTGGCGATCTGCCCGGAGTACATCGGCGAGCGAGACAGGTTGGCGCGGATGATGGCGTGGGTCGCCTCGCTCGTCTGTGTGATGCCACAGGCGATCTGGGGCGTCGTGATGCGCTCCGTCAGGAAGGAGAACGGCACCGGGTCGGCGTCCGCCTCTTGCATTTCGAGCCGGGCCCAATCGATGGTTTTGCCATCGAGCCGCGCGGGCGTTCCGGTCTTGAGACGGCCCAGGCGCAGACCCAGCGCATAGAGGCGCTCTGACAGCTTCAAGGCCGGCGCCTCACCCACGCGGCCAGCCGGAATCCTGGTCTCGCCCATATGAATGAGGCCGTTGAGGAACGTGCCGGTCGTGAGAACGACGGCACCCGCACGCAGCCGGCGGCCATCGCAAAGGATGACGCCTTCCACCATTCCATCCTCAGAGCCGCCTGCCGTGGCGCGGACAATCAGATCTTCCACGCCGCCTTCGATCACAGTGAGGTTTGCGGTTTCGCGAATAGCCCGCTGCATTCCCTGGCGATAAAGTTTGCGATCCGCCTGGGTCCGCGGACCGTGGACAGCCGGACCCTTGGACCGGTTCAAGAGGCGAAACTGAATGCCAGCCTGATCCGCCACCTGGCCCATGAGGCCGTCGAGCGCATCGATCTCGCGGACCAGATGGCCCTTGCCCAGGCCGCCGATGGCCGGGTTGCACGACATCTCTCCAATGGTGTCGGCGCGGTGGGTAACGAGCGCCGTACGTGCGCCAATGCGCGCACCGGCAGCGGCCGCCTCGCAGCCGGCATGCCCGCCGCCCACGACGATGACGTCAAAATTCAAAGTGTTGGGAGCGCCGGTGTTCATGACCACTCGGATTACCCGATCCCGTGCCGCCAAAAAAGCGGTTTAAGAGCGCAAGTGCGGCCCGGAACTGCCTCCGGCCCGCCACTTCCCAGGTCCGGGTTAACGCCGTTGCTGCCCACTTCAAGCGGGCGTAGGAATAGCAGGCCAAACGACACTGACCTTACGTGACCGCGGGAGGTTTGAAGTGGCCAAGTATATTGCGCTCATCAATTGGACCGACAAAGGCATTCACGAAGTCAAAGACTCCGCCAAGCGAGCCGACAAAGCGCGTGAAATCGCAAAGTCTCTAGGTGGAGATCTTGAGCGGCTCTTCATAACCATGGGAGCCTACGACCTCGTTGGCATCATCGATCTTCCCGACGACGAGGCTGCCGCAAAATTCGCCCTTAAGAGCGGTGCGGGCGGACACACTTACACGACGACCCTGAAAGCCTTCGACGACACGAACTACCGCAGGACCGTCGGAACGCGCTGAGATCCAGCGGGAACCCGGAACCCCCCGCAACGCCTGACGAGGCCTGACCCCCGGCGTTGGGCAGGGGTGCGCAGCCCCGTCTGGGCCGGTGGTGCCGTGCGATCGGTCACTTCCCGATGCAGAACCGGCCAAAGATTTCACCGAGAACGTCCTCGACGTCGACGCGACCCGTGATCCGTCCCAGGGCATGCGCGGCGCGGCGCAGGTCTTCCGCTCGGAGCTCTGGCTCCGCCGGATCGCCCGCCATGAAGGTCCGGATGCCGGCAAGGCACGCCTCCAGCGCCTGACGGTGGCGGGTTTGGGTCAGCGGCGGCCCTGTCCGGGTTGCCAGTCTATCCGCGGCAACTCCCGTGATCCGCGCAATCAGCTCATCTAGTCCTGCTCCGGTCTTCGTAGAGATCGCGAGCCCCGGCACAGAGGCATTTTCCGGGTCCGGTTTCGTCAGGTCCGACTTGGTCAAGACGGTCAAAACAAGCGGGGCAGTTTCACGTGAAACTCTGCTTGACTCCCCTGGGGACTCAGCAAGCGCCGGTTGGCTTTGGCCGCCCGGCTCGACCAGCCACAAAACCAGATCGGCGCTCTCGGCCGCCGCGAGCGACCGCCGGATGCCCTCCCGCTCAATCGCGCCCGACGCCTCCCGCAATCCAGCGGTATCTGAAACGATCACCGGATAGCCCCCCAGATCGAGCCGAACCTCGATAACGTCGCGAGTCGTACCGGCTTCCTCAGAAACAATGGCCGCGTCCCGCCGGGCAAGGGCATTGAGCAGGCTCGACTTGCCGGCGTTCGGCGCCCCCAGCAGAGCAACTCGGAAGCCCTCGCGCAGGATTTCGCCGCGACGGCCGTCCGCCAGGTGCCGCGCTAGGTCCTCAGCCAGCAGCTCGACGCTGTTTCGGGCTTTCGCCATGGCTTGGTCCGACACATCGGACTCGTCGGAAAAGTCGATAGCAGCCTCGACCAGGGCCATGCCTTCCAGCAGGCAAGTCCTCCAGCCATCATAGAGCTTGGACAGCACGCCCGAAGACTGCGCCAGGGCCTGAATGCGCTGGGCTTCGGTCTCCGCGTCCACAAGATCGGCAAGCCCCTCCGCCTCGGCGAGGTCCAGCTTGCCGTTCGCAAAGGCGCGCCGCGCAAACTCGCCGGGCTCGGCCATACGGCAGTTGGGGATGCTGCCCAGCGCGTCCAGCACCGCGTTAACGACGGCGCGGCCACCGTGAACCTGGAATTCGGCCACGTCCTCACCCGTTTCACTGTCGGGTTTGGCAAAGTAAAGCACCAAGGCTTGATCAAGGGGCGCGGCGGTGTCCGGGTGCCGTATGATGCGAAACGCCGCTTGGGCGTGAGCGGGCGGCTTGCGCACCATGGCTGCAAGCGCGGCGGGCGCGGCAGGTCCGGAAACCCTTATCACCGCCACACCGGCCCGGCCCGGCGCGCTCGAAAGGGCGTAGATTGTGGAAGCAGATGCCATGGCAATCGCGTACTCGTAGTTGCACGTGCCCGCAATGGAACCATCGGCCTTTGCGGACCACAGTGCCGTTACCCCTCTGGAAATGTTGTAAAATGTCGGAAAATCGCCTTCGCCACGAAAGCAGTCCCTATCTGCTCCAGCATAAGGACAACCCCGTCCATTGGTGGGCGTGGGGTCCGGCCGCGCTGGCGGAGGCCAAGCGAACGCGAAAGCCGATCCTGCTCTCGGTCGGATACGCCGCCTGTCACTGGTGCCATGTGATGGCACACGAGAGTTTCGAGGATCCGGCAACCGCCGATGTCATGAACAACTTGTTCGTGAACATCAAGGTTGATCGCGAAGAGCGGCCGGACATCGATGCGATCTATATGAACGCCCTGCACCGGCTGGGCGAGCAAGGCGGCTGGCCGCTGACCATGTTTCTGGACGCGGACGGCAAGCCGTTTTTCGGCGGCACCTACTTTCCCAAGCACGCGCAATATGGCCGCCCAGCCTTTGTCACCGTGCTGCTCCAGGTCGCCCAGATCTACCAGAACGAGCCCGATCGCATCCGGCATAACGTCGATGGGCTGATGGCGGCGCTGACCGCCAAGACCCTGCAGCTTGAGGACTTCCAGGCCTCAGATCCGCTCATTCGCGATCTCGTCGCGCGCCTGACCCAAGCGTTCGACCATGAGCACGGCGGCCTTGCCGGCGCACCCAAGTTCCCCCAGTGGAACGTGCTCTGGCTGCTGTGGCGAGGCGCCATGCGATATGGCGACGAAGCCGCCAAGCAGGCCGTCGTCAATACCCTGATCCATATCTGCCAGGGCGGGATCTACGATCACCTGGGCGGCGGCTTTGCCCGTTACTCGGTGGACGAGTTCTGGCTCGTCCCGCATTTCGAGAAGATGCTCTACGATAACGCGCTGCTCGTTGACCTGCTGACGGAAGTCTGGCGCGAGACCCAAGAACCGCTTTTTGCAACGCGCGTCGCCGAAACCGTCGCTTGGCTCGAACGAGAGATGGTGACGCAAGACGGCGGCTTCGCAGCCTCCCTGGACGCCGACAGCGAAGGCGAGGAAGGCAAGTTCTACGTTTGGACGCCAGATGAGATCGTCGACGTACTCGGCGAGATGGATGCGGCCCGGTTCATGGAGATCTACGGCGTCAGGCCGGAAGGCAACTTCGAGGGGTCCTCGATTCTCAACAGGCTCGATCAGCCGCGGTTGTCGAGTGTGGTCGATGAAGACCGGCTGATGGGGTTGCGCGCCAAGCTTCTTGCCCGCCGCGCGGGTCGTGTTCGGCCTGGTTTCGACGACAAGGTTCTGGCTGACTGGAACGGCCTGATGATCGGAGCCCTGGCGCGCGCCGGGACCGTGTTCGGGCGGCCTGCATGGATCAAGCTCGCTGACGCTGCTTTCGCGTTCGTCTCAACCGCCATGCGCCGTGACAGCGATCGTCTTTGGCACTGCGCCCGCGACGGGCGGCTGACCGCACCGGCAACCGCGTCCGATTACGCCAACATGACGTGGGCCGCCCTGCGCCTCTACCAAGCGCACGGCGATCCAGGGGCGCTGGCGCGTGCGACACAGTGGACCCGCGTCCTTGATCGTCATCATTGGGATGGCACGTCGGGCGGCTACTTCACCGCCGCGGACGATACGGAGGATGTGATCGTCCGCCTGAAAACGGCGCATGACGACGCGGTGCCCAGCGCCAACACGATCCAATTGACGAACTTAATCTGGCTCAATGCGTTAACCGGTGAAACCTCTTATGCAGATAGAAGCGAGAGGTTATACAACTGTTTCCAGGGTGATATCGCTCGCGGGCCGGTTGGTCACTGTGGGTTTCTCGCTGCGGGTTTGGATTTGACTGGGTTGGTTCAGGTCGTGGTGACGGGTGGCGGTTCTGAAAAGGGCATCGGATTGCGCCGCGCCGCTGTCTGCACCTCCATCCCAGGAGCGCTGGAGTTCTTGGATCCTGCATCCGGGGCCCGGCCTCTGCCTTTCGCTTTGGGCGGCAAACCCGATGTGGCTGTGACGGCGACAGCCTATGTCTGTTGTGGTCCGGTTTGCGGACTGCCTGTCTTTGAACCGGCGGGATTGAAGGAACGTCTTCTTGAAGCGCGCAGCGCGCGATCAACTTGAGCATTTACCGCGTTGAAAGATCCCTTGGTCACAAGACTGGGCTGCGCTTTCAGGCTATGATTGTATTGACCCCAGGAGGAATTGGGTCTCATGTCTACACTGCGTTCGATCGTGCGTTGGGTTTATGCCCCGTTTCTGATGCTTGGACTTACAGGTGCAGCCTATTGGGTCGTCGCCAACGGTCATTCGTATTTCTGGCTCGCGCCACTTCTGGTGATTGCGTACGCCACGTCCTTCGCCGCCGAGAGAATCGCGCCATTCTATCCTGAATGGAACGATCACCATGATCACGGCGATACGACCGCCAATATCTGGCATACGGCTATCTATGAGTTATCGGCGCTGAACGGCGTCCTGATGATCCCCCTCATCCAATGGATGTTCCCCTTCCAAGGCATCTGGCCGACCCAGTGGCCGCTATGGGGCCAGGTGCTGCTCGCCTTCCTCATTGCCGACTTCGCCTTCATGGTTATTCACTGGGCGAGCCATAAGATCCCGATGCTGTGGCGATTGCATGCTGTCCATCACGGCGTCGGCCGGCTTTACGGTTTCAATGGCGTCATCCGCCATCCGCTGCACCAGTCCATCGACATGATCATCGGTCAAGCGCCGCTCGTCATCATGGGCATGACGCAGGACGTTGCCATCGTGCTCGGCTTCCTCATCACCGTGACGCTGATCGTGCAGCACTCCAACGTCGAACAGCGGCTTGGACCGCTTGACGGCTACCTCGCCATCGGCCGCGTGCATCATCTGCATCACGTCAACTGGGGCACCGAGGGCGACTGCAATTTCGGCCTGTTCTTCTCGTTCTGGGATCGCCTGTTCGGCACGTTCCACGCCAAGCCCTCGCGTCCGATCACGCACAAGGATCTTGGTGTCGACGAGCTGCCCAACTTCCCCAAATCGTATTGGGAGCAGTTGCTGCTGCCCTTCTACTACAAGCCCGGCGCCGGCGAGCCCGAGCGCTATCGCAAGAAGTCCGCGGCCCAGGAAGCGCGAGAGGTCGTCGAGAAGCACCATCCCGACCTGCTGCATCCGGCGGAGTGAGCCGCTTCACGTTTCACATGAAAAAAGGGCCGCTGCAGTCCAGCGGCCCTTTTTTGTTATCGTAGCCGCACGCGGCCGTGCGGCGGCGATTACGTATTCATGCTCTGGAAGAACTCGCCGTTGGTCTTGGTCGACTTCAGCTTGTCGATGAGGAACTCGATGGCGTCCATGGTACCCATCGGGTTCAGAATGCGGCGCAGAACGTAGACCTTCTTGAGCTGATCCCTGGGAACCAACAAGTCTTCCTTGCGCGTGCCCGAGCGGGCCACGTCGATCGCCGGAAACACGCGCTTGTCGGAGACCTTGCGGTCCAGGATGATTTCCGAGTTGCCGGTACCCTTGAACTCTTCGAAGATCACTTCGTCCATGCGCGATCCGGTGTCCACAAGGGCAGTCGCGATGATGGTGAGCGAGCCGCCTTCCTCGATGTTGCGCGCCGCGCCGAAGAAGCGCTTGGGCCGCTGGAGGGCGTTGGAGTCCACGCCACCGGTCAGCACTTTGCCGGACGACGGCACGACAGTGTTGTAGGCACGACCCAGACGTGTGATCGAGTCGAGCAAAATAACGACATCCCTCTTATGCTCAACGAGACGCTTTGCCTTCTCGATGACCATTTCCGAGACCTGGACGTGACGCGACGGAGGCTCATCGAAGGTGGAGGAAATGACCTCGCCCTTCACCGAGCGCTGCATGTCGGTAACTTCCTCCGGACGCTCGTCGATGAGCAGCACGATGAGATAGCACTCGGGATGGTTGGCCGTGATCGAGTGGGCAATGTTCTGCAGCAGCACGGTCTTGCCCGTGCGGGGCGGCGCGACGATCAGCGCGCGCTGGCCCTTGCCCAGCGGAACCACCACGTCGATGACGCGCGGAGACAGATCCTTGATGGTAGGGTCTTCGATTTCCATCTTGAGCCACTTGGTCGGATAGAGCGGCGTCAAGTTGTCGAAGTTGATCTTGTGCTTGGTTGCTTCGGGATCCTCGAAGTTGATCTTGTTGACCTTGAGAAGAGCGAAGTAACGTTCTCCCTCCTTGGGTCCTCTGATCTGTCCTTCGACAGTATCGCCGGTGCGCAAAGCGAAGCGGCGGATCTGCGACGGCGAGACGTAGATATCGTCGGGGCCGGGCAGGTAGTTGGCGTCAGGCGAGCGCAGGAAGCCGAAGCCGTCCTGCAGCACCTCGACGACGCCAGTCGCGATGATTTCGGTTTCCTGGGTCGCGAGCTGCTTTAAGGTCGCGAACATCAGCTCTTGCTTGCGCAGGGTCGAGGCGTTCTCTACGCCGACCTCTTCAGCAAACGAGACCATTTCAGCGGGCGACTTCCGCTTCAGGTCCTCGAGCTTCATTTCCTTCATGGGTAAAAACTCCGGGAGTGCCACGGTAACCGGGCGAGACAGGGATATTGAAATATTGAGTGTGGGGATGATCGGGCGATCGAAGGTGAGGGGTTTACAGCGTAGGGCAGGGCGCCTTACGGGGCGGCCGCCAGCTTACTCCTGGACGTTGCCGCCGACGGATTGTCTGCCGCTCGGCAGCGACCCGCTGAATAACGTGCGAAGGCTTATATCAGATCCGCGCGGCTTGGCAAAGGGCTTCAGAACGGCTTCACGATCACCAGAATGACGATCAGAATCATCAAGATGGTCGGGACTTCGTTGACGATCCGCCAGAACCGGGGCGGCCTTTCGTTACGGTCCTCCGCAAAGGCGCGCACGGCCATCGAGAAGTAGCCGTGCACCGCCGACAGCGCAATGACCAACGCCAACTTTGCGTGAAACCAGGGCGCGGAAAAAAAACCACCCGTCGACGCAAGCCACAGCCCCAGCACCCAGGAGATGAGCATCGCCGGGTTGATAATGATGCGAAGCAGCCTCCCCTCCATCACCTTGAACGTCTCCGACTGCGCAGAGCCTTTTTCGGCTTCGCAATGATAGATGAACAAGCGCGGCAGATAGAGCATCCCGGCCATCCACGAGATAATGGCAATGACGTGAATGGCCTTGATCCAAAGGTAGGCGCCATCACCGATCACGACCACCAACGCGGCGGCAAAAGACACTGTCATGATGAGAGAAATCGCTGCCCTTGCAGCAGGTGACGACGCCCCTCCCGACGTTTCCCTCTCGCCAGCCATGACTTAAGTCCCTTTGCGGACGCGCTCAACGAGGCGCGCGACATTCTCGGGCGGAGTTTGCGGGACGATGCCGTGACCGAGATTGAAGATAAAGCGCTGGCCAGCCATGAGGCTCAGAATCTCATCAACCCGCTCGTCCATCTGCGTGCCTCCGGCCACCAGCAGCAAAGGATCGAGATTCCCCTGCACGACGACGTCCTCATCCTCGAAGGCTTCCTTCATCACGTAGGGCGGCGTCGCCGTATCGCAGCCGATGCCATCGACTCCGGTTTCGGCCACATACCACACCGCCGCCGGGCCCGCCCCACGCGGAAACCCGATAACGGGAACATCGGGATGAAGATCCCGCAGACTTTCACGGATGCGCCGGGTCGGGTCCACAACCCAGCGGTCGAATTCGTCATCAGGCAGACTACCCGCCCATGTGTCGAAGATCTGCAGGCAGTCCGCACCCGCCTTCACCTGGTTGTCGAGGTAGGAAATCGAGGTTTCTACCAGGATGTCGATGAGCCTGGAGAAGCCTTCACGATCCCGATAGGCCCATAACCGCGCTTCCGCCTGATCGGACGATCCCTCGCCCTGAACCATGTAGGTCGCCACCGTCCACGGCGCCCCGCAAAATCCGATCAGTGACGTTTCGCGCGGCAAATCCTGCCGCAGACGCGCCACGGTCTCCCAAACGGGCGCGAATGTCCGAGCCGTACGCGCTGGATCGAGTCGGCGCAAGTCGTTGACATTGCGAATCGGTTCAAGCCTCGGCCCTTCACCCTCGACAAAACTCACCTTCTGGCCGAGCGCATCGGGAACGACCAGGATATCCGAGAACAG
>WBZN01001080.1_pt1 | contig 17249 bp, 17 predicted proteins | sample 5204281 | NCBI WGS metagenome assembly WBZN01 (sample SAMN12344347, study PRJNA552823) | activated sludge metagenome | biome: Activated sludge suspended growth; feature: Nitrification reactor; material: Wastewater; isolation source: activated sludge from nitrification reactor of wastewater...
TCTGTCGAATGAGGAGGTCGAAGCGGCAACGGTGAATTTCAGCGTTTCGGAGGACGAGAAGAAGAAATTCGACAGGGCGTGTGCGGGTCACAATAAAAGCCGGGTGATTGCTGATCTGATGGTCCAGGCGGTCGAGGAGCAGCTCATGCTGAAACGGCGGAGTGACGCGATCGACTCCCTGTTGAGTCGGCACCGAACCAAATGGCCGGTGACTGCACGCGCCATTCGACGGGTACTGAAGATAGGTTACTGAGCGATCTGCCGGTCATGTAGTCGCCCACCTCTCCCGCATTTCCAGACCTCTCACCGTTCCCGTTGTACCTTTCACGCTCCCCGGGTGGTGCTTTCCCGCCGCGAAACAGGTATCCTTGGCCGTTTGCGGGAAACCATGACGAAATCCACATCCTTTTGCCCATCCATGCCGCTCTATACCCAGGTGCTCATCGCCGTGGTCTGTGGCGCGCTGCTCGGGGTCGTCTTCGGCCAGGAGCCCTATCTGGGTGGCTTGACCAATGCGCAGCTGGGCAAGCTCGGCATGGTCGTCGTGCAGCTCCTCAAGACGTTGGCCATTCCGCTGATCTTCTTCGCCATTCTCGATGCGCTGATCCGCACCAGCCTGCCGCTGAGTCAAGGGACCAGGCTCCTCGTCATCTGTCTCGTGAATGTGTCCGTGGCCATGACGATCGGGCTGGTGATCATGAACACCTGGCAGCCGGGCCTGTCCTGGCAGGGCCATGTCGATGAGTTGCTGCACCTCGTGCCCGGTTCCAAGGCCCCGGCGAAGGTGGCGACCTCGCAGACGCCGATCGAAGACCTGGCCGCCTATATTCCCCGCACCATCCTGGCGCCGTTTTCCACCAACAACATCATCGGCGTCGTGCTCCTGGCTCTCGTCATCGGCGCGCTGTTGCGCCGCCTGCACACAAGGTCGGCCCAAAAAGGCGAGGATGACCTGGCTGTCGTGCGCCTTGTCGAATGGGTGTACGAATGGCTGGTGCGTATCCTCGGCTGGATCATCCATGCGGTACCGTTCGCCGTCTTCGGGGTCGTGGCGCAGGTCGTCGGCAAGTCGGGCGTGGGCGTCTTCTCCATTCTCTGGATTTTTCTCGTGGCGATGCTCGCGGGACTCACGATCCATGCGCTGATCTATTACCCGCTCGTCGTCTGGTTCGTGGGAAAGAAGTCGCCGAAGGTCTATCTGGGGGAAGGGGCCGACGCGATTATGACGGCCATGTCTTGCAACAGCAGCCTCGCCACCGTGCCGGTGACACTCCATTGTCTCAATCGTATGAACGTGTCGGCGCAATCGTCGCGCCTCGCGGCCTGTGTCGGGACAAATCTCAACAATGACGGTATCACCCTCTACGAGGCGATGGCTGCGCTGTTTCTCGCCCAGGCCCTGGGGTACGACCTGCCGATGATGAGTCAGTTCCTCATCGTGGCCGCGTCCATCATTGCGGGGGCCGGGGTGGCCGGCATTCCCGAGGCGGGGATGATTGTCTTGCCGCTGGTCTTGTCAGCCGCCGGCCTCCCGGACAGTATCATTGCCGCTGCCATTCCCCTGATCATGACGGTGGATTGGATCATCGCCCGCGCCCGCTCCGGCGTGAATGTCATGAGCGATATGCTCGTCGCAATTCTGCTCGATGCAGGGCGGGCTCACCCCGTTGCCGTGCCGAGCCCCGTGCGGTATCAGGCCGACGCTGCGCAACCCTCCGAGTCACAGCCGTCCTGACGGCGGTCACAGCCGCCGCCGGCAGAGCTCCCTGCCTCGGCCCGATCATTCCAGAATCAGTCTCGCCCGCAAGTTGCCCTCGCGAAAATGATTCGGCAGCAGCATGATGCAGTTCGGGTTGAACCCCTGCGCTTTCAGCGTGTCGATACTGCCTATCACCCGGCCTCCCTTCTCCAGATCGATCACGGTGATCGATCCGTCGCTGATGCCGTCCAGATTGAGCAGGCTATTCTGGACGAACAGATAGTGTTCATCCGGAGACAAGACCGAATGGTGGGCGCCGGCCGCGGCGGGAATGGCTTGGAGAAATATCGGTTGGCGCGGGTTGGAATTGTCGTACACATTGACGAAGCCCGGCTTGGCCGTGGTGACGTATAAGCGGTCGCCCTTCGCGTTATAGAGCATCTCCAACGGCATCCCCTGTTGGCGCGGCCCGAAGTCATCGATTTGTGCGAAGGTAAACGACTTCGTCGTCGGGTCCCAGATCCCGGCCCACAAGGTGCCTTCCATCATGTTTGTGACATGCACCACCGGCGGATGGCTATTCGGCGCAAACATCACCTCGACCGGAGCCGATTTGGCAGGGGCGGGCTTGGATGCCACGCGATGCGTCGAGAGCACCGCGCCGGTGCTGGCCTCGATCACCGTGATCGAATCGCCGGCCTCGGACATGTCCGGTTTCACGGTGCTGGTGATCAGGACGCGATCAATGCCGTTGTGAATCGCAATGCCGTGCGGATAGAGCACCGACACGGGATCGCCTTGCCTTGTGCGAACGGTTTTCGTCGGCCGGTCCGTCACCGCATCACCCATGATCACCGTGCTGGAGCCCATGCAGGTCAGGTACCAGGTGCGGTTATCCTCCGATACTACCAGGTCCTCCAAGACCTGGCAGTCCGGCACCTCGATGGCGCGCAGCCGGTAGGGGAAGCGCGTCAGGTCCACCACGTGCAGCAGGCTCTTGTTGAGCGCCGTGATGTAGGCCTTCGTCCGGTCGCGGTTGAAGAAAATGTGGTGCGCGACAAGATCCGGCGGAAGCGGAATATCCATCAGCACCTTGCCGAAGTCTGCAGCCTCGGGATCGATCTCCATGATCGCAATCCCCTCGCGCCGCACCGGCTGGTTCGGCTTGCTCTCATAGTTGAGCAGCGCTAATAGTTCAGCCGAGGCGATTGAGGTGCAGGAAAGCAGGAACAGAACGGTGAAGGAAAGGAGTCGGACACGTCCCATGGCAGACCTCCTTGGAGAAAGTAGGGCGGATGAGATGAATCGTAAAAAGGGTACTCCTGTAATGGGACATACGCAAGAGCGCGTCAGTGAAATGGAAGCATTTCAGACGGTGAGGTTGAATAGGCTTCCAGCCAAGGAGTGGCTGGCCCACATCGAGCGGCTTGTCAGCTGGATGGCTCCCGGCGGCGTCACGGTGCTCGTCTTGCAACACCGCGAAAGCGGCTGCATGAACATGCTCCATCATTTCTTCGGCCACCGCTTCGAACTCCGGCAGACGATGGAGACCTTTCGCACCAAGCATGGCGGCCGGTATGAGGTCACCATAACGATGGACCCTGCCCACGTCGAGACGCCCGACCTCGCCAAGACCAACGCCGTGGCGGAATTCATGTTGAACCTCCTGGGCCTCACCAACCCGCCGACCACACGCGATGTGGAGACGTATCTGAAGATCCACTTCGCGCAGCCAAACGGAAGCTTTAAGATTCCCGTCAACCAGGATTTTGTGGAGATACGGCACAAGGGATAGCCCGGTTGATCACGGGAAGAGGAGGGGAATAAGACACTGCCGCCTCACACCTCGGCGGCGTCCACACACGCGGTGCTCTTTATTCATCGCCCCGTGGACCTCGTGGAACGTGCCTTCAGAGGACCTCGTCCGACAGGCCCACGTGGGAGCAAGCCGGGCCACCACCTCGGAAAATGCGAGCAGGTTCGGACGGCGCATTCAGATTTTGACAGCGCTTTCTGCTTGGTCTATCCTTGGCGCATCATCGGAGCCGGCACGTCCAGTCATGCGAACACTCCTCCATCGCAATGACGAAGCCTGGGCGCTCCTCAGGCGGACCGATCAGGCCAACAAAAAACTGGCCCTGTTCATCCACGGCTTCAAGGGGAATTACCTCACCACCTGGGGGACCCTTCCTGTTCTCTTCGAAAAGGAAGCCGACAAAGACCAGGATTTTGCCGCCTGGGATTTTCTCTTCCTGGGCTATGACACGGCGGCCGTTCAGACCTATCTCGACATCTCCAAACTGATCATCACCGAGTGGAACAAGGCCGCCTCCGGCCAGCGTCCCTACAATCAAATTTATGAGAAGCTTGCCCTCTTTGGGCATTCGCTGGGCACGCTCGGTATCCGCCAATTGCTTTGCGCCTGGTCGGAACAACCGTCCACCATGCATTGCTGCATCCACAGCATCACGCTGTTCGGGAGCCCGCTCAACGGCAGTCCCTTGGCCCGATTTGGGTGGAGTGGTGGGAATATCAAGAATGCGCTGAAGCCGAAGAATCCCCAACTACGCATGCTGAAGTCGTGGGCAGCGAGCGCCTACGCCCGCCAACAATGGCCCCCGATCCGGCTCATTCTCGGCCTCGACGACCAGGTGGTGGGTCATGAGTACGATGAATTGATTCAGTGGGACGGCGACGAGAAGCCGTCGATCATGACGAATTTTGACCACAGCACGCTCGTGAAACCCGCAGCCTGGCAATCGGCCGTGGTGGATTACATCGGCCAAGGATTGAAATAGATATGACCTTGCCACAAGAATCGGAACAGCAAGCCCGATACGTCAGCCTCGGCAAGGGGCCCTGGTGGAAAAAGGGGGCCCGTGCGCGTGCCGAGTTGAAACCGCCGCCGCAGATCCGCGCGCTCCTCGATCAGAGCGAGGCCATCGACCTGCACACCCTTGCGCAAACCTTTGCAAAACAGAACCCCGCCGTCGATAAGAAGTTTCAGCAGATGTTGCGCTGCCACGCGGGCACTAAAGTCACCGACCCGCATGAAATTGCCGTGCGCGATTCCTTGGACTATGCCCTCGCGCACCTCATGCTCCTGGAGCTGGCGGTGGAGACGGGCTATCTGCCGCTGGAACTGATCCGGGACGAGGGGCGCCAGGAGCTTTCATCACTGCTCTGGTCCTCGGGCGCACAACAGTTCATCTGCTACTACGACTACGTCACCATCGAGTATCTGGCCCGCCGGGTGGACATCGCAGGCATTCGGAACGTCGCGCCGCCGCCGGTCAATCGAGAAGCGAGCACCAGGTTCGCCATCTTCCTGGCCCAGTTCACCGATTGGGTGGAGGACAAGGCGCTCCGCTTGTGGTTGAGCTTCCTCGACGACTATGTGGAGTATGAAGGGGAACAGGCGGCCTTTCGCTCGTACCTGCTGGGGGAAATCACGAACGGGTCCGAACGATTCAGCCGGTTGCTTTATGGCATCCAGCGGTTCCTGCTCAGCCTCTCGAACCTGTTCTGCGTCTTGAAGCCGTCGGAGCGCGCCATATTTGGACTCTTTTATTCCTATTGGATGGCCAAGTTCTTCGGCTACGAACTGGAGGAAGAGGGTTACAAGCGAGCGACGCAGCAATCCTGGGCCGACATCATCCGGAAGCATCCCGAACCGTTGCTCCCGCCCACCTCGAACCACGAAGCCCGCGCCGCCATGCGCGAGCTGCTTATCCAGCAGATCGCCACGATCCAGGAGGCTTGGACAGTCACCAGCGAGCTCGTCGCCGCCTCGTCAGCCTCGAAGCCTTGATCGAACGCTCACCAAAAACTGAGCTGCTGTTGCGCCTCGCACTCAAGACTCACCGCCGTCACACTTCCATATCCCTCCGATCCCGTCCGAACAGTGCCAGTTACGTTTTACGTGTAACCTTTCACCTGTCACGTCCCTTGCTCCCTGTTAGGTTGGAAACCGGCGCAAGAGAGGCGGTGATGCGACAGACGCAGGTGCGGACTGCAACGATCATCGGAGGACCGCTCTGGCTGGCATCGATGGGGAATGGCCGGGCGGAGCAGGGGTTCGACGAGAAGTACCAGCGCGACTGGAACATCTTCAACCCCATCAACCAGTACCAGTCTTGACTATATGTCAGATATGACATATGATCCTGTCGCCGAACGAATCGTCGTTGTCTGACTGATGGGCAGGATGGACAAACCCCTTATCTGGCTTCGGAGTGAAGTCAAGACGCCGCCTTTTTCCCAAGCCGCGCGACTTGAAGCGGGATATCTCTTGAGGTTATTGCAGGAGGGCGAATCCCTTGGACTTCCGCATTCACGGCCCATGCCTGTCATTGGAACAGGATGCCATGAGTTACGGATCACCGATGAGGGCGGCACGTTTCGTATTATATACAGAGCAGATGCTGATGCTGTCGTCATTCTCGACGTTTTTAAGAAGAAGACTCAACAGACGCCTCAATCGGTCATTGAGACCTGCCGACGTCGGCTTAGAGATTATGACCGAATGATGGGATCGTAGGAGGAACATCACGATGAAGAACGCAAAACAAGCCAAGCTGGAAGCGGCCGGATGGGCCGTCGGGTCGGTGAAAGAGTTTCTGGGCCTGTCAGACGCGGATGCGGCGCTCATCGACATGAAGCTGGCCCTCAGCCGGAGCCTGCGGGACCGACGAAATAAACAGGGCTTGTCACAAGTCCAGCTCGCTGAACGTCTCCGATCCAGTCAATCGCGAGTGGCCAAAATGGAAGCGGGCGATCCGTCGGTGTCCATGGATCTCCTGGTCAGTTCGCTCCTGCTTCTCGGGGCGAGCTCCAGCGATCTGGCCAACACTATTCGGGGCGAAGGGCGCAGTAAGAAGGGGCGAGCAGCGTAATGCTTTGTTCCGACGGGTCGCCCTGTTGGAGCAAGGTTCTGAGGAAGGTATCGAGCATCACTGCGCGGGAGGATCATTAGCTGCGACTCATTCCACAATCCTCAACACGTCCGGATCCCTCCGCTCCCAGTCCGAACTGTATCTGTAGCCTGTTACGTCTCAGGTTTCACCTTTCACGCCCAAGTTGTGACCCCGGATGTCACAGTCCTGGAGTATGCTGGCGGCAGGGAATGAACCGGCGCAAGAGAGGCGATTATGCGACAGGCACAGGTGCGGAGAGTCGCGATCCTAGGAGGTCTGCTCTGGCTCGCGTCGATGGGGAATGGCCTGGCGGAGCAGGGATTCGATGAGAAGTACCAGCGCGACTTTAATATCTTCAATCCCATCGATCAGTACCAGCCCACCAACCCGCTCAATCCCATCAATATCTACGATCCGGCGAACCCGTTTAATCCGATCAACCAATTCGATCCCGGCAACCCGGCCAATCCCATCAACCAGTTCAACCTCAACAATCCCTTCAATCCGGTGAATCGTTATCGTCCGGAGAATCCATTGAACCCGATCAACGAGTTCAATCCCAACGTGCCGTTCGCACCGTTGGGGGGAGGAGGGGTGGGGAAGAGGAGTGGGGAAGAGGAGATGAGGGGAAACCCCACGCGCCGATCATTTTCACTCATGTCGCTTCCAATTTTCTGGTCCCTGTGATCTCCCCCGGCAGTGCGGTTCTTGTGCCGCTGCCGCACTTCATGTATATACAGGAACGTGTTTTCTTGGGATATCACGAAGGCGATTACCAATTTCGAAAAGCACGGTGTGTCCTTTGAGGAAGCCACGACAGTGTTTGCGGATTCCGATGGGCTAGATGGTGAAGACCCCAAGCACTCAACACGGGAAGTCCGACGTCAACGTATAGGACAATCTGTAATAGGCAGGATTCTCTTCGTGGTCTATACAGCACGGAAGGTGGCACATGAAAAAGAAACCATCCGCATCATCAGCGCAAGGCAAGCGAGTAAGAAAGAACGTGCGGCATATGCCGGATTCGAAGATTGATTTTTCCGATATCCCGGAAGCGACCGACCAGGAGTTAAAACGGATGCGGCGTGTCGGAAGGCCTTCTAGCGGCATGGCCAAGCAACTCATCGCGATTCGTCTTTCTCCCAAGTTGCTGAGTCAACTTCGAAATATGGCAGATGCGCAGGGGAAGCCGTACCAGAGTCTCATCCACGAATTACTGGAAAAGGCCGCGTCCAGGGCGGCGTAAGTCTCCTACTCGTTGGCTGTTCGCGCCGCGCGCTGGTGGGTATCAGGCCGAGCTCCGGGTTGAGGAAACGGCCGCCTAAACCGTCTTCTGGTTGCGTTCAGCCATCAGATCCGATCCCAGCGAACGACGCGAGACGGCCTCACCTTTCTCCACGCGATATGCTTCACGAGAGACGAGTTACGGCCTTTCGGAATACGTTTCACCGTTCACGCCCCGTTGTGACCCCGGATGTCACGGTCGTGGTGTAGTCTCCATGGCAGGTAGGAAACCGGCAAAAAGGAGGCGGCCATGCGACAGGCTCAGGCGCGAAACGCGACGATCGTCGGATTGCTCTTACTGGTTCTCGCAGGAACCGGGACCGGCCGGGCGGAGCCCGGCTTCGACGAGAAGTACCAGCGCGACTTTAACATCTTCAACCCGATCAACCAGTACCAGCCCACCAACCCGCTCAACCCCATCAATGCCTACGATCCGGCGAACCCGTTCAACCTGATCAACCAATTCGATCCCGGCAACCCCGCCAATCCGATCAACCAGTTCAACCCCAATAACCCTTTCAATCCGGTGAATCAATATCGTCCGGAGAATCCGTTGAACCCCATCAATGAGTTCAATCCCAATGTGCCGTTCGCGCCGTTGGGGGGAGGGGCGGGACCGAAGCGGTGAGGCGGGAGTTTACGGCAGATAGCCTATGGCTGATGGTGGGGGCAGAGTGTAGAGACCGGAGCGAAATATCTTTCACGCCTCACGGGAACCTCGCAATCCTACGAGACACGCTTCACGAGATACGAGCGACGAACGACGAGCAACAATCCCCCGGGTCCCCTAGGCAAAAGCCTGCTGGTTTTTCACGTAAAAACGCGAGTGATTAACGGCTCGGGAAAGAGTATCCTGCGGCGCACAATGGCGTAATTGTGTCTGGCGGAGAGACTCTGCATGTTCGAACAGGCATTTAGAAATATCGACGACGTGCTCTGGAAAGAGGCCGGCTGCACGACGGAGTTGGACTATACCGAGCAAACGTCGTGGCTGCTGTTTCTGAAGTACCTCGACGCGCTGGAGCAGGATAAGGCGGACGAGGCCAAGCTCGAAGGCAAGCGCTACAGTTTCATCCTGGAGAAGCCCTATCGCTGGGAAAGCTGGGCTGCACCGAAGGGCAAAGACGGCAAGCTCGATCACGATGTCGCTCTCACCGGCAGCGACCTGACCGAGTTCGTCAACCTGAAGCTCTTTCCTTACCTGCACAGTTTCAAGCAGAAGGCCAGCGGACCGAACACCATCGAGTACAAGATCGGCGAAATTTTCGGCGAGATCAAGAACAAGATCCAGAGCGGCTACAATCTGCGCGAGATCATCGACCACATCGACGAGCTGCGTTTCCGCTCACAGAAAGAAAAACACGAACTCTCCCACCTCTACGAAGCCAAGATCAAAAACATGGGCAACGCGGGCCGCAACGGCGGCGAGTACTACACCCCGCGCCCGCTCATCCGCGCCATGGTGCAGGTGGTCAAGCCCAAGCTGGGGGAGCGCGTCTACGACGGTGCCTGCGGGTCGGCGGGATTCTTGTGCGAGGCATACGACTACCTGACCGCCAAGGGCGACCTCTCCACGAAGGATCTCAAGACGCTTCAGGAAAAGACCTTCTACGGGAAAGAAAAAAAGTCGCTCGCCTATGTCATTGCGATCATGAACATGATCTTGCATGGCATCGAGGCGCCGAACATCATCCACACCAATACGCTTACGGAAAACCTGGCCGACATTCAGGAGAAAGACCGCTACGACGTGGTGCTCGCCAACCCGCCCTTCGGCGGCAAGGAGCGGAAGGAAGTGCAGCAGAACTTTCCGATCCGCACCGGCGAGACGGCTTTTCTGTTCCTGCAACACTTCATCAAGAGCCTCAAGGCGGGAGGGCGCGGCGGTGTGGTCATCAAGAACACGTTTCTCTCCAACACCGACAACGCCTCCGCGAGCTTGCGTAAACTGTTGCTCGAAAGCTGCAACCTGCACACCGTTCTGGATTGCCCAGGTGGTACCTTCCAGGGCGCGGGTGTGAAGACCGTGGTGCTGTTCTTCGAGAAGGGCGCGCCGACGCGGAAGATCTGGTACTACCAGCTCGACCCAGGCCGCAGTCTTGGCAAGACCAACCCGCTGAACGACGACGATCTCAAAGAGTTCGTGAAGCTACAAAAGACCTCAGCCGACTCACCCAAATCCTGGACCGTAGATGCGAAGAGCATCGACAAGAACACGTTTGACTTGTCGGTGAAGAATCCCAACGGCGGCGAAGTCGTGACGCACCGCAGCCCGCAGGAGATTATGGATGAGATCGCCGCGCTGGATGCTGAGAGCGCGGAAGTGCTTGGGAACATTAGGGCGTTGCTATGAAAACGGGGTGGGAGATAAGGAAGCTAGATGAATTGGTTGAAGTGCAGAACGGATATGCTTTCAGCAGTAAAGATTACTCGGACTCCGGGCATTTCGTGATGCGCATCGGCAACGTGCAGAATGGCTACGTTTCCCTGGCTGATCCGAAGTTTATCAGGCTGCCAGCCGACGATTCGCTGCAAAGATTCGTTCTCTCGGAAGGCGATATTCTTGTTTCGCTTACTGGCAATGTCGGAAGAGTTGGCGAGGTTCAGAAAGAGCATCTTCCCGCGGCGTTAAATCAGCGTGTCGCCAGAATCACAGTTCGGAAAGGCTCGCTTGCTACCAGAAAGTTGCTATTGTTCTTTCTTTACTCGGACTGGTTTCGTGAAGAGCTCTCTGGCGCAGGACATGGCGCTGCCCAGCAAAATGTTTCCACCAAAGATCTCGTCGAGATTCAGATCCCCGTTCCCCCTCTCTCCGAGCAGCACCGCATCGTCGGCATCCTAGACGAAGCATTTGACGGCCTCGCCCGCGCCACAGCCAGCGCCGAACAGAATCTCCGCAACGCCCGCGCCCTCTTCGAAAGCCACCTGCAATCCGTCTTTACACATCGGGGGAAGCGGTGGCAGGAAAAAACCTTGGAAGAGGTTTCAGCCGCATTCGGGCGCGGCAAGTCAAAGCATCGCCCTCGAAATGCGCCGCATCTTTATGGAGGGAGGTATCCATTTATCCAAACCGGCGACATTCGTAATGCAGACCACATCATCACGGAATATTCGCAGTCATATAGCGAAGCCGGGCTCGCGCAGAGCAAGCTATGGCCGAAAGGGACGATCTGCATCACCATTGCCGCGAACATTGCAGAGACAGCTATTCTGGGCTTTGATGCCTGCTTTCCTGACAGCGTGATCGGCGTAGTGGCAAACCCCAAAGAAGCAGATGTGGGCTACATCGAATATCTTCTTCAGTCGTTCAAGACTCGCATCCAAGCGATGGGGAAGGGGAGCGCTCAGGCAAACATCAACTTGGGGACGTTTGAACACGAACGGTTTCCATTTCCGTCCGTTCTCGACCAGCAGCAAATTGTTGCCCTCCTCGATTCGCTACGTGAAGAAACCCAACGTCTCGAATCCATCTACCAGCAAAAGCTCGCCGCGCTGGGCGAATTGAAGAAGTCGTTGCTGCACCAGGCCTTCAGCGGGAATCTCTAATGACGAATTTCACGGGGACGTGATGGAAGATCTGCAAACAAACGTTGTCATCTTTCAGGACGCCGATCAACCGGTGGAGGTGCGTCTGGACGTTGGGGGCGATACGGTTTGGTTGACACAACGTCAGATGGGTGTCTTGTTTGATACCACCCCTGAAAACGTCCTCATGCACCTGAAAAACATCTTTCAGGACGAGGAGTTACGAGAGGCGGCAACTGCTAAGGATTTCTTAGCAGTTCAAACCGAAGGTACGCGCCGGGTACAGCGGACGCTGAAGCACTACAACCTGGATGTCGTGATCTCGGTCGGGTATCGCGTCAATTCCAAGCGAGCAGTCCTATTCCGCCAATGGGCCACCCGTATCCTCCGCGAGCATCTTACCCAGGGCTACACCCTCAACCGGCAGCGATTCGAGACCAATGCCCGCGAGCTGGAGGCCGCACTGCAACTGGTGCGCAAGGCCGCGTGTAGTCCTGAGCTACAGGCGGATATGGGGCGCGGGCTGGTCGACATCGTCACCCGCTACACGCAGACCTTCGTGCTGCTGCAACGATACGATGAAGGGCTCCTGACTGAACCGACGACGACGCCCGGGGGCACGCTGTTCACCTTGGCTGAAGCCCGCACGGCGCTGGCCGGACTAAAGGCCGACTTGATGGCGCGGGGCGAGGCTTCAGCGCTCTTTGCTCAAGAACGTGAAGAAGCCTTTGCATCACTTCTCGGAAACCTCGACCAGAGTGTGTTCGGAGAGCCTGCCTACCCGAGCGTGGAGTCTAAAGCCGCCCACCTACTGTACTTCGTCATCAAAAATCATCCCTTTGCCGATGGCAACAAGCGGAGTGGCGCGTTTCTGTTCGTGGATTTTCTGAACCGCAACAGCCGGTTGCTCGATCCGACCGGGCACCCGGTGATCAATGACATCGGGTTGGCGGCGTTGGCGCTCTTGGTGGCCGAATCCAACCCATCCCACAAGGACACGATGATCCGCCTGACCATGAACATGCTGGCTCAAGGAATCTAACGTGAACGAAGCCGAAACCAGAGCCGAGCATATCGATCCCGCCCTCAAGGCGGCGGGGTGGGGCGTGGTGGACGGAAGCCGTGTGCTGCGGGAGTATCCCGTCACGCTGGGCCGCATCGAAGGCCTGGGGCGGCGGTCGAAACCGTTCATTGCCGACTATGTGCTGGTCTATCGCAACCATAAGCTCGCCGTTATTGAAGCCAAGGCCTGGAAAGAAGCGCTTACTGAGGGCGTGGCGCAGGCGAAGCAGTATGCGGAAAAACTGTCCGTCCGCTTCACCTATGCCACGAATGGCCAAGGGCTCTATGGCATCGATAGGGAGACGGGGAAGGAAGGGGAGTGGCCGAACTATCCCAGCCCGGACGAACTCTGGACCCTGACATTCGCCAAGCGGGACACCTGGCGCGATCGTTTTGCTGCGCTCCCGTTCGAAGACAAAGGCGGCTCGCACCCAAGCCGCTACTATCAGGACATCGCGGTAGAGCGGGTATTGGGGGCTATTGCCGCCGGCAAGCCGCGCATCCTCCTGACGCTGGCGACCGGCACGGGCAAGACGTTCATCGCCTTCCAGATTGCGTGGAAACTGTTCCATAGCCGATGGAACCTCAGCCGCGAGCCATCGAGACAGCCGCGCATTCTGTTTCTTGCCGACCGTAACATTCTGGCCGATCAGGCCTATAACGCGTTCTCCGCGTTTCCCGAGGACGCGCTGGTTCGGATCGCGCCGGACGACATTCGCAAGAAGGGCAAGGTGCCGAAGAACGGCAGCCTGTTCTTCACGATTTTCCAGACGTTCATGAGCGGGCCGCCAAAGGACGGCAAACCTTCGCCCTATTTCGGCGAATACCCGCCCAACTTCTTCGACTTTATCGTGATCGACGAATGCCATCGCGGAGGGGCGAACGACGAAAGCACCTAGCGGGATATTCTCGAATATTTCTCTCCCGCCGTGCACCTCGGTCTCACCGCCACGCCGAAACGCAAAGACAATATCGATACCTATCGCTACTTCGGCGAGCCGGTCTACGTCTATTCGCTCAAGGATGGGATTAACGACGGCTTCCTGACGCCGTTCAAGGTGAAACAAATCTCGACGACGCTGGACGACTATGTCTACACGTCGGACGACCGGGTAATGGAGGGCACAGTCGAATACGGCAAACGATACAGCGAAGCCGACTTCAACCGGATTATCGAGATCAGGGACCGTGAGAAGAAGCGCGTCGAGATCTTCATGCACGCGATCGATCAGCGAGAGAAGACATTGGTCTTTTGCGCGACGCAGGATCACGCGCTGGCCGTGCGCGACCTCATCAATCAGATGAAGGCGAGTGCCGATCCGAACTATTGCCAGCGGGTGACAGCCAATGACGGCGAATTGGGCGAGCAGCACCTCCGCGACTTTCAAGACAACGAAAAAACCATCCCGACGATCCTGACGACCTCGCAAAAGCTTTCAACCGGGGTGGACGCTCGTAACATTCGCAACATCGTCCTCATGCGCCCGATCAACTCCATGATCGAGTTCAAGCAGATTATTGGACGTGGCACGCGGCTCTATGACGGGAAAGACTACTTCACGATCTACGATTTCGTGAAGGCCCATCATCACTTCAGCGATCCTGAGTGGGATGGAGAGCCGATCGAGCCGGAACCGAAAGAGCTTTGTGCGAGATGCGGACAATCTCGCTGCCGATGCGAAAAACTGCCACCGCAACCTTGTGGGGTATGCGGCAAACATCCATGCGCCTGCGAGCGAGAGCCCTGTGTGAAATGCGGCCAGAGGCCGTGCCTGTGCAAGAAAAAGGTAGAGGTGAAGCTGGCCGACGGCAAGGCTCGCACGATCCAGCACATGATGGTGACGACGTTCTGGCACCCTGACGGTACGCCCATGTCGGCGCAGCAGTTCTTGGAATTGCTGTTCGGTAAGTTGCCGACGTTCTTCAAGAATGAAGCCGAACTCCGAGCGATCTGGAGCGAGCCCGATACACGCGTGAGACTCTTGCAGGGGCTTGCCGAGAAGGGGTTCGGTGCCGAGCAGATGGCGGAAATGCAAAGGATCATCGATGCGGAGAACAGCGATCTCTTTGACGTGCTGGCGCATGTAGCTTATGCGATGGCGCCGCTTACGCGCGAAGAACGGGCCGCCAGGGCCAGGGCGGAGATCAGTGTGCATTTCACCGGCAAACAACAGGCCTTTCTGGATTTTGTGCTCGCGCAATATGTGAAGGTAGGTGTGGAAGAACTGGCTCAGGACAAGCTCTCGCCGCTGCTCAAACTGAAATATCACAATGCCATTGCTGACGCGGTGGCCGACTTGGGCAAGCCGGAAGAGATCGGCAGAGTCTTTGTGGGATTTCAGAAGTATCTGTATCAGCCGCAGGTTCAGTCTCGGTGAGAAGATCTGGTGTCAGGAATCATTTCGTTCTCCAGGCTGTGCGCCACGATAGAACTGACGGGCGAGAACAATAAAAATGGATGCCGGGTCTCGATTCCGCTCACGAATGGCCGACTCTTTCAACATCTGTGTCTGCGGGTAAGATCTACCTTGGCTCATTTGTGTACAGGTGATTCACGATGACGGTCACGAGCAAAATGCCGCAACCCACCTATCCATATCGCCCTAGCTCCCGGCTGAAAGGTAATGAGTTGTTCACGCTGGGCGAGGAAAAGCTTTCATTCGATCTGCTGAGCTTTTGGCAGTGGTCCGCATCCGATCTTGTCAGCAATGCGACGCGGGGTAGATTGGCTGAATATATTGTTGCAATGGCTCTGGGGGTCGCCGCTGGAGTTCGAAATGAATGGGATGCGTATGACCTTACTTTTAATGAGCGCAAAGTAGAAGTGAAGGCATCGGGGTACCTCCAATCCTGGGCGCAACAGCGCCTGTCACGCCCCAGCTTTAGCATACGACCTGCCCGAGGGTGGGATCCATTCACAGGCCTGCTGGACAATGAGATACGCAGGCAGTCCGACATCTATGTATTTTGTCTACACCATCATCTCGAAAAGAATACGTTGAACCCCTGTAATCTGACGCAGTGGTCATTTTACGTTCTTCCCACCACACAACTCGATGGTTCTCAACAACTTCGGAAAGCAAAACAGATAACCCTTCAAAGACTTCTATTGCTGCAACCCATTCAAGCCTCATTTCTTGATCTCAGAAAGGCAGTTCTTGAATGTGGCTAGTGGTCAAAACAGTATCAGAGGCAAGATGTAGAAGGATGGTGATAACCTCTGCTGGGGCGCAGGGTTGCCTAAATCGTGGGAGTACCAAATTATATGAACCGCCATCATCTTGAACAGAAGCTTCCCACGATGCCCCAATCTCAGCTCGTCGACACGGTCAAGACATGCCTGAACATGATCGAGCGGCTGGAGAACGACTTGTCGCTGGTGAGAAAGTTATCTAACGATTAAATCGATTTTCAGGACCATTCTTGTATCCGATCGGCGGCGCCTCAGGCCCACCAAGAAGCTGACCCGCCTGCAGCGGCCTCTGCCTGACGTGTCCTCTTTCTCGGGTATCTTCGACATTGTCACGCTGATGATGACGGGGAGTCTCAGGGAGGTCCTGCGACACGAGTAGGCTTTCATACGAAATTCCCTGCTACAATGGCCACCCTCACGAAGTTGTGGTCAAGGAAAGGCCTACGATGTCGAAGCCTTCACAATCGAATGCCGTGCTTGTGGCGATCCGCACCCCCCGTGTGGCTGTCGAGGAGCTGGACAGTTCGCTGCAGGAGCTCACCCGTCTGGTGACGACCCTCGGGTACCGGGTCGTGGGCCGTGTCACGCAAAAGCGCAGTTCCGATCGCTATGCGGCGGTCCTGGGTCAGGGCAAGCTCGCCGAATTGGCGCGGTGGACCGGTGGGCCCGGGAAAATTGAGGCGGCGTTTGCACGGTCGGGTCACAAGGCCGGGTCGAAGCAGGAGGCGGCGGAATCGGACCTCACGGAGGAATCCGACGACGACGAATCGGATGACAGTCTTGAGGCGTCACCCGGCCCTGGCGAACAGGCGCAGATTGTCATCGTGGACTGTGATCTCTCGCCGTCTCAATTGAAAAACCTTGAGCGTGCCGCCGGCGTGCCGGTGCTCGATCGCACCGGGGTCATCATTGAGATTTTCAGTCGGCACGCGCGCACGCGAGCGGCCCGGCTGCAGGTGGAGATCGCACGCCTGAATTATCTCGCGCCACGGTTGCGTGAAACCGGCGGGGGCAGCGAGCGGCAGGGCGGGGGAGTCGGCGGCAAGGGGGCCGGAGAGACGAGTCTGGAGCTCGATAAGCGCAGAATTCGCGATCGTACGAAAGAACTCCGGGCGGAATTGGCGGCCATCGGGGACGAGCACCAGACGCGCCGCGCCAGACGGGAACACGAATTGACGGTCGCGCTCGTGGGGTACACCAATGCCGGGAAATCCTCGCTCATGCATGCGATGACGGGCATTGAGGTGCTCGTAGCCGATAAGCTGTTTGCCACGCTCGATACCACGATCCGGCCCTTGTATCCGGAGACGCGTCCCAAAGTGCTTCTGTCCGATACGGTGGGATTCATCAAGAAGCTCCCGCATGACCTGGTGGCGTCGTTCAAGTCGACCCTGGATGAAGCGGCCAGCGCCTCGCTCCTGCTGTTTGTCGTCGATGCCTCCGATCCGTCCTTTCGATCCCAACTCGACGTCACGAGGAAGGTGTTAGCCGAAGTCGGCGCCACGGATGTCCCCAGCCTGTTGGTGTTGAATAAACGGGATCGTCTCGGGCCGGACGAGCTCACGGCCCT
>WBZN01001082.1_pt1 | contig 17244 bp, 7 predicted proteins | sample 5204281 | NCBI WGS metagenome assembly WBZN01 (sample SAMN12344347, study PRJNA552823) | activated sludge metagenome | biome: Activated sludge suspended growth; feature: Nitrification reactor; material: Wastewater; isolation source: activated sludge from nitrification reactor of wastewater treatment...
GAGAATTTCAGCAATTTGACCGGCGAACCAATCATTGTTGTTGCATGCTGCACCAATGAAGTTTGTTGTGCGGGTGGCATTGTTGATGTTGGTGACTGTGCCGCTTGCTGTCACGCTTGAATTGGTTAGAAGCGTACCGCCATTGTTGGCATTTTGGAGATACTCTAGAACCTGAAATGTACTGGCAGTTAAGCCTGAAGAGGATGAGACGCCACTGGAAGTGGTGCCGTTATAAGAGATAAATGAGGTGCCTTTGTTGGGACCACTGACGAATTCGCTTACGGTAAGATTGTTGTTGTTTACTACTCCAGAACCAAAGTCCAGAAGTCGTTTTGCATTAACAATCGAGGACGGATTGGCGACGATGTAGATGGTTGCACCGGCAGTGAAATTGGCCATGCCTGAAGGCAGCTGCATGTAATCGGATGTGCCGTCAAAGCTAATCGCTGGAAAACCGTTGACTGCGTTTGTGACAAGGGTGGGTTGTTTTGTCGAAGTGGCCTGGCTGGCACTGTTTCCAGCTCCCGAGAAGTCCGTCCAGTTGGTGACGCTAGAACCGCTCGTGGTGACTCCGAAGTCAGCTTTGAGCCAGGTGATCAGTCCCGATTTGGGGACGGTGGCTGTGCTCGTATCGATCTGGATGGTGACACTGGATACGGCGCTGGTCGTATAGTTGGCGGCAGCCGAGATGGCTTTGACGGTGGTTGTTGCATAGATTGGGAAACCACCCGAGTTAGGATCATAGAGTGTTGAGGACGTGGTGGGTGTGGTGCCGTCAGTGGTGTAGTAGATCGGCTGGTTTAGATCCTGGCTCAGCACCATCGTCTGGGTGCTACCGTAGACACCGGCAGCCAGTGAGAAGGTGGGGGCGTCCAGGGTTGGAGTTGGATTGACGTTGTACTTGGCGTGCAAGTATGATTCGACGGCAGCGCGTTCGGCGCCTGAAAGCGAGCGATTGTAGATGATCATCTCGGCGATCTGACCGTTGTATGAGTCCGCAGCAGTCTTGGCAGCATCTATACCGATGTAGTTTGTTGTACGTGAGACATTGGCGATATTGAATACAGTGCCTGAAGCGTCAAGAGCATTGTTTGTAAAAATGCTGGCACTTCCGGCGCCGGAAACTTCTTCTAATAGCTGATAAGAACCAGCAGTTAGTTTATTTGCCGTTGAATTGAGTGAGCTTGATGACGCACCGCTGTAAACGAAAAAGTTTGCCGATGCGGCAGGCGAAGTGGATTCGCCTAAATAGACATTGTTACTGGCAGTGCCATTGCCGAAGTCGAAGAAGCGCGCATTGTTCACTATAGAAGTTGGTTTAGTGACAATGAAGGCAGTCGACCCTGCAGAAAAGTCTGCCAGGCCGGTAGGCAGTTGCAAGTACTGGGATGAGCCGCTGAAGGCAAGGGCAGGCAGACTATTAACGGCGTTACTGACTAGCGTTGGACGGTTCGCGCCAGTGTTCTGGACAGCATGATTGTCGCTGCCCGAAAAGTCTGACCATTGAGTGACATTAGACCCGCTTGTGAGCACGCCAGCATCGCCCATGACCCAGAGGCTGACTCCGTTGCGTGGCACTGCTGCCGCCTTGGAATCAACCTGGATATAGGCGCTGGAGACTGCGCTTGTGCCGAACGACTGCACGGCGATAGCCTTGAGCGTGGATGCGCTAGAAATATTCAGTGCACCGGTGTAGAGCGTGGAGCCTGTCGTTGGCGTGCTACCGTCAGTGGTGTAATAGATGCTGGCACCCGGGTCTGCAACGATGCCGACCTGCGGTCCGTTTGTATAGACGCCCGTGCCGCTCAAGAAGCGTGGCGCGGCTACTTTTAAGCCATAGCGAGCAAATAGATATCCTTCTACGTCGGCGCGATCAGATGCTGACAGCTGGGAATTGTATACGAGGATTTCGGCAATCTTGCCATGCAGAAAACCGGTTGAGAAGGTTGAATTCTCCCCAATCGCATTAAATCCGCGAGTGATATTAGGTATTGTCTGTACAGCTCCCTGTACAGCCTGCACACCATTGCTGAAAATGGTGGCCGTTGTAGACGTGTTCTGACTAAATTCGAGAAGGACGGGAGTGTTTGCGGCAATTAATCCGGTGGAGGACGTGATGGTACCACCCGTGCTGCCATTGAACGCGTTATACGACACGCTGCCGGTGCCAGCAGCCACAGTTGCGGCGATTATATTGTTGTTACTGGAAGCTGTTGTGGCAAGGTCAAAAAAGACATCACTGGCAGTGACAGTGTTTGGCTTGGTGACCAGAAAAATGGTGGCTCCAGAAGTAAAGTTGGAAAATCCTGAGGGTAGACTGAGAAATTGAGAAGAGCCACTGAAATTGATTGCAGGTAAGCTGTTAATTACGTTCGTTGCCAGTGTGGGACGATTTGCTGATACCGACTGAATGGCGTTCATGTTGTTTCCAGAGACATCAGTCCACTGTGTGACGTTCGAACCGCTCGTTGAAACTCCCAAGTCCGACTTCAGCCAGAGTTGAAGATTTGTTCTTTTTACGTTGATTGAGGCTGGATCGATCTGGATCGTTGCAGATGACACAGCGCTACTGCTATAGAACTGCGGTGTCATCCAGGCGATTGCCTGTACGGTGGATGTGCTGCTGATGTTGAACGGTCCACTGTAAAGATTGGAAGATGTGGTGGGAGTTGTGCCGTTGGTGGTGTAATAAATAGCGGCACCAGGGTCGGCGGTGAGAGTGACGGCAGTCGTGCTCGAATATACTCCGGTGCCTGGAGTAATTGTGGGAGCTGCCAGAGTTGGTGCGCTGCCTATGCCGTATTTACTGAGAAAGTAGCTTTCCAGAGCGCTTCGTTGGGTTGTTGTGAGCGGTGCTGAGTAGATGAGCATCTCGCAGATCTGCCCGTCAAAAAATGTGTTATTGGAAAAATTCGTACCGATAAAGTTTCCGGTGCGAGTGATATTGTTTATGTTGTTGATGGCGCCAGTCGCTTTCTGTACGCCATTCGAGTAGATGGTGGCAGTGCCCGAGCCGCTATGGACAGCTTCGAGCAAAGAGAATGTGCCTGCGGTCAGTGCTCCTGATGCAGCCAAGCTGCTAGATGTGGTGCCATTGTAGACAAAGAGGTTGGCAGTAGTTGAGGCTGTTTCAGATACATAAACGTTGTTACTGGTGGCACCGTTTCCAAAGTCGAAAATTCTGACGTTGCTGGTGATGGTATTGGGTTTTGTGACGAGGAATATGCTGGCGCCAGAAGTGAAATTGGCAAAGCCAGGTCCAAGCGAGAGGAATTGAGAAGTGCCGTTGAATTTGATCGACGGTAACCCGTTCAGTGCAGACGTGACCAGTGTGGGTTGCTTGGCTCCGTTAGACTGAGCGGCATTATTGCCGTTGCCGGACTGGTCGATAATCTGCGAAATGTTGGTGCCACTGTATGTGACACCGCTGTCGGCTCTGAACCATGCCGCTAGGTTGGCGCTGCGTTGTGGCACGTTCACCATAAAATTTTCATTGGTAAAGACGGCGGTGCTGAGTGTGCCTGGGACTGCGCTGGAAACAGCAAAGCCAATATAAAAAGCTCCCGGCAGTGGGAGCTGGCAAGTGCCGACCTGAGACCAACTGATTCCGTCGCTGGATTGATATCCGGCGACGGAGGTCTGGCTGCGGACAAGACGCAAATATATAGGCGCAGTAATTGATGGTCCCAGGGTTGTTGTGCTGCTTGCCCCGTCCGCGGTTCGATAAGTGAAGTTGACACCATTGCCTGGTGTAACACCTACCATGGCCATGGCACCATTAGCGGTGAGCGTATCTTTGATCATCAGCCCCGCATTGGCATAATTGCTGGTGTTTGTTTGTGATGACACTTTTGCTATCAACTCGACGTTGCCGCTGGTTGGCGTGCTCACAAATGTGAAATTATCGGCAGTGCCTCCGACGCCGCTACCAGCACCTGCTATTGTAAAAGTGCCGGCGCTGTAACTGTAGGTTCCAGTGGCGCCCGTGGTGCCCAGGTCTGTCTTTGTCCAGGTGACTGCCTGGGCGCTGGCGCTGGATTGGACAAGGAGCGCGACCAGTAAAGCGACAACAGCTGGTATTAGTAAGCTGAATCTGTTTACAAGCTGTCCAAATACTTGAACAATGTTTGCACGCATGCGCAGTGCGATCTCGGAAGCCATTGCGCTTCTCCTTGAAAAAATTGATTGACCTGGAAGCACTCAAAAATTCCGACGAAGACACGGAATAGTTGAATGCCGTTAATTGGATTTGAAAAGCTCATACTCTCGGCGAGACAACCGCACAGGGTCGTTTGCCAAAGCCAGCGACTGGCCATGGATTTAAATTGCCCGTCAATTCACAAGACTACGCTAATGAAGCTAGTGCCTTACAAGAAAACTTGTAGATCATGAGTTGCCTGGCCGAGAGTTGTGTAGTTTACGGGGATGCATTAACTGCCCTCCCTTACACTGAGCCTTTCTGGGATTCCTGAGCCGCCTTATAGCAAAATTCATCCGCCCGGTCAGCTCGCATGCAACAAACTTGATCTCTGTTGCACACTTTTATCCTAGCACGAGAGACTTAGTTTGCGCAATAGCATTTTGAGAAGAAGACGCTGATTCTGAGCCGATCGCGCATTGCTGCGAAACGACGCTGTGTATACACTATTTCCCGAAAGCGTGTCTGTCTGGGCGTTTCGGCGATAGCATTGAATTGATCAGTCTCGTATTGCCTATATGAAATTATATGGTAACTTATATCAGCATCGTCGTGCGCCACCACAAACGGTGCGCTTGTTTTTAAGCGCATAAACGAACATGCCTCGTTGTGCAACGAGGCATGATTCAATTTCTGAGTTTGGGCTGGTGATTTGACTGGACCTGCACATTTAAATTGATCTGCAAATTGATCTGACATCTTCATTCGATCAACGTTATTGTGGTTGATACGGTGTTGAAATTTATTTGGGTCGCAGCTGCACCACCTAACCTGGTCTTATTGGTCTGAGCACCGCGGGTTAAGTCAAGTTTGGCAAAGAACTCAAGTAAGTTGACACCGATAGGCGTGCCCCACCCTGTGACTGCGTCCCAGCCCGGAGTTGATTCATAACCGGACACTTTATCGACCGAATTATTACCCGAAACTATATCGTTGAAGAGACGGCTGCCTGGTTTGGTGTAAACGGGCGCGTTGATAAAACCAACCGGTTTGTTTAAACGCGCATTCAGCCTGGCCACGAGTCCGGCGTAAAGTGGTGCAACTGCGCTTGTGCCGCCAACAACTGTCCAGGTGCCATGAACGAGCACGGCGTAACCAGTGTATGGGTCTGCGACAGCAGAGACATCCGGAAGGCCTCGACCGTTAAAATTTGGCTCTGGTCCGGGTGGCAATTTTAGTCCGAATTGATAGTCCGGTTTGGGAAAGAAGTTACTGATGCCACCACCGGTAGCGCTTCCATCTCCATCGTTCCAGACCTTCTCAGATTTTACACCGTTGGACAATGTCAGTGATGTGCCACCGCAGGCGATGGCGAAGGGACTTGAGGCTGGAAAGTCGACATGAGCTTTGCCGTCATAGACATTATCATTGGCACCATCATCACCGGCGGCGCAGAACACAGATATGCCAAGAGCTGCTGCTGATTTAAAAGCTTCGTTCATTGCCAGCATTTGCTGTTCTGTCCACTGCCGTTCGGCTGCGCCCCAGCTAATTGAAATCACGGAGGGTTTGTTGATCTCGTCATGAATAGCAGCAAGAACGGCCTTGAGGAAACTCTGATCGTCGTTGGGAGCAAAATACACTACTATCTTGGCGCCCGGTGCCACCGCTCCTGCAACTTGAATATCAAGTGCGACTTCTGTGTCTGCGCCTCTGTTTATGAAGGGTAGATTTTTGCCACCATTGACAGAGACGCTGGTTACTTGCGGTACTGGCAGGTTCAGTGAAGAAAAGAATTTCTTGATGTCTGACTTTAAATAACCGCCACCCAGCTCAATCAAGGCGATTGTTTGACCTCGGCCATCTGAAACAGGGAAATCATAAATTGCTGAAAGCTGTTCTCCGTCGAAGGCATTTGGTTTTGAAAGTGGGTTGATGATGCCTGCATATCTGAGGTGGGACATGGCCTGGGGACGATTGTCCAATCCAAAGACGCCAGTGATAATGTCAGATAGCTCAGTTGGGATGAAGATGGGACCGACCCTGCATCGACTCACTTCGCCATGTCTTTGCGTCTCAAAGACCTGTACTTTGAAGGCGTTGAAAAGCGCGTCGGAACTGCCTTTCAGTCCCACTGTGCGCTTGCCTGATTCAATCTCGGTTACCTCCAGGCCAAAGTGTTCGGCAAAAGAGAGAACAGCGTTCAGGTCTTTGGGAGAAGCACCATATTCTTCTTCAAATTCTAAAAGCGGCAGGATTTGTTTTTGTTCGACCAGGCTGAGAGCATCGAGGCTTTTCTTGCGCCGGATCTGTACGGTAATTTCTATATCCCGTATCAATTCGACAGCATTCATTCTGGTGCCGAAGAAGAGTCTGCGGACGCTTCCTGGCAGTATCGTAAATTCTTGAAATGGCATTGTTTGTCTTCGAGCAAATAGATTGCTCGCCTCCTGAGAAATTTGTTCGTAATATCACCGCAGGTGCTGGATAATTCATACGCTTACCTCTGACCGCCTTCCGCGATGTGTTGATGTGTAGACTGAGAGTTTGTTGTGCCGACAAAAGGTTGATAATGACGAGAGAGCGCCTGCCACTTAATTCGAGTTCGTGTATTACCGTCAGTCTTCAACAGATCCGAAAGTACGTGCTCGAACTTATCCGCCATTTCAACATGAATCAAGCGCTCACCTATTTGCCGCAAAGCCTTCATGTTATTCGGCGAAGCTTTATCAAGGGATGAATTTTGAGCAGGGAGAATGGTGTCAAAACGGTTGTATGTGATATCTGGTGACCGAGACAGTTGAAGCAGTTCATAGTCTGTTTTGGCGTCTGAGCCATCCATGCAAATATCTATTGTCGGCCCTATCCAATCGACAGGGCGCCAGTGTATTGCGCTCGAATACTTGTAGGGCTGTTCGCATCGACCTGTTCCCAGTGAGAGCACCCAGAATTTATCACCCGGTGCGGCATAGCGCAGGCATTCGACCAGTGCTGTCATTGTTGGGTTGTTTGAAACAAGACCGCCATCGATGTAGCCCATGGTGCCCTGGGCACTATTCAATTTGGCTGGAGTGAAGTATGTGGGAGCAGCTGAAGTGGCCCTGGCAAGGTCTCTCATTAAGTACTGTCCGAAATTTACCTTGTCCCAGCTTTTGAAAAAGACAGGCATTCTCTGTTCCAGGCAATACGCAGGCACCATTACATTTGTGAGTGACTCACCAAGCCTGGTGGCGGCGAAGTATTTGGCCAGGCTGCGCTCGATACCCCCCGCATCGTGTTTGGCGCCCCCGAACGCCCACTCTTCCACTTCCTGAAAAGGTCTTTTGGCAAAGATTTTGGGACCTTCTTGAAAGTAGAGGTCGATGATGTCGTCTGCTCGATAGCGAGGAGTTGTTTTTTCGTCGTTACTTTTTTCAGGTACGTTCAAAGCTAGTGCTGTGATCGCCCCGCTTGACGTACCGGCGATGAAGTCGAAAAGTTCAGCAATCTGCAAGCCTGTGCCATACTCGATTTGTTCAAGCAGCACGGCAGGAATAATGCCGCGTATGCCACCGCCATCTATGGAAAGTATTCTCCAGGTCTTCGACATATCAGTTAAGCAAGCTGCCAACCTCCTCGATGTTTGTTTGCGCAAGCGAGCACGAAATAGAGAGCTTGGTGGCCAGGACGACACAGGGCGAGCTTACACATATTGCAGAAACAGAATGCTGCAACATCAACGTAAAGCAAGTATCAGTGCACATCAAGACGAGCCACTCAGTGCTCACTTCATAGCTTGATGGAATTTTTTGTGACGACGGCTGTTCTAAGAAATCAGCCTATTGAAAGCTAAAGTTTTTGGATGGTCTCATAGCCACTCCTTTGTATCCGAGCCTGATCAATGGATACGGAAAGGATTAGACTTCGAACTGAAACAAGTTTCTATCTCAGTTGAATACGCAATCAAGCCTAATTGCATGAATTCAACATAACAGAAGCGTTTCGAGCGCGCAATAGCGGACCTGGCTTGTGGAGCGGATTATAGTGTATCGCTATACGAATTTATGGGTTTCCCCATACAAATTTGCAATCACATATGGTGCCATTCAACTAATTGACACTTAAATTAGTCCTGCTTAATCCTGTTGTGACGAGCGGCTTTCGGGACACAGTTGGTTGTGACAGCGTGAAATATGCGGCAATTTCGGCGTAGCTGAAATTGCTCAATAGACCATGAAATCGCTGATGAATAGGGCGATTGCATTGTAGGCTACTGTCTACATCGGCTTTAGAAATGTCCTAGAAGCGAGGGAGTCGACCTGGTTGTGCTGTCAGTACACCCACGAAGTGTGGATGGTATTTCAGTCGCGGTTGATCTGGATCTTTTCAACGTGACGGATGTATCGTTGAGATTTTAGATGTTGGGTCAATCGACCGCGAAGATGTAATTGAATATCCTTACGAAGCTGTCACTTACACTCCGAGCCAAAAGAGAGCAGTAAGAAAAGGAAGTGAGCTTCTCGGTTGGACGACCAACCCGATCTTGCCGTAGTGACGAACCTAGAGATGCGGCTTCGGTCTCAGGAGGGCAAAGCCGGTTGGGCATCTGGGAGAGTTCTTCGCGCGCTATTTAAGGTACTCTAATATAGGCAGGGTCTGTTTGCATGGTTGAGGTATGTCGTAATTAGCAACTTCAATCACAGTTTGGCAATTTCACTTTCATTCATCCCATGAAGCGATATGCTCATGCGATCAGTGTCTTTCTTCTTCTTCTTCAAAGAGAACCCTAATGCTTCCGCCTGCGCCAAATAACAGTTCGACAAACAAAGGTAAATCGGTCCTCAATAGTTTTTACCATCTAGCAAATTGGTGTGCCGGAGCCAACAAGCATTCATTTGATGTTATTGTTGAATTTCCTCTAGACAAGAAGCGCACAGCTACCCTCTTGAGTTTTGAAACGAAGAAATCTTCACTGATACTTGTTCTTTCACCGAAAGCTAACAGCACAAGATTGTTGATTAGGGTAAATCACCTCTTGCTTTTCAATCCATGGAATCCTCGTATTCAAGGACATCTTGAAGAACATCCAGATGGATGCATACTTAGAGCTCGGATAAATATTTCCCCAACTACAAAATTCTTATTCTACACTTGGTTGTTCGTTGCGATTTGCATAATATCCATAGGTTGCTTGGTTGCTCACAACCACACTATCGGGTATTACTGCCTATTTCCAGTGTTCGGTATACTTGTCGCAAGATTGGGTAATTTTTTTGGAAAATCGGATGAAGATAAACTGCTTTTATTTATAGATGACTTGGAGCAAACGATAAAACAAGTTTTGAATGATTGAATTATTTCAACGAGAGTTGCTTATTTTGCGACGTCAGTATTGGTGCCAAAATTGCCTCCGTATCCAACCGTCCCGGGTCCGATTAGCCGCTAAAGCTTGTAACGTTCTGCCCCTGCATACCAGTACCTGTTCCCATCTGACCTTCACCAAACAGTGCAACTATCCCAGAAGTGTTGAATGGTCCACTAAGATCTCCCACGTAATTGGTTCCTTGTGCGCGCGCTGTTCATTTGACCTCGACCGAAGGACTTCTTGGTCAGAACCCCTGATGCATCTCGCTCTTTGCCCAGGCGCGCATTGCGGTTCAAATCGAATAGCTATTCCGGCTGAAATCGAATAAGACGATTACATGGCCACGTTCAATGCGACCGGTCGGCCATTTTCATGCAAATGTGCACACAACCAGAACAGGCGCCATTCGCCTTTTCGACCTTTTAGACCCATTTTTAGTGATCGATGCTTCACGCTTAAGCGGGAACTGACATCACTCAAATTGATTGCTGTTTGCCGGACACTTAATTGCGACAAGCCTTTCGGGATGCGCATGGATACATGACGTTTATCACCAGCCACATTAAGTCAGATCCCAAGCGCCTGAAAGCTACCGGGCGTGGTAAGGTTTTCGCAGGCAAACCTTTAAGCACTCAACAATCCGCGTCGCGAGATGTGGCGACTGCACTCGTATAGTTTCATTTGCGTGAGGACAACTCCCATGTTTTGTGCTGCTCAATTATTGAATTTGAACAAGGCTGTGAAAGCATTAGAGCGTAAGTTTGCAATCAGTCTTTGCGCAGTTCTTTTGGCAGTGCTGGGGACTTTCTGTTGCGGTGAAATAGCCTCGGCTCAGACATACATCCCGGCGGATATGGGTTTTACCCCTACAGCTGGAACCTTCGTGTTTAACGGTGCTGCCACACCGCCAACGTACAGCACGGCCGGTGCCGGTAATGGATTCTCCAACCCTGGTGCAGACCAGCTGACTTTCGCCCGCACGACGGCAGCAGGTAATACGGAGATCAGGGGAAGGATCACGAGTCAAAGCGTGGCGAGTACAAACGCGTACACAGGTTTGATGATGCGTGAGTCGGACATCGCTCAGGCTTGCGGCATGGCAAGCATTGGTGTCTCCGTTGGTGGCACGATTTCTTTCACCTATCGACCGCAGAACAACAATAATTCAGTGACGGTGACTGGACCAGCAGTTACTTTGCCTGTGTATGTGAGGCTTGTCAAATCAGGCGACACGATCACTGGTTATTACTCACAGTCAGACCCCGAAAACTTCACATCGCTTGGTAGCTACACGCTGACGAACATAATGCCGAAGTTGTACTACGTCGGTTTTTGTTCGTCCAGCACAACCAGCACTTTGAATACAGGCGTGATGGATTACGTCTCTTACATGACCTCGGTGCCTCAGCCAAGCTCCGATCTGCAACTTTGGTTACGCGGCGACTTGGGTGTGACAGGAACGACTGCAGTGAGTTCGTGGGCCGACCAGAGCGGCAATGGGAGGAACGCTACTCAGTCTACTGGGGCTTTAAAGCCAGCTCTTGTCACAGGAGTATTGAACAACAGTGTGCTGCCGTCTCTATCTTTCAGTGGAACACAATATTTAAATCTGGCGGCCAATTACACGGCTTTGTCGAACGGATGTTCGATGTTTATGGTGCTCAAGCCGTCTAGCGCTGTGGCCACCGGCGATCCCGCTTACTTCGGAAATACATCGAACACAAATGCGGTATTTGCGCAGACGGTCGGCACGCAGGCATCCCTCACCTCTTATAACAACACCACAAGTAGTACTGTGACGACGACTACTAATCCGCTTTCTACCAGTCAATACAAATTGCTGGAGCTGACTCTGCAACCCGGCGCCACTGCCGGTACGGGGATCGGTACAGTGCTTGTGAATGGATCACAAATTATTCAATCGACCAGCATGCAAAACCCAACCAACGCGACGCGAAACAGTTGTTTCATTGGGTCGGGTGTGGGTGCGACGAATATTTTCAGCGGCAACATTGCAGAAGTGATTGTGTATTCCAGTGTGAACGCGAGCACTCGCGCCATGGTGGAGTCATATGTTTTGTCCAAGTATGGCATTGGCGCAACGCCTACACTGAACGCACCGACTTTCTCGGTAAAAGGTGGCGCAATAGTTCTGCCCGGACAGCAGGTGGTTTTGAACCAAGATCAAAATGCCACAGTGTACTTTACGAGTGACGGAAGTGCCCCGAGCGCGTCAAGCTCGCAATGGCAAGGAGCAAACCCGATCACTCTGAACAAGAGCCAGACCATCAAAGCTACGGCAGTTGCGCCTTTCTTCAACAACAGTTCTGTCGCCTCAGGAATTTTCAAGGTGGATGCAACCACATTGCCTGTGCCACGTTCTGGATTGCAGTTATGGTTACGTTCAGATGCAAATGTCACAGCCAGTGGTGGAAGCATAAGCAACTGGGGTGATGCTTCTGGACTGGGCAATGATGCCAGTCAGTTAGTTTCTGGTAACAGGCCGACGTTAGCGTCAAATGCTCTAAATAATCTGCCTGCTGTCAACTTTGCAGCCTCTCAGTACTTCCAAATTCCAGCTGGCATGGCTGATTTTACAAGTGGTCTTTCTATCTTTGCAGTAGTAAAGCCAACTTCTGTGACAGCTGGCGCAAGAGTACTCGACTTCGGCAACGGAACAGCGGCTAATAACCTGCTCCTTCAACTAACGAGTTCAACTGGTGCGGCTCTCTATACCTACAATGTTGCTTCACCCACCAATGTCACCGCATCTAGTGCAATTACGTTGAATAAGTTCCAGCTTCTTGAAGCCACGGACAACAATACAGGTACGGCGACCATATTTACCGACGCAGTTCAACAAAATCAGAACACGTCAATGAACAGCTTACTTAACGTGCTCCGGTCAAACAATTATGTTGGCCAGGCAAGTGGTGGCGGCAACAACTATATCGGGCAGATCGTTGAACTGCTTGTATACAACAGGAATTTGACCTCGCTCGAGCGAACTCAGTTGGAAGGTTTTCTTTTGACCAGAACTCAAGGGCTTGTGGCTAACAGTACACCATCGCCAATATTTAGTTTGGGCACATCTACGCTGGCGGCGCCCAGCCAAGTAGCGATAGAAGGTCCGGCAGAAGCAAGTTTCTTCTATACACTTGATGGCACCACACCTAGTACCACATCTACTCCGTACCTTGGTCCAGTTAACATTGCGTGGACACAGACCCTAAAAGCGATTGCGGTAATGCGAGGCGTTCAAAGTGGGGTGACGACAGCGACGTATACGCTTGATTCGACAAAGTACCCTGCGCCGAGCGCCACAACAACTCCCCTGCAACTCGACCTGCAGCTGCCCAATCAAAGTATTCCTCAAGACAACAATCAGCGTTAAATCACAGAAGAGACCAGGACGATGAGAAACAAATACAAACTAGCAAGTTTTATACAGCGCCTGATATCGAGTGCTATGGCTGCCGTGTTCTTAGGAACGAGTTGTCCAGGCTTGGCGTTTGCAGACCATTGCGCCGTACAACCGTTAAGCAGCTCTGCCAATATGACGACACGCAGTTCAGCAAATACAACCGCGCCGATGGTGAATGTCCCCTCGAACAAACCCGTGCACGTAAAAACTGGACCGAAGGAACTGCATAAATTTGTAGCTAGAGTTGCACTCCCTGATAATCCGACCGACCTGGATCTGAGCAGTGCGCATCTACTGCCAGAGCCGCTGGTGCCAATGCATGGCACTGTTTCAGTGTCAGAAAATGCTGCGCTCGGAAAAGCAGTAGTTGCGTTTAAAAGCCGAAACGATAATGAAAACTTGTCTGAACTGGAGCAATTTGCATCGGACAATGCAGGCTCTCGCTGGTTGCCGTCATTGCAACTGAATATGGCATTGATCCGTTTTCAAACCGGCCACTTATCCCGTGCATTACAGCTGTTTTCTTCAGTGTGGATGCAAAGCAAGAAAGAAACAGACGCTCCTCAAAAAGCGGTCGCCGACAGAGCCGTGGCTATGCTCTGTATCATCAACGCACGTCTGGGTCGAAGGGCTGAACTGACTGCGTTGCTTGATGAAGTGAGCAAACGCGCGCTTTTTGGCTCGGATGAGCAAATGGTTAAAGATGCAACCGCTGGATTAGGGCTGATGCAGTTTGAGCCTCAAAATTCTTTTAAATGCGGTCCATATGCCGTAGGTAATTTGTTATCACATCAGCAATTGGTGAAAGCAAGCAAATTCATCGAAGATGCTAAATCTACTCAGTCAGGAACCAATCTCGTCCAAGTTAATGAACTTGCTGACCAAGTTGGCCTCAAGTTGCAGATGGCAAGAAAGTCTACTGGCGCAACAGTAATAGTTCCGTCGATTATGCACTGGAAGCTGGACCATTTCAGCGCTTTAACTGGTAGAGACAAAGGCATAATTGTTCTTAAAGACCCAACTTTTGCCTCTGATGGCGTATTTGGTGCTGCAGAAAAAACACTCGACGATGAAAGCGATGGATATTTTTTAGTGCCAGCTGGACCACTGCCTGCCGGTTGGTCCAAAGTGACAAAAGAAGAAGGCGAAAAAGTTTGGGGAAAGGGAGCGGCAGGTGGACATTCAGGTAACTGCATGCGCGGGTCAGCTCCCAGGCTGCCTGATTCTTGCCCGACAGGTGGAATGGCCCATGCTTCCATGTGGGCTATGAACACTTGCGTGAACATAAATGACACGCCTCTGTCTTATTCGCCGCCGCTTGGCGATCCGATAAATTTCAATGTCAACTACAACCAGGAAGAGACGAATCAACCGGGCTCCTACACTTTCACTAATCTGGGTTTTAACTGGAAGTTTTATTACTGCTCTTACCTGACTGTGGGAGCAGGTTCGCAATTGACTGTGCGTGTACCTGGAGGCGGAAGCGAAGTTGCCAATCTCAGCGGCGGTGCATACATACCCGATCAGCTGTCGCAAGCTCAGATGGTCAATACTGGTACCACTTACGAGCGTAGAATGCCAGATGGTTCGGTGCAAGTTTACGATCTGACCGATACCAACGGTAATTGGTTCATGACGAAGATGACCGACCCTCAAGGTAACTCGGTCCTCATTCAATATGACGTAAATTTCCGCATCACAACGATAACGGACGCAATTGGACAAGTATCTACACTCAGTTATGTTTCAAATACCGTTGGTAATTCAGGTTTCTATAAACTTGCGTCGATATCCGATCCGTTCTCGCGTACTTGCAGCTTTAGCTACGATTCGACGAACACCATGTTACTCTCGATAACGGATGTGATCTCACTGACGAGCAAATTTGTCTACGATCCAAGTTCTAGCTTCATCACTGCGATGACAACACCGTATGGCACCACATCTTTCCAACAATATGTACCTGGCAACAATGGCTTCCCCGCGCGCGGATTGCGGCTCACCTATCCGGATCAAACCACGCTGGTTCTGGAAAATTGGCTGAACGAAACCAAGACTTCTTATTACTGGGACCGGGAGGCGACCGACCGCTATCCGAGTGACCCTATCAACAAAGACTACACGCATTGTAGACAGATACGTTGGACGGTGGAATTTGCTACTGGCTTAGAAGCTCCAGCACCACAATCAAACAAAAATCCACTTGAGGCAGGCACCACCTATTTAACCTATCCCAATCAGATCAGCTCGAATTATCGAGGCACGATAGATAAGCCAAGTCAAACCTCTCTCGCCCTGGGTACTCAAAATGATATTGTCACCATAACCGGTACCGTAACACCCGGGGATGTTTTGTCTTTTCAAATCCAGACCCCGATTGGCTATGTCTCACCTACATACACAGTCGTCGCAGGCGACACGCTCACTTCCATTGCAGCGAACCTGGCTAACGTCGTCAACAGCAACGCCACGCTGCAAACAGCGAGAGTGACTGCGCTTGCATCGGGTCCGAGCTTTTTGCTCAACTCGGATTATTTAGGCACGGTGAACTTCGTCCCTACAGGCGGAGCAACGACAGAGACGATAACCATAAAATCGGCGCAGCGCCAGACTGTGGCTATCACTGTTGGTGGCACTGCGGTAGTCGGTAGTTTCGCTAATTTGATATTGACAGGGGGTGGTTCGGCACCTGTAATCCAATACGTTGTTGTTGCCGGTGATACCTTAACCAGCATCGCTACAGGCATTGCGGCGCTGATCAATGCGAACACGACCTATCAATCAATGTTCATTACCGCCACCTCAAGCGGTCCGGTTGTTAACGTCACCTCATACAACTGGGCCACAACTGGCACGAACATAGCCAATGGCAGTTACACGCTGACACCGTCACTGGTGCGCAACAGCGTTACCCAGACCAGTGACTATCAATACAATGCTGCCGGGAAATTGACTCAGTCTGTAGATCCTCAAAACAGAACTTTCACTTATCAATACGCCGCCAACAACATTGACCTAACACAAATCACCGAGACGCAGCTTGGAAACAATCGTTTTATCGGCGGCTGGACGTACGACTCGCATCATCGCCCGCTCACCTACACAGATGGGTCCGGACAGGTGACTAATTACAGCTACAACACTGCCGAGCAGTTGAAGACGGTGACTGATGCCAATTCGAACGTGACAACGATGACGTACACCGGAAACTATTTGACGCAAATAGATGGTCCAATGGCTGGCAGCAACGATATCACGACTTTCGCCTACGACAGCTATGGACGGCTCTCTCAAACGACCGATTCCGAGGGCTACACAATCGTCTCGAGTTTCGATAATGCCAATCGATTGACCCAAACTTTGTACCCGGACGGTACCACCGAACAGATTGTCTACGATAGACTCGATGCTGTTTTGCATAAAGATCGAATTGGACGGACTTCGCAAGACGCATACGACAGCATGCAGCGCCATGCATATGAAATCGATCCGCTAGGTCGGAAGACCGCGTACACGTGGTGCGACTGTGGCTCGCTGGGGGCGCTCACAGACCCAATGGGAAGAGTAACCACCTGGAAGCACGATCTGCAAGGTCGTCCGATCTCAAAAATTTACGCAGATGGAACTGTCGTCAAGTATGACTATGAAAATTATTCGTCACGCCTGAGGACAAAGACCGACGCGCTGGCTCAAAAGACCGCGTACATGTATTTTTCCGATAATACTCAAAACATAGTTGGCTATCTAGGTGCGGTCAACCCAACCAGTGCTGTCGTCTACAGCTGGGACCAGAATTACAAAAGACTGGCTAGTTTGAAGAAAGCCGATTGGGGCACGTATACTTACACCTATAACAATTACATTGCACCCGGAGGCGGTGCCACCACAGGCGGAGGCATGCTCTCGCTGGTCCACAACGATGTAATCCCGAACTCAGACATTTCGTACTCGTACGACGTTTTGGGGCGGACTACCAACCGGTCTATCAACGGCGCCGCCAATTCTATCACCTGGTCATACGACGCCATGAGCCGGATCACGCAAGAAGCTAATGCCCTTGGAAATTTTGGCTATGCGTATGTGGACAACACAGTCGGCTCGTCCAAAGGAACCACGCGCCTGTCATCCATCACTTATCCAAACAGCCAGGTGACTAATTTCAGCTGGTTTCCGAATGTTGGCGATCAAAGACTGCAAAAAATTTCAAACTTGAATCCAACCGGCGGTATGCTTTCACAGTTCGACTACCAATACGATTCTGCTGGTCAAATCACGCAATGGCAACAGCAACAAAATGGTGGCAACCTGTTCTACAACTTAGGCTACGATGCAGCCGGC
>WBZN01001085.1_pt1 | contig 17229 bp, 15 predicted proteins | sample 5204281 | NCBI WGS metagenome assembly WBZN01 (sample SAMN12344347, study PRJNA552823) | activated sludge metagenome | biome: Activated sludge suspended growth; feature: Nitrification reactor; material: Wastewater; isolation source: activated sludge from nitrification reactor of wastewater...
CGATGCTATCCTTTGGACCATCCGCTTGCTGGTTGCGGTCCATTATGAGGATGACGTCGGGCTGTAGCGCAAGGGCCGCTTCGTCGGACAGAGGTTTGTAGCCCGTCAAGTCCGAGGCAATATTCGCGCCCCCGGCAAGCGCAATGACTTCGTGCGCGGCAGTTCCTGAGCCGGCGGCGATGGCGCGGCCGCCCTGAAGCGACAGCAGGAAGAGAACGCGCGTTGGGCGTTTTACGGCGGCACGCTGTTGCCTGAGCGCATCAAGTTGGGAATGAACTTTCTGGATCGTCTCCTCACCGCGCCCGGGAACGCCGAGCAGGTTGGCGACCGCGCGCACGCGCACATCGATACCTTCCGCGCTATCCGGCGAAGCAATCGTCTCGTAGCGCACCGAGCTTTCCTTCAGCGCAGCGATGACCTCGGGTGGTCCCGCCTTTTCGGTGGCGATGATCAGCGTCGGAGAGACTGAAAGGACGCCTTCCGTTGAAAGTGCGCGCATGTAGCCGAGGCTCTTTTTATCCTGCAAAGCCTGCTTGGGAAACACGCTCGTACTGTCGACCGCGACAATGTTGGGCTCAAAGCCGAGCGCGTAAAGAATCTCTGTTACGTCACCGCCGATGGACGCAATTCGCGACGTATCGAGCGGTGCGGCAGCTTGGGATTTGGCCGGCATCAGAAGGGATGCGGCGAGACACGCACAGCCCGTGAGGGCGAGCGCAAACGCTCGTGAAATATTTGCTTGCAGCATGAGGTGTGGCTCCACGGGAACGCACCGGAACAGCGCATCGACCGATTGTTGACTCAGTAAGTAGATAATAATATGGTCCCCAAGTCCACAGTCAAAAATCTTCGCGCGTCTTTCTGCGCACACCTGGCGGACGCGAAGTGGCAAGTCAGCCAGCCGGTGCCTCATAGGCGCCGCATCGCCAGCCAGCCACACACACTCAAGAATTGAGCTTTGGGGGAGCTGGCATCATCATGTCCGGAGTCTTATCGCGAGTCTTGACGGGGACCGTTTCCGTCATCGCTTTGAATTCTGTCACCGCATCGGCGCAGGCGCAGGAAATCTCGCTTGATCCGATTTCTGTATTCGCGACAGCTGGGGGTTCTGTCACGGCATTCCTCTACCCCGGGCAAGTGAGTGTCGTCGAACGCGAGGCAATCGAGGACCTGAGCGCGACAAGGGCGGCCGACGTCTTCAAGGGCGTGCCGGGTATTGTTTTCGAGGGCGGTCCGCGCCGTTCCGGACAGGTGCCGAATGTGCGCGGATTTGAAGGGGAATCCGTTGTCATATTGTTCGACGATGCGCGCCAGAACTTCTCGGCCGGTCATGACGGCCGCTTCTTCATAGATACCGACATCCTGAGAGCGGCGGAGGTTGTCAAAGGGCCAACGTCCTCGATCTATGGATCAGGCGCCATCGGCGGTGTTATCGCTTTCCGCACCATCGAGGCCGCTGATCTTCTGGAGCCGGGCCAGAACGCCGCTGTTCGAGTAAGGGCCGGCTTCCAAAGCGTCGACGACGAGCAGAGCTATGCCGTGACGGGCGTGCAGCGCTCGGAGAGCGGCGACGTCGATCTGGTGGCCCATCTTGGCTATCGCGACTCGTCTGATATCGAACTCGGCAGCGGTGCGATCCTGCCCGCCGACGATCAACTCGCGAACGCGTTCGTCAAGGGCGGTTTCGGCTTCGGCGACGGGCTTAAGTGGACGACGTCGTGGATGTACTACAACCTTAACGCGCTCGATCCTCAGAACCCGCAAGGCGCGAACGTCGCGGAGCCCGGTAATCCACTCGTCGACAGAAAGGTGCTGAACAGCACGCTGCAGTCCAAATTGGAGTGGAAACCTTCGGGTAACGATTTGATCGATGCGCGCATCATCGGTTATCGCACCCTCAACGAGGTCGAAGAGCCCGAGGTCGTGGCCAATCGCATCACCTCGCGCGAGGTCGAGACGTTCGGTTTCAAGGCTTCGAACACCTCGCGGTTCATGCTGTCTGATATGGCCGGGTTGAAATGGACTTACGGCACCGATATCTACCAGGATGAGCAGACCGGGTCCGACAGCGTAACGGGCGATGGTACGCGCGGCGGCGTTCCCGATGCCACAAGCAATTTCATGGGCTTTTATACCGAAGCGGAGTTCGAAGTCGGTAAAGTCGGTGAAGGTGCGGGCCAGCTCGCTCTTATCCCCGGCGTGCGTTGGGATAGCTTCAAATCGGAGTCGGACCTGGGGAACGACATTGACGAGACGGCCCTTTCGCCCAAGATCGCGGCGGCTTGGCGTCCTGTCGAGTGGTTCAACCTGTTTGGCAACTACGGAAAGGCTTTCCGAGCGCCGTCCTATAACGAGGCCTATGCGGTCGGAAATCACTTTGTGATCCCGCTGCCGGGCGGTCTTGTTGCCAACGACTTCATCACCAATCCTAACCTCCAGCCTGAAGAGGCTTTGGGCTGGGAAGCGGGCGCCGCTTTCAAGTTCGAGAACGTGGTTGCCAACGGTGACGTTCTTCGCGTCAAGGGCTCCTACTACGAGAACACTGTCGACGATCTCATTCAGCTCGAGGTCAACACGCCGTTTGAAAATCTGTCGCTGCGGTGCTTCGGAGCGCCGTTCGGCCCGCCCTGCATCGGCGGCGCGGCTGTCGGCTGGACGTCACAGAACGTCAACGTACAGAATGCACGGCTCGACGGCGTCGAAGTCGAAGCCTTCTATGACAGCAGGTATTTCTTTGCTCGCGCGACGTACGCCCAGATCGACGGCGTCGATCTCGACACCGGTGACTATGCCGGCAATCTCTATCCTAATCTTTATTTTGTCGATGCCGGCTTCAAGATTCCGGATATCTCCACGCGCATCGGCGCGCGGGCAACGTTTGCGAGCGACTTTACGAAGGCGAACGAGATCTCAGAGTATCGAGACGGCTATGAGGTGTTCGATCTCTATGCGATCTGGCAGCCGGTCGACGGAATGTGGAAGGGTGTACGCATCGACCTGGGTATCGATAACGTCACGGATGAGGACTACGAAGTTGTCGCTGCGGGCGTGAGCGAGGAAGGCCGCAACTATAAAGCCGGCATCTCGTACACAATTCCGATTTGCGGCACCAAAGCGTGTTGATGCTCGTATCGGGCTCGCGCGGGTACGGGCACACCTGAGGGAACCGCGAGAGCGGCGGACCGGCTGCAAACCCCGCGCAGCCGGTCCGCTGCCGATTTTGTTGAATTGAGTTGCAAGTTAAAGCGCAAAGGAGGCGCACTTCATGTACATCGCAATGAACCGATTCAAGGTTGCCAAGGGCTCCGAGAAGGATTTCGAAGATATCTGGATGAAACGGGACACGTACCTCAACGAGTTGCCGGGATTCATCGAGTTTCATCTCCTCAAAGGACCGGAACGCGAGGATCACGTCCTCTATGCGTCGCATACCGTATGGCGCTCTTTCGCGGATTTCGAGCATTGGACCAAGTCCGATCAGTTCCGCAAAGCGCACGGCAGCGCGGGTTCGAGCAAGCCGCTCTATTTAGGTCATCCGGAGTTTGAAGGTTTCCACGTCATGCAGACCGTGGGCGCCGATGGCGCGCGTAGCGTTGCAGCGGCCTAAGTGATCGGAGTTGTAACATGTCTTCAGCGACTGCTGCGCCCGTCGAAGGCGCAGAAGCGCGTGTTCCGCTCGCAGAGCGCATGCGTGCGAATCCCGACGGGATCATCGAGAAGATCGCTCACGACTACGGTGTCAGCACGCTGGACGTGGTCAAGGCATTGCCGCAAGCACACAGAACAATCGTAGCGTTCGAGAAGTTTTCCCGGACGCTCGATGCCATCGGGACATGGGGCGACATTCTCTTCATCGTCCACACGCCTGACATCGTGCTTGAGTGCGAAGGCCCCCTGCCGGCCGGAACGTATAGCCGCGGTTACTACAATCTGCACGGAGACAGTCCGATCGGCGGGCACATCCGGGCGGAGAACTGCGCGGCGATTGCGTTCGTATCGCGCCCCTTCATGGGACGCCAATCCTGCTCGGTGCAGTTCTTCAACGCGAACGGCGAAGCCATGTTCAAGATCTTCGTCCGTCGCGACGAAGCGCGCAATCTGATCCCCGAGCAGGTCGCGGCCTTCGAGGCGTTGCGCGCGGACCTTGCCTGAGGATGGACCGCCGTGGAGCAAGGCGCCGAGGCTTACTCATGTGATGTAGACCGCGAACCCGAACCGCTGGAGCAAGCCGCGCAGGAAGAGATTTTGCTGGACTTCTTTTCCGCCGGTGATGAGCCTGAAGCACGCCAGCCGGCCCCGTCGTATATGCGCAATCCGGCGATCGGTTGGCTGGCGTCTTCAGGCTCTCTCATTCTGCACGCCTGTTTCGCCGCCGTGCTCCTTTATCACACCGTACCCGAGACCGGCATTGCCCAGCAGCCGACGCAGGCCGTGAGCCTTGAAATCGCGCTCGTCAGCCAGGTCGAACAGTCGGAAATTTCCGCCAGCGATGCGCCAACCGCTACCAATTCAGCCGTTGCCGCAACAGAAGGCAGCGAGGTCGAGGCGTTGGCCGCGTCGGAGACGGCCGAAGAGGTCAAAACGCCAGACACCATCGAGGCAACGCCGGAGCTCACCGAGCCGTCCGAGCGCAGCGAAAGCGATGCGGGCGCGAGCGTCATCAGTGGTGCTGGTCCGGAAGCCGACGTGCCGGTAAGCGAGCTCGAGACAGAAGAGTTCGCCCCCCAAGCCGCGCCTACCAAAAAGATCGAAAAGCAGGAGCCGGCAGAAACGCCCGTCCAGCCGAGGGCGGAGGACAAACCGGCACCCAAGCCTAAGCCCAAGCCGCAGGCAAAAGCGGCGGCCCGGCAGCCCGATAAAGGCGAGCAGCGTGAGACGCACCAGAAGGGCGGACAGACCTCGCGCAGCAGCGCGGCGCAAGCCGGCAAGGGCGGACGCGCCTCTGCGAGTGCCGGGAGCATCATGGGCTATGCGGCGCAGGTTCGTGCCCGCGTGGCGCGCAACAGTCCTTCAGGTGCGGGCGCGCGCGGCACGGCGGTCGTGTCATTCGGCGTGACCTCAAGCGGCGGGTTGGCGTACGCCCGCCTCTCGCGATCCTCGGGTGTGTCTTCTCTCGACAGCGCGGCCGTGTCGGCAGTGCGCCGCGCAGCACCGTTTCCAAAGCCGCCCGCCGGCGCCTCCTCACGTCAACTTTCGTTCTCGGTGCCGTTCCATTTTCGCTGAGGGTCGACGAGTGGCGGATCGGCAGCTCGGAGGCTGGCAGTGACAGGTTCGACGGAAGCTTCTGCTGTTGCGGCAGATGGGCATCCAGGAAGATGCGGTTCAGAAGCCGCAATCCGTCGCACCATATCACCCGCGCGTTTGCCTGATCTGGATCAACGCGTCGTAAGGGGCTAGTCCTTACCGGATGCACCAGGACAACAGCGCATAGGTTCGCGCAATGACCTTCATGGCCTTCGTTTCTGCCGTTCTCGCGATCCTTATCGCGCCGGGCCCCACAAATACGCTCATGAGCCTTGCCGGGGCGCAGTCAGGGCTGGGTCGTGTCATCCGCCTTCTGCCAGCCGAGGTGTCGGGCTACCTGACGACAAGTGTGCCACTTGTCTTTATGGGCGCGGAACTGATCGAGCGGTATCCCGCTGGAGCTGCCTTATTGAAGATCGTCGCCGCAGTGTGGGTCATGTTTCTTGCCCTCAAGCTATGGGGGCGAGGGGACACCGCTGTTGCGTCGAGTGAAGTGACGGCGCGCAGGGTCTATGTGACGACCATGCTGAACCCCAAGGCGCTTATTTTTGGCCTTGTCCTGCTTCCGGCGCCCATTGACCCTCAGTTTGTGCCGAGGCTCGGGCTATTCATCCTCATGGTGGTGGGCGTGGCGCTGTTATGGGGTACGGCCGGAGCGCTCACTCAAATTGGAAGTTCCGGCGGGGGTCGTGTGCGGACGGTTCAACGCATTGCCTCTGTCTGGCTTGCCGTCGTCGCGATGACACTTCTTGCGGGCGCGGTCAGCGCCTGACCTTTTACTCTGCAGCGGAACGCTTCGTTTTTGTTGGCGGAGGCGGGTGCTCGCGCAGCTTCCCTTCTCAGCGACGCTCACCTCGCCCGCCTTCACGTCTGGCCGGTAGATAGAATGTAGAAGTACACGTGTGGCTACGGCGCACCCAGGGAGCCATCTTGATGCCGACGAACATAGAATTGGTTCGCATTGGTCTAAAACGATTTCTGGCAAGAGCTTTGGACAATTCTGCCTTTGGTGCAGTGCTCCTCATTCCCTACGTGTCGTTCTTGGGGTGGGAGAGCGTCGAAGTTCACGAGGACGCGATAATAGTGGCCGTAACCGTCGGCTATGTTCCCTTCGACGCGTACTTCACCTACCGCTTTGGCCGGGGACTAGGTAAATGGGTCCTCAACTTAAAGGTCGTATCAAGGACCTGCGGCATCCGGTTCTCGGAAGCATGCAAACGCGCGATTGCTGTTTGCGCGCTCGGAAACGGTTTTGGTATTGATCCATTGTCCCGGATCGTCTTGCTCTTCTCCGGTATTTTGTATTTCAAATGGCGCACAACGGCTTGGGACGAATGGTCGGACACTGCGGTCGTTCGCTCGAACCGAGAAGCACACGATTTTGCTGAGAAGTAGTGCTGGCGCCCCGTAGGGGACTCGAACCCCTGTTGCCCACGTGAGAGGCGGGTGTCCTGGGCCACTAGACGAACGGGGCGCATCTCACTCAAGCCGTATAGGGGAGTGCGCGGGCGCAATCAAGGGGGAGACACGGGGTCAGGCCGCGGCCTTCTCAACCTGTTGCAGCCATATCCGTCCTGGCCCTCTGCTTAGGCTCGGGCCGCTTGGGCTACTGAGCGTTCGGCAAAGCCTCTTGAGCCGTGACGTCGGCGATGCGCGCGCCGGTCTCAAGATCGAGGATTGCGATACCCGCTCCGCCGGGGCTTTCATGATGAACAGCGAGCCGGTTGCCGGAGATCGAGACGGAAACGATTTTGGCGCCGCGCGGCAGTTCCAGTGTGATCGCAGTGCTTCCTGGGGCGCCCGTCCGCGAGATCGCGGCCACCGGAGCGGCCTGCTTGCCGGTCCCGGCGATGATGCGCGCAACGATGGCCCCCAAGCCTCCCACGATGAAGAGAGTCATCACCGCGATGAGGATCTTGAGGTTGCGCTGCAGGCGCAATTCGCGCATGACAGCAGTATCGCCGGTGGCCGCGGTGTTTGCCGAGCCGGTGTCCGTGGCTTGCGCCTCGCCATCGCGGGTCATGCCGTCCTCCTTCAACACGTAAAGAGCGATTACCGGCAGAAAGCCGTGCCCAAGTCTTCACGACCCAATCCAGCTGCGCAGGCGCAGGGGGCCGCGCGCGAGCCGCCCCCCACCAGGCCAGCCATCGAGATGCCGGTGGAGGCGGCACTCGAGGGACCGGTGGAATTGACCGTTGTGCCCGAGGATGCCGGCGCACGGCTCGACCGTTGGCTCGCTGCCCGCGTGCCCCAGCTCAGCCGTGCACGCCTGCAGGCGCTCATCCGTGAAGGTGCCGTCACGTCTGGGCGCGCGACCATAGGCGACGGCAACTTGAGGGTCAAACCCGGCGAGATCTACCGTCTCGTGGTGCCGCAGAGCGAGCCCGGCGACGTAACGGGCGAGCCGATGGACCTCACGGTCGTCTACGAGGATGCCGATGTGATCGTGATCGACAAGCCGGCCGGGCTTGTTGTCCATCCGGCGGCAGGACACACCTCGGGCACGCTCGTCAACGCGCTTGTGGCGCAATGCGGAGACAGCCTTTCCGGCATCGCAGGCGTCAAGCGGCCCGGCATCGTGCATCGCCTCGACAAGGACACCTCCGGCCTTCTCGTCGTGGCCAAGAACGATGGGGCTCATCACAGCCTGTCTGAACAGTTCAAATCCCATGGCGCGGATGGACGGCTGGAGCGCGTCTATCACGCGCTGGTCTGGGGCGCGTTGCAGCGCGCGGAAGGCACGGTCGACGCCGCGCTCGCGCGCAGCACATCCAATCGCCAAAAGATCGCGGTGACGCGCGGTGAGACCGGGCGGAGGGCGGTGACGCACTACCGGGTGTTGGAGACATTTCCAAGTGTGCGGGGCGATGTGGCGGCGAGTCTTCTCGAACTGCGTCTGGAGACCGGCAGAACCCACCAGATCCGCGTGCATCTGGCGCATATCGGACATCCCGTTTTAGGAGACCAAGTCTATGGCGCAGGGTTCAAGACGCGCGCTGCGGTGCTGAGCGGCCCGGCGCGTGCGGCGCTGGAACGCCTCCACCGCCAAGCGCTTCATGCAGCAGGCTTGGCCTTTGAACACCCCAGAACGCAACGGAAAATGGCCTTCAGTTCTGATTTTCCAAAGGATATTCAAGCTGTTGTTGATTCTTTGCGCCTGATGAAGCGCGACCGCGGTTCCCAAGCCAAGCGGGGTCCGGTCAAGCCCGCTTCGTAGCGTGTGGCCGCGCGCGGCCGTTACATCACGTAACATTGATCACGCAATCCCCCCACATAAGGGGAAATTGGCGCGTCTGAACAATATGTAACGACCGCTGGAACGGGGTCGTCGTTATCGTTGATACAGGAACTAGGGACGGGATCACCCCGTTCCTCCAGGGAAAGCCGCTACAAACTGTTCACGGGCCGGTCGTTAAGGCCAAGCCGATGACGGGGGTTGAGCGGTGGGAGAAAATGTATGGCTTCCAAAGCATTTCCGACGATTGCGGGCGGATCGCTTGGTCTTTCCAAGTACCTTGAGGAAATCCGCAAGTTTCCGATGCTCGAGCCCGGCGAGGAGTACATGCTCGCCAAGCGCTGGCAGGAGCATGCTGACGCGGATGCCGCTGAGAAGCTCGTCACGTCCCATTTGAGGCTCGTGGCGCGCATTGCCATGGGCTACCGCGGATACGGCTTGCCGATCGGCGAGGTCATCTCGGAGGGCAACGTCGGCCTCATGCAGGCCGTCAAGCGCTTCGAGCCCGATAAGGGTTTCCGCCTCGCCACATATGCGATGTGGTGGATCCGCGCGTCGATTCAAGAATACATCCTGCGCTCTTGGAGCCTCGTGAAGATGGGCACCACGGCCGCGCAGAAGAAGCTCTTCTTCAACCTGCGGCGCGCCAAGAGCCAGCTTCAGGCGCTGGAGGAGGGCGACCTCAAGCCCGAACACGTCAAGAAGATCGCGACCAAGCTGGGCGTGTCGGAGGAGGATGTCGTCAGCATGAACCGGCGGCTTGGCGGCGACGCCTCGCTGAACGCGCCGGTACGGGCGGACGCGGAAGCGGGCGAATGGCAGGATTGGCTGGTCGATGACACGCCGAGCCAGGAAGATCGTCTCGTCGAGAACGAAGAGCTGTCCCGGCGCAGATCGTACCTGGCGAACGCCATGTCGGTCCTGAACGACCGTGAGCGCCAAATCTTCGAAGCCCGCAGGTTGCGCGAGGAGCCGGCCACTCTGGAGGACCTGTCGAGTGAATTCGGCGTGTCGCGTGAGCGAATCCGGCAAATCGAGGTCCGCGCTTTCGAGAAGGTGCAGAAGGCCGTGCAAAACTCCGCGCGCCAGTCTGAAGGTCCTGCCGCCTGACGGTTTCGGGTGGCCAGGGTGGCTTGACGTAAAACTGTCGCAATCATAACGAGGAGGGGATGGCTGCGGGCCGTCCTCTCCTCTCTGCTATGTTGCGCCTGTCAGCAGCGGCCTTTGTATTTGTCGTCCTTCTTATCGGAAGGAACGTTCTCACTTTTTTGCAGAGCACTGTGGAGGACGCCACTCTATCATGCGTCAGAGGTTTGCATTGGTCGTCAACGAGCGCGCCGGCAGCATCCGGCCGCGCCTGCTCAAGCAGGTGCTCGCCAGCCTGCGCAAGGCAGGCGCGAGCGTGACGCCTGTTGAAGCGCGCAATTCGGAAGAAGCGACCCGTTTGGTTCACGAGATCGCCCGGACGGGCAGCGCGGATGCGGTGATCGCTGCCGGAGGCGATGGCACCATCCGGGCGGTGGCGGCCGGCGTCAGCGGAACATCCCTTCCGGTCGGCATCATCCCGCTGGGTACCGGCAACGTGATGAAACATGAGATTGGATTGGCATCCGGCGCCGGTGACATCGCACATACGCTGCTCGAAGGCCCGATCATCAGCGCTCGAGCCGGACTCGTCAACGGCGCGCCTTTCTTACTCATGGCCGGTGCGGGGTTTGACGGCCGCATCGTCGCCGGCCTCGACCACAAGACGAAGCGCCTTCTGGGCCGCGCGGCCTATGCCGGGCCGGTCGCGCGGGCTCTTGCAGCTGGCGCTGAGCCCTTTGACGTGGACGTCGACGGCACCCACTACGAAGCGAATTGGGTGATCGTGACGAACGCCGCTCACTATGGCGGTTCGTTCGTGCTGACGCGCCAGACGCAGCTTGGGGCCAATCGGCTGATCGCGATCATTGTCACAGGCAAGACGCGGCGCGCCTTGCTGGCCGCATCCCTGGCGCTTGCCACGGGCCGTCTCGCCAATCCCGCAGCCTGCCCCAAGGGCGTCATCGTGCGCCCGGCACGTCACGTGAAGATCGGTGCTCGGGTTCCGGTTCACGTCGAGGTCGATGGCGATGAGGCTGGTGTTGCTCCGGTAGAGATCACCAGCGGCGGACCCGAGGTTCACCTAATTGCAACACCCGCTTATGTTGCTGATCTTACGAACCGGCACACGAATCACTTACCATTGGGAGTGTGAGTGGTTGCTAAGGTCTTAAGATCGGTCGATCAGCAGATCTCTACAACACTGTGCGAGCGTCAGAGAAAGCTCAAGGGTTCATGCCCACTTCTTCTCTGAACCGGATCCGAATGGACCGGCAGATGGCTTGGAGCGGCGCGTGGCAGCTATGGATAGGGCTGCCCGAGGGAGCGTTGCTCAGGTCCCGGCTCGGCTATCCTCACGTTCCTGTCCAACCCTTCCCGCATTTTGGTTCTGAACCAGTTTGTCCGTACGGACGCCGGCGAGCCCGTGTGCCGGATGTTCGTGCGCGTGCAGGTTCAGGTCGAAGCACCGGCCAATGGCCGGGTTGCGGTCACTCGGAAGACGGAGTGCCTCATGCAGAAGAGCCTATCTCGACCACTAAGCTCCAGGATCAACAGCACAGGTGCACGCAAGCGTTCTTCACAACGGGACCCGCGTTGGTTGTTTCTTCTGCTCTGGCGTCAGCATTGCAAGCATCCCCCATGTAGGACTTAACTGAGCCTCAGCCGGAAGCGTGCGATGCATTCCGGCCAGGATTGAAATGAAAGGCCGGCGCGCATGGTGCGAGCCGGCCTTTTCTGTTCCTGATTAGGATGCCAATTAGACTTACATGGGCAGGCGCGCCACTTCCGTCGAGAAGTAGTTTTCGACGGCCTGCACGATCGAGTCGGCGACCTTCTCGCGCCACTGGTTGGACTTCAGATTGAGCGCGTCTTGTTGATTTGTGACGTAGGCCAGTTCGATAAGCACGGAAGGAAACTGCGCCGTCTTCAACACGCGGAATGCCGCCTGCTGGCCTGGCTCATCGCGCATGGTCGTGCTTTCACTCATGTTGTCGATGACGGTCTTGGCGAAGAGGTCGGTGCGTTCCTGGGTGCGGGCCACGTCGCGTTCGGCCAGATCGGCGAGGATGCTCGCAACCGTGGCCGCATCTCCATTGCCGCGTTTGACCCCATCGAGCTCGTTGGGAGACAGAAGCTTCTCGGCGGAGCGCGATGACAGCGACTGCTTGAGGTTGACGGCCACCTTGTCACGCAGCGAGAAAATCGTGGCACCGCGCGCTCGGCGGTTTGCGTAATCGGCGTGAACAGCGATGAAAAGATTTGCGCTGTTGCGCTCTGCGAAGGCGCGGCGCTCGTCGAGCTCGACGAAGATGTCCTTGTCCCGCGTCATGAGCACCTTGTAGCGGCCGGTCGCTTCGAGCTGCGCGCGCAGGACGTGGGCAAAGGCGAGCACTACATCCTTCTCGACGGTCCCGTATTTGGCGGCCCCCGAGTCCATGCCGCCATGCCCCGGATCGAGCACGATCACCGGCTTGAAGGCGCGCGCGGCCCGCTCTCGCGGGCTGTGGGCAGGTCGTGGCAGTGGAGGTTGCACGCCCACTGCGCCAAGGCCACTGGGAGGCACCTTGAAGCCCTTGCGGGACTTCATGGCGGCTTCCAGCGAAAGGATGTCGAGCGCCAAGCGGTAGCCGCCGTCCTTCGCCTTGTCGATCTTGGTATTATCGATGATGACCGGCTGCGCGACATCGATAATGACGCGCATCTGTCCCGGTGCGGTCAGCCCGGCACGGAAAGACTTGACGAGCCCCCGGCCGGCATCTTTGCCGGCATCGGGCAGGCGGACTTTGTCGCCGGACAACTCGAGCACGACACGATTAGGGTTCGAAAGCGCGAAGACCTTGAACTCAACTTTGTGGTCAAGGCCGACGACGAAGCGGGTGTAGGTAGGGCCTTTGGGGGACGGCTCAGCCTGCGTGCTGCCGGAGGGGCCAGCTGCGTTGGCTGCGACTTGCTGGGGCTCGGCCTCTTGCGCCTGTGCGCACGTGGCCAACAGACCTGCAGCCAAGACAGCCACAGCCGCGCATGCCAGCAAGCGCACTTTCGAAAAGACCGTCACTTCGTATAACCCCCATCAACTCGCACCCCCCGTCAAAGGAATACGAGACACAGTTGGAGTGCCTGCCGAAAATGGCGTTTTGAGGAATGCGGCAGGGTATTGTTAAACTTATCTCTCTAAGGGCGTTAAGAGTGTGTTAACGGCTGGCGCAGGGAGGGCGGTTGGCGCGAAGAAAAACAGCGCGTGCGCAGGGTCAGGAGTGCGCTATGCGCCAGCGCTGGGCGGTCTCTTCGTCACTCTCGCGCGCGTCGACCCATTTACCCTCGCCATCGGCGGAGGTCTCCTTCTTCCAGAAGGGCGCGCGGGTCTTGAGATAGTCCATCAGGAACTCGCAGGCTGCGAAGGCATTACCCCGGTGCGGGGCGCAGGCGATGACGAGCACGATGTTATCGCCAGGTACAAGCTCTCCCACCCTATGGACGACGAGGCTGGCGGACAGTTCGAAGCGTTGCGCCGCTTCCGCCTCGATGCGGCTCAATTCGGCTTCCGTCATGCCGGGATAGTGCTCCAGCGTCATGGACCGCAGGGATGCCTCTTGCCCGCCGGCGCGCACTTTGCCGATGAAGGTGGCCACCGCGCCAATGCTCTCGTTGCCTCGCGTCAGCGCCGCGATTTCGTCCGAGACATCAAAATCCGCTTGCTGGACGCGCACGCTCATGGATTTCAACCTCCCGTGACGGGCGGGAAGAAGGCAACCTCGCGCGCCTGCGCGATCGAGGCTTGTGGCTTGGCGTGTGCATGGTCAATGGCGGCGCGAACCGCAGACGCATGGGCGAAGGCCGCGTCGAACTCGGGTCCGCGTGCGCGCAACAGTTCCACGAGGTCCGCGACGGTGGCGATGGAGTCCGGCACCATGACGCGTTCTTCGCTGATGCCGGTCTTCTCGCGCAACCAGGCAAAATAGCGGACGGTGATCTCGCGTGTGGGCGCGTTTACGGACATTGTGCTTTCATCGTTCGATTGCGTGGCGGATACCCGCCTTGAGATAGTCGTAACCCGTGACGAGCGTCAGCAGCGCTGCGATCCACAGGATCAGGATACCAAGCTCGGTCACATTGCTGATATAGGTACGGGCGGCGGGGCCTGCGAGCAGCATGGCGAGCGCGATGAACTGGAAGGCCGTCTTCCACTTGGCAAGCTGGGTCACGTGGATCTTCACGTTGAGCTCCGCCAGGAACTCCCGTAGGCCCGACACCAGGATCTCGCGCGACAGGATGATGACGGCGGCCCACATGGACCACCCGCTGATCGTGCGGTCATAGACCAGCATCAACAGCGCAGCGCCCACCAGAAGCTTATCGGCGATGGGATCGAGCATGCGGCCAAGTGTCGATTGCTGCTCCCACATGCGCGCCAGATAGCCATCCAGCCAATCCGTGATGCTCGCGATCAGGAAGACGCCAAAGGCTGACCAGCGGGCCGTCGTGTTGTCAGGAAAGAACATCAGGGCAACAAGCACCGGCACGGCCACGATCCTCCCGTAGGTGAGGATGTTGGGCAGACTGGTCAGAATTGGGCGGCGGGCGGCTTGGTCCATGGTCTGTGGCTAACCCTTCCGCGAAGCCTGCGTCAATGGGCAAGGTCTTGGTATCGCTACCAAGCCAAGGCCCATTTACCCGGCCGCTACTCGGCCGCAGGCTTGACGACGGCCGGCGCCGCTGGCGCGGCGAGCTCGATTTGACGCGCCCGCAAGGCCTCGAAAACGGCTACACGGAGGTCGGATTGGACCTTCACGCCCGATGAAATATTTCCCAGAAACGCCCGCAACGAGTACTCGGTTGCGGTTTGGGTATAGCCCTCGAAAACCGCAACCGGAGCCGGTTCGGTCAGCACCTTGGGATGGGCGCGCGCGCATTCGGAGAGGATCGCCAGCACGGCACGAGGGTCGGCGTTGGGGCCGGCTGAGAATCTCATGACGACCCGGCCAAGCGCACTGCGGTGGGTCCAGTTCAGCACGCGGCCCGTAATCAGCTCCGAGTTGGGCACGATGAGGCTGGCGCGATTGAAGGTCTCGATCTCGGTGGAGCGCACGGAGATGTTCTTTACCGTCCCTTCCTCGTTGCCGACCACGACCCAGTCGCCAACCTTGATCGGCCGCTCGATGAGCAGGATCAGGCCCGAGACGAAGTTGTTGACGATGGATTGCAGGCCAAAGCCGATGCCGACCGACAATGCGCCCGCGACGATGGCGAGGTTGGTGATGTCGAATCCGGCATAGGAGACCGCGATGATGGCGGCAAGGGCGGTTCCAGCGTAGCCCACCGCCGTATCGACGGAATTGGCAACGCCAGTGTCCATGCGGGGGGTGAGGAGCACGTTCTCCCGGAGCCGGCGCTGGACGATGCGCGTGACGAACAAAAGCGCCGTGAACAGCAGGATCCCGCCGATGATCCGCACCATGGAAATGCGGATCTGCCCGATTTCGAAGCCGAACAGCGCCGCCTTCAGCCAATCGCGGATATCTGCTGCTGCAAAACCCCACTGCAGCAAGAACACCGGCACCAGCGCCATGAACAGGATCAAGGTCAACGAGGCTTCGGTGAGCCAGGCGAGTTGCTTGCGGCGCGGTTCGTCGAGGCCGAAGGTATCGTGCAGGATCGTTCCGACCGCATGCGTTCCGGTCGTGCCTTCGCGGGTGAAAGCACGGATCGCGAGGAACAGCAGGATGCCGACCAGCGCGACAATTCCGGTCATGACGACCTGCTGCGACATGAACCGTCCGAGCGCGACATAGCCTGTAAGGGAGGCGATGACGATGTCGATCGCGACGAACCACAACGGGAGCTTGAGCCAGCGCGGCCGGTCGCGCGGATAAGGCTCGGAACGGGGGTGCCCCGTCGGGGAGAACGGTGTCAGCAGGAGAGCGGCAAGCACGCCGGCGAAGGCGAGGCTGGACACCAGCGATTGTACGACGCTCAACGACAGCGGGAAGTACAAAATCTGCGCCAATTCCGAAAAGAACAGGTCGAGACAGTAGATCCCCGCCAGGATCTTGAGCAGACGAGCGACGCGGCGCGCTGCGCGATCCGAGAACGGGATGAGACGCCGCTGCGGCGAGTAGGGTGCAAAGACCGTCGAGATCAGTGCGGCAACCGCCGAGAAGATCAACAGGGCGCGCAGCAGCGCAGCACCCGCTGGCGCCGTCGTGGGATAGTAGAGCAATCCGATGCGGTCGAGCCCGGCATAAAGGCCAAGCGCCGTCAACACGCCGGGCAGCGCGCGTACGGGTGCAATCCAGGCTCCCGCCGCCGCACGTTCGAAGAAAGACCATTCAGGATGTCCGGGCGTGGGCCGGAACCGCGTGAGCCAGCCAGCCAGAAGCTTCAGCAAGACATAACCGAGCACGCTGGCCGCGAGCACCATGAACAGTTTTGCCTGACGCGTCTCAGCGTTTCTCACCCAGTCGGAGACGTTGTAGCTGATGCGCCACGAGACCGACGGCCAATCGCGAACCACGCTCTCCCAAAGCTCGGCGAACAGCGGGCTCGACATGCGCTGTGTGAGGCTCTTGATGAACAACTCCAGCCTCAGGTCGGTAATCTTGTCGATGGCCTGGCGGGCGCGCCACCACGTCACTTCCAAAGTCTTGATGGCACCCGAGATCTCGGAGGCTTCGGCCGCCAGACGCGCGCGCTCGGCTGCCGCCGTCGGCGCTTCGGGTGGATCGTCCTTTCCGGGTGGCGGTCCGAGTTTGGCGATCTGGCTTTCGATGGCGGCAAGACGCGGCCGCAAACTGTCAGCCGTGCGCGTGGTAGACGAGATGACGGTATCGATCTCGTCGCGGAGACGGCCAAGATCAGTGTCGACACTCTCGATCGCTGTCAGCTTCTTCTCTGCGCCCTCCATGATGTCCGCGGTCTTGGCGATCGTCGTCGTGACTTCAGGCGGCAGCGGCGCCGGCTGCGGTGCGGCAGGCTTCTCGACAGGCTTTTCGCCAGCCGCTCCCTCGCCAGCTTCGCCGGCGGGTTGCTGTTGAGGCGCAGCCGCCCCGTCTTGCGCAGCGGAAGGTGCGTGGTCTTCAGCGGGGGCCGCTTGCGGCGCAGCTTGCTTGGGGGCGCTTTCGGTGGCGCCTTGTGGTGCGGCAGGTGCTTGCGCTTGAGGTGCCGGTGCTGGCTGTACGGCGGGCGTCTCGGCGTGCGGAGTTTGCGCAATCGCCCCTGCAGGTTTGGTTTCTGCCGCTTTTGCGGCCGGCTTGGCGCTGGGCTGTTTTGTGGACGCCTTGGGCGGAGCGACCTGTGTCTGCCACTCGGCTTGCGCAACCGCACGCTGCCCATAAGAGAGGAGGCAGGCAACAGCGAGCGTAAGGACTGCGGCGGCCGCGAGGGCCTTGCGTCGAAGAAAGATCATAGGCTTGGGTATCTTCGATTTGGAGATTACTGGCCGATCAGGTGTTGGAACGCCAATGAGCGCCAAAATAGGGCGAAAGGGGTCCGATATTCCACCCCTGGTCCCCTAAGAGCACGGGAACGTTATCGGATTTACGTGGATATGCTTGTGTTTCAAAATGCCGCTTCAGCACTTAGGGCGGTTGAGTGAAAGGGTGCGCCCCGGACGCTCGCGTCAGCTGTGGCGTTCGTGGAAGAAATCGTAGATCTTCTGTGCCATCTCG
>WBZN01001086.1_pt1 | contig 17222 bp, 11 predicted proteins | sample 5204281 | NCBI WGS metagenome assembly WBZN01 (sample SAMN12344347, study PRJNA552823) | activated sludge metagenome | biome: Activated sludge suspended growth; feature: Nitrification reactor; material: Wastewater; isolation source: activated sludge from nitrification reactor of wastewater...
CGTAATGAATGATTCCAGCTCGAAGCTGCGATTGACGATTTTGAGTTTGTGAGCTTCCAGTTTGGCCAGATCGAGCACATCGTCAATGATTCTGAGCAGAGTTCTTCCGGAATTTCTGATGACATCGATGTGATTTTTTTGTTCTGGGGTTAGCGACGTGTTCGCAAGAATTTCTGTCATGCCCAGAACACCGTTCATCGGTGTGCGGATTTCATGACTCATGGTGGTCAGGAATGCAGATTTGGCCTTGTTTGCTGCTACTGCCTGCTGGTGCGCCTGTTCCAGATCGATTGCCTGCTTCTCGAGCAGTAATGTTTGCTGTCTGGCTATCCAATAGTTGTCATGTTGTAGTTTGCCGTTATGTATCGTGAAAGTGAAATATGCGAGCCCGATGATGATCAAAATCCACCCACTGTCATTGGGATAGAGAAAAGCAAGGCATATGAGTCCCGGGATATAAATCAGAAATCCAAACATGAGCATCAAACGAATGCGAGGGGCCGTCGCAGCAATTCCCCCAGCGATAAAACCAACTGTGGCGATGACTGCCAGTGTGGCAGCATGATCGGTTACTCCGAGTGAGGTGAATATCCATATCAGCAACAGACTCCAGGTCGATGCCGTAGTGATATAAATGATCGAGATCGAGCGCTCGACGACCCTGATGCGGGAAACGGATTCTTTTAAAGCAAAATGACAGACTGCAAACCGTATGAGCGATAGAGCGATAAAGATGGAGATGAACAGAATGCCCTGGGATTGCCCTGATAAAGAGGACGGCATCTGAGTAATTGCGCTACAGCATACAACATAAAACAGACCGCCCAAACGCATTCTGCGAGCAACTTCTTGATTGGCGCTCGCACGGATTTTCTCATCTTGGATGACTTCAGGATCAGACCACATCAGTTATTTGTTTGTATGAGCAATGGATAGAGTGATCTAACAAATCAGCTTTCAAAAAACAAAATCTGGCTTTTACCTAGTGATTCTAACTTAAAGAAATGCATTGTTTTATCGTTATCGAGAAATTGAATTTTCGTGCGGTAGTCGATGTGTGTGAATACATCTTATGTGAGATCGGTATTCATATTTCTTTATGTTATAAGAGAATGAGTAATCGATATTTCTCTTTATATTCAAAATTTGCTATCGTGCGTTTCCTTTTAATCTCATGGATTGCTAGTCCATGAAATGCAAAAAGAAATGAGCTTGTGGCACATTGAATGATCGGTGGAAATTCATTATTGTTCAATAAGATGTCTATTTTTAGACCTTTTCATGCTATGAGCCGGAGACATGATCAACTGACCGGACATACCGGAAGAGATAGGAGAGCGCAGTGAGGTTTCTTGGGCATTGGGTGTTATTGGCAAAGAGTATCGCATTGATATGTGCTACACCGGTATGGGCCGTTGAAGGTGTGGAGCCGGATACCAAAGCGGTCAGGTCTGTTGTGTTTCAGCAACCGCATACGACCCTGGCTGAGTCGAAGCAGGCTCCTGGAAATTCTCCAGTCGATATGTCAAAGTCGCTGCCTGCGATCGTGCCCGACAAAAGTAAGCTTCTGACCAGTTATCATCGCCGATCAGATAGCTATGCGACTAATCCTGAATCGGATCCACCGCGATACGTGCGCCGTTTGAGTGATATTGGCATCAACGCCTTCAAGGATCTAACCTGGCTGGATGTCGGGTTGGAATGGCGGACGCGTTACGAACACCGACATAATGATGTCCGATATGTTGAAGGAGGTAATAACGATCCCATTTTTTTGCGCTCTCGTGCATGGCTGGGTATAAGGGATATTCTCGATCCGTTTCGTTTCGCTGTCGAGTTTCAGGATTCGCGGGCGGTCAACAATAGCCACGTCACTACGGATCAGGAGAGAAATGAATACGACCTGATCAATGCTTATGGAGAATTGTATTTTAAACAGGGCCTGGGTGCGGATGATCGTAACCAGAATCGCCCCATTCGTTTCCGGGTAGGGCGTTTTGCTTATGAGACGACTGACCGCCGATTCATTGCGCGCAACGAATGGCGCAATACGACCAATTCCTTTGAAGGTTTTCGGTTAAACCTCGGTCGCGAGGCCAATGACTGGGAGCTGGATTTGTACGGTATGCAGCCGGTAAAACGCTTGCAAACAAAATTTGACGAGGCGAATGATCATCTATGGACGTTTGGTGCCATTGGGCATTGGCGCAGATGGTCCGATATTGTTACATTGCAGGCCTATTACATGGGGCAGAAGCAAACTGCCGATCCCAACGGATTTACTGCAACCAATAGACTGGATCGGGAGATTCACATGCCTGGTTTCAGGGCATACGGAAAAGTAGCCAATTGGTTCGATTTCGATGTCAGCTATAACCATCAACTGGGCTTTAGCGGTCCGTTGCGACAAAATGCTCAAGGGTATACGGTGGAGGTAGGGCGCACTTTCGATTATCCATGGAAGCCGCGCATCATGGGCTTTTATGGCTATGCGAGTGGTGATCGTAATCCCAATGATGGTGAGGACAATCGGTTCGATCGTTTTTTTGGATTTGCTCGACCTTGGTCGGCTGATCATTATGTCATCTACGAGAACTTGAAGGCACCCAAAGTGCGCATGGAATTGCAGCCGACTTCAAAACTGGGTTTTGAGTTGACCTATGCCTGGTACTGGTTAGCCAGCAGTCGGGATCGCATGTTTGATATTCTGGGTGGAAATATCAGTAACACTGTTAAGGACACCGGGTTTAATCGTGACCGCACAGGGCAAAGTGGGGATTTTGGCGGTCATGCATTCGAGGGGCGCATACGCTACCAGGTCAATTCACGTGTCAGTACTGTCCTGGGATATACCCACTTCACTGCGGGAGAATTTGTCAAAAACCGTATCGCGGCAACCTCTTGCGAAGTGCTGCAAAAACACCCCTGTACCGATCAACGCTCGGGCAATACCGATTTTCTCTATTTTGAAGTGCTGATCAGTCTCTTGTAAGCTCATCGATTTGCCGATTTCCTGACAAAGGTAGGCGATTCGGGTAAAATATCCTAGGATAAAAAATAGAGTGATGTTAATACAAAAGTGTTCTGCGCCCTGATTGCTGTTCAAATCATCAATATCCATACAATCCAATTCTAATGCTTAGAATCACTCGGCCATACTTAATTTTTGTTTGGCTGCAACTTTACCCTCTCAATTGTAACAAAAGTTAAAAATTACGCGGATAACATGGCTTATTTCATGGTAAGAGAGTAATGAAACTGTATTAATATGGCTTTGCTAAATGTTTTAATCATTAAGGAAATGACTGACAATGTTGACTCACCTACAGCGCCTTGAAGCGGAGAGTATTCAAATCATGCGGGAGGTCGTGGCGGAGTGTGAGCATCCGGTGATGCTCTATTCTATTGGTAAAGATAGTGCAGTAATGCTGCATTTGGCTGTCAAGGCCTTTTATCCCTCCAAGCCGCCTTTCCCATTGCTACATGTCGATACAACATGGAAATTCAGAGAAATGATCGAGTTTCGTGATGTGATGGCAAAAAAGCTCGGGCTGGATTTAATCGTTTATATCAACCCCGAAGGTGTGGAGAAAGGCATCAATCCTTTTACGCATGGTTCTGCTGTACATACTGATATTTGGAAAACGGAAGGTTTGAAGCAAGCTCTGGATAAATACGGATTCGATGCGGCTTTTGGTGGCGCTCGTCGTGATGAGGAAAAATCCCGCGCTAAAGAACGGATTTTCTCGATCCGGTCGGCTCAGCATCGCTGGGATCCCAAAATGCAACGACCGGAACTCTGGCGTTTGTACAACACGCGCAAGCATCCTGGAGAAAGCATACGTGTTTTCCCACTCTCGAACTGGACCGAGCTCGACATCTGGCAATACATTTATCTGAATGACATCCCGATTGTTCCCTTGTATTTTGCCAAGGAGCGTCCGGTCGTGGAGCGTGATGGTACGCTGATCATGGTCGATGACGACCGGCTGCCGATGCGTGCTGGTGAGCAACCGATGATGAAAAAAGTGCGGTTCCGCACGCTGGGTTGTTATCCGCTGACCGGTGCTATCGAAAGTGAGGCTAATTCCTTGACTGCAATCATTCAGGAGATGTTGCTGACAAAAACATCCGAGCGGCAAGGACGTTTGATTGATCACGATTCTGCAGGTTCGATGGAGAAAAAGAAACAGGAGGGTTACTTCTAATGGCACATGTATCGAACTTGATAGCCGAAGACATCGAGCTGTACCTCAAGACACACGAAAATAAAAGCCTGTTGCGTTTCATCACTTGTGGTAGTGTCGATGATGGTAAGAGCACGCTGATCGGGCGAATGTTGTATGAATCCAAGATGCTGTTTGAGGATCAGCTGGCACAACTGGAAGCTGATTCCAAGAAAGTCGGCACGCAAGCCGGAGATCTTGATTTTGCGCTTCTCGTGGATGGATTGGCAGCTGAACGGGAACAGGGCATCACTATCGATGTGGCTTATCGCTTTTTTTCCACTGATAAGCGCAAGTTCATCGTTGCGGATACGCCCGGACATGAGCAATATACCCGCAATATGATCACCGGTGCTTCGACAGCCGATGTCGCCGTAATACTGATCGATGCGCGCAAGGGAGTCTTGACTCAAACCAAACGGCACAGTTTTCTGGTTTCGCTAATTGGTATCAAGCATGTCGTGCTCGCCATCAACAAGCTCGACATGGTGGATTACTCCCAGGAGATCTATAACCAGATCGATGAGGAATATCGCAGTTTTGCCAAAGGTCTTGGATTACAGGATATCGTGACGATCCCGATGTCGGCGCTGAAAGGTGACAATATCACCGAGTTGAGTACCAAAACACCTTGGTATCGTGGCGAAACATTGATGGGGTATCTGGAAAATATTCAGGTCGAAGATGATACCGTCACTTCTGGTGTTTTCCGTATGCCGGTACAGTGGGTCAATCGACCCAATCTGGATTTTCGTGGTTTCTCGGGTATCGTGGTGCGCGGCAGTATCAGGCCGGGAGATGCCATTCGGGTTTTACCCTCGGGCAAGGAAAGCCGGGTGGCTCGAATCGTTACTCAGGATGGCGATCTTGAACAGGCCATTTCGGGCCAGTCGGTTACCCTGACGCTGGCGGATGAGATCGATATCAGTCGTGGCGATGTGCTGGCGACGACCGATTCACCACCAAGTGTGGCCGATCAGTTTGAAGCCACCATCGTATGGATGTCGGAAGATCCGATGTTGCCGGGGCGGCCCTATCTGATGAAAATTGGAACCAGGATGGTGACAGCGAATGTGTCCGCGCTGAAATACAAGGTCAACGTCAATACCCTTGAACATGTTGCCGTGACCAAACTGGAATTGAACGAGATCGGGATCTGTAATCTGAGTTCCGACCGATTGATCGCTTTTGATCCCTACAAGGAAGACCGGGATACAGGCGGGTTTATCATCATCGATCGCCTGACCAACAATACGGTCGGTGCAGGGATGCTACATTTTGCGCTACGCCGGTCACAGAATATTCATTGGCAGGCAATCAATATCAACAAACAAGCGCATGCTGCCATCAAGCAGCAGAAGCCATTCATTTTGTGGTTTACCGGATTGTCCGGAAGCGGCAAATCTACTATTGCCAATCTGGTCGAGAAGAAGCTGTATTCCCTGGGCAAGCATACTTACCTGCTGGATGGCGATAATGTGCGCCATGGTCTGAATAAGGATCTCGGTTTTACCGATGCAGACCGGGTCGAAAATATTCGTCGCATAGCGGAAGTGGCCAAATTGATGGTGGATTCCGGACAGATTGTACTGGTTTCCTTCATTTCCCCGTTCCGTTCGGAGCGCAGAATGGCGCGTGATCTGGTGGAGCAGGGAGAATTCTTCGAGATCTTTGTCGATACGCCTATCCATGTGGCAGAAGAGAGGGATCCGAAGGGGCTGTACAAGAAAATGCGCCGCGGTGAGTTGAAAAACTTCACCGGCATTGATTCACCCTATGAGGTGCCAGAGAATGCTGAAATTCGTATCGATACTACGACACAATCACCGGAACAGGCAGTGGGACAGATAATCGATTATCTGACCCAGGTCGGTGTATTGAGTGCATCCTGAAAAATTCCGTGAATAACTGTTCTCGATGACATGATGAATCATTACGATGTATTTAATGGCGATGCCGATGGTTTGTGTGCACTGCACCAGTTGAGATTGCATCATCCCATGGCGACGCAACTGGTAACCGGAGTCAAACGAGACATCAAGTTACTTGATCGGGTGCAGGCCGATGCTGGCGATACTGTCACCGTACTGGATATCTCCCTGGACAGTAATCGCAAGGGCTTGATGCGCTTACTGGATGCCGGGGCAAAAGTTGAGTACTTCGATCATCACTTTGCTGGTGAAATTCCGCAACATGCCAATCTCGAGCCTCACATCGATCCGGCTGCCGATATGTGCACTAGCTTGCTTGTCGATCAACATCTGCAGGGAAAATTCCACCTGTGGGCAATCACGGCAACCTTTGGTGACAATCTGTTGCAAAAAGGCCGACAACTAGCCAACGAGGCCGGTTTGGTCGATCAGGAAAGAGAACAGCTGGCGCGATTGGGAGAGTATTTGAACTATAACGGTTATGGTGATAGTTTGCAGGATTTGCATTTTCATCCGGCAGAGCTCTACGAAGCATTGAAGTCATATGTCAATCCGTTTGATTTCATTACAGGATCGGCTGCTTTCACCAAACTTGCCACAGGATTTGCGCTGGATATGGGCGAGGCAAATAAGCTGCAGGCCTTGTTCAGTAATGAGTCATGCGCAGTTTATGTACTGCCGGATGAACCTTGGGCGCGACGTGCCACAGGCAATTTTGCCAACAAGCTCGCCAATGAGAGCCCGCAGCGTGCTCATGCTGTGGCTACACCGAACCATGCTGGGAATTATACTGTCAGTGTAAGAGCACCCATTCAGAATCCTCAGGGTGCTGATACGTTGTGCCTGCAATTTGAGACCGGTGGAGGACGCAAGGCGGCAGCAGGTATCAATCATTTACCCGTGGGATCGCTGGATCATTTTGTAATGTGTTTCAAGGAGCACTTTGCCGTTAATTGAGCAGTGCCCGGGCAGTTCTATCGACCGGAGCCATAGATTGATCACTTTTATCGAGGCAAAAAGACGATGATTCTTGTTACTGGCGGTGCTGGATATATTGGAACCCATACCTGCGTTGAGTTGCTGAATGCGGGGTATGCCGTAACTGTATTTGATAATTTTTGTAATAGTAATCCGGAATCGCTCAAGCGCGTTGAGCGGATTACAGGCAAGAAACTGCAATGGATACGCGGCGATTGTCGCAATCGTGATGAGCTGATTGCCGCATTGAAGCAAAGCGGTGCGTCCGCCGTGATCCATTTTGCCGGCCTCAAGGCGGTAGGAGAGTCGGTTGAGCATCCGCTGTGGTATTACGACAATAATGTTATCGGCACCTTGCGCTTGCTGGAAGCCATGCAGGAATGCGGAGTCAGAATTCTGGTGTTCAGTTCTTCCGCCACAGTTTATGGTGATCCGCATCGATTGCCCTTGGCCGAAGACCATCCCTTGTCTCCGACCAGTCCTTATGGACGAAGCAAATTGATGATCGAAGAGATACTGCGTGACGTACAGCACAGCGATCAGTCATTGCAGGTGGGTATTCTGCGTTACTTCAATCCGGTTGGCGCACATCCCAGTGGCTTGATCGGAGAAGATCCACAAGGCATACCCAATAACCTGATGCCTTTTGTGGCGCAGGTTGCCGTTGGTCGCAGAGAAGCACTGAACGTATGGGGCAATGATTATCCCACTCCAGATGGTACGGGGGTGCGGGATTATATTCACGTTGTGGATTTGGCATTGGGTCACCTCAAAGCACTGGAAGCTCTGCAGGCTGCGCAGCACGCACAAACCAGTCCATTTTCAGGTTGTCTGACAGTCAATCTGGGCACGGGGCGTGGATATAGCGTACTGGATGTCGTAAATGCTTATGAACAGGCGTGCGGTCGTCCGATTCCTTACCGGGTTGCACCAAGACGCCCTGGTGATATTGCCTGCTTTTATGCCGATCCACAGCAGGCCAAGACATTAATCGGTTGGCAAGCGAATTTGGATCTCAATGCCATGTGTACCAGCAGCTGGCACTGGCAGAGTACCAATCCGAATGGCTATCACACCTGACCGAGTCCTCCGGGATGAAACCTGATTTCGCCCCATCCGATGAAATCCACTAGACTTGAGGGAGAAGAAGTTAATGAAAACAATTAGAAAAGCAGTTTTTCCTGTGGCTGGACTGGGAACACGTTTTTTGCCAGCGACCAAGGCCAATCCCAAGGAAATGCTCCCTATTGTAGACAAGCCCCTGATTCAGTTTGCTGCCGAAGAGGCCGTAGCGGCTGGAATCGATGTGCTGATTTTTATCATCGGTCGCAACAAGAGTTCCATTCCGGATCATTTTGACAAAGCTTTCGAACTGGAAGCCAATCTTGAGGCAAGTGGTAAAAACGAGATGCTGAACATTGTACGCAACATATTGCCTTCACGCATCGATTGTGTATATATCCGTCAGCCCGAGGCACTGGGATTGGGGCATGCTGTTTTGTGTGCGCAATCGGTGGTGGGGGATGAACCGTTTGCCGTATTGCTGGCTGATGATCTCATTTATTCTGATAAAAGGAGTTGTCTCAACCAGATGGTCGATATTTATGGCGAACATCATTGCTCTGTACTGGGAATCGAACAGGTGCCCAAGGAAACAGTGAATCGCTACGGCATTATCGATAGTGCAGCCATGACGGATAGATTGTCCAAAGTGAATGCTATCGTTGAGAAACCTTCTGTCAAGGCGGCGCCATCCAATCTGGCCGTCGTCGGGCGCTATATTCTAACGCCGCGAATTTTCAAGCTTCTGGAGCAAACTGCGCGCGGGGCTGGTAATGAAATCCAGTTGACAGATGGAATTGCCAAACTGCTCAAGGAAGAATCGGTATTGGGCTATAAATTTGAAGGCAAGCGATTTGACTGTGGAAGCAAATCGGGTTATTTACAGGCAACGGTAGAATTTGCGTTGCAACATCCGGAATTATCCAAGGAGTTCGAGAAATATTTGCATGCCTTGATGAAGAAGTAGACCAAATTTGATTCTGTGGCATACCCTTAACAGCCGTTCTTCAAGAACGGCTGTTTTCTTTACATCACTTGAACATGGATCATAAATTCAATGAGCCATTAATTCCCGGAGTACGAAAGGCAGTATCCCGCCATGCCGGAAATAATCGACTTCGATGGCAGTGTCGATGCGACACAGTAACGACACACTTTGATGTTCACCATTTTTTTTGTGGATGACCAGTGTGACGTCCTGTTGCGGTTGAATGTTATCCAGCCCCAGAATATCGAATCGCTCATTCCCCTGGATGCCGAGTGAGCCGACGTTGTCGTCACCCTTGAACTGCAGTGGCAACACCCCCATGCCGATCAGGTTGCTGCGGTGAATGCGCTCGAAACTCGTTGCAATGACAGCCTTGACACCCAGTAATTGGGTACCTTTTGCAGCCCAGTCGCGGCTTGAACCGGTACCGTATTCCTTGCCACCAAACACGACAGTCGGGATGCCTCGCGACTGATATTGCATGGCGGCATCGTAAATACTCATCGTGACAGGTTCTGAGTTGGAATCAGCCTGGTACAGCGTGACGCCGCCTTCGCTTCCCGGAATCATGAGATTTTTGATACGAACGTTGGCAAAGGTGCCGCGCATCATGACTTCATGATTTCCACGACGAGCGCCATAGCTGTTGAAATCAGTCTTGCTGACATGGTGTTCGAGCAGGTAGCGGCCGGCAGGCGAAGAGTCCTTGATGGAGCCTGCTGGACTGATGTGATCCGTTGTGACCGAGTCGCCAAATACACCTAGTGCAAAGGCATTTTTGATATCACCGGATACTTGGGTTGCAGAAACTTGTAATGAAAAATCCTCAAAGAAAGGAGGCTCTGCGATATAGGTTGACTCCGGCCAGTTATAGGTTTCCCCACTGACCGTGCTCACTTTGTTCCATAAATCATGATCCTTGGTGAGATGGCTGTAGAGTTTGCGGAAAGTATCCGAATTAGCGGCAAATTTCATGAGTGAATGGATTTCGGAGCTGCTCGGCCAAATATCTTTCAGCCAGACCGGTTGGTTATTCTTGCCAATACCAATCGGTTCCTGTGTCAGATCTTTTAAAATGCTGCCGGCCAGTGCATATGCGACAACGAGCGGTGGCGATGCCAGAAAATTGGCGCGAATATTGGAGTGTATGCGTGCCTCAAAATTACGATTACCGGATAACACTGCTGCACAAACCAGGTCATTTTTGACGATGGCTTCCTCGATGGGTTCTGCCAGTGGTCCTGCATTGCCGATACATGTCGTGCAGCCATAACCCACGATATTAAAGCCGAGTTGTTCCAGATAAGGCAGTAATCCGGTTATCGTCAGGTAATCGGTTACCACGCGGGAACCAGGGGCGAGCGATGTCTTGATATGGTGTTTGACCGACAGACCTTTCTCGACAGCCTTTTTGGCCAGCAATCCTGCAGCGAGCAGAACGCTGGGATTGGAAGTATTGGTGCAGGATGTAATTGCAGCAATCAGCACATCGCCATGACCAATCTCGATTTGACCATTACCTGAAGGGATGACTGAAGGTGACGCAGGATTGGTTGGCGTCGGATGATTACTGACCATTTCGGTTACATTACGGGTACTTTGCGCAGTTAAGTGATTGTTATCGACACCGACGTGCGTACATACATCTGGATTCTGGGTGCGAACATTGCGAATGGGAAAGTGCTGATCGATGTCATCATTCTGCTTGCCGTAACCATTTTCTGTAACAGGCTTGTTAAAGAGTTCGGTGAACCGGGATTTGACATCGTTCAACTCGATACGGTCCTGGGGACGTTTGGGACCGGCCAGGGAAGGTGCGACGGTGGCTAGATCCAGTGCCAATTCCTGTGTGTAATCGATATCCCCTTTCTGTGGAATGCCGTACATTTGCTGTGCCTGAAAGTAAGCCTGGAAAGCGTCGATTTCCTCGGTGGTGCGACCTGTTCCCTTAAAATACGCCATGGTTGCGTGATCCACCGGGAAGAATCCCATGGTGGCGCCATACTCGGGTGCCATATTGGCAATAGTGGCGCGATCCGGTAATGTCAGCGAGGCTGTGCCCTCCCCAAAAAATTCGACGAATTTCCCAACCACATTGGCTTTGCGCAGCATTTCGGTAATCGTCAGTACCAGATCGGTAGCCGTGACCCCTTCGCGCAGTTGTCCGGTCAGATTCACTCCAATGACATCGGGCGTCAGAAAATAGACTGGCTGTCCCAGCATGCCCGCTTCTGCTTCTATTCCACCCACGCCCCAGCCAACAACACCGATACCGTTAATCATCGTGGTGTGCGAATCGGTGCCGACCAGTGTATCTGGAAAGACCAGACCATCACGCTGATGTACGCCGCGTGCGAGATATTCCAGATTGACCTGATGTACGATACCGATTCCGGGAGGAATAACCTTGAATGTTTCAAAAGCCTGCATTCCCCACTTGATGAATTGATAACGCTCATTATTTCTGGAGAACTCAATTTCCATGTTGTGGTCCAGAGCCTCCTTGGAGCCGTAATGATCCACCTGAATGGAATGATCAACGACTAGATCAACCGGAACCAGGGGTTCGATCAATTTCGGGTTTTTACCTAACCGAACCGCAGCACTGCGCATGGCTGCCAGGTCTACGAGCAGTGGCACGCCTGTAAAGTCCTGCAAAACGATCCGTGCTACAACAAAGGGGATTTCATCGGTTCGGGTTGCATTGGGTTGCCAGTTGGCCAATTGTCTGACATGGGTTTCGGTAATTTTTTTATTGTCGAAATTTCGCAGAACCGATTCCAGTATGATACGGATGGAAATAGGCAGGCGTGATATTTTGCCGATGCCATTTTTTTCCAGCGCCGGTAGAGAATAATACCGGGCAGTCTTTCCTTGTATGGCTGGTAACTCAAGCAGGCTGTTGAATAAATTGTGATTCATGGCGATGTTCCCGGTGAGAGTGGTGTTCAGTAAGTCCAATTCGTTTTTTGTGCCTATTATATTTTAGAAAAACGAAGTCACGCGTGGTTTTTGCTCATTGATAAAGGCAAAAATCACTATTTTTTTAGTATGACGAATTGATGTGAAAACAGGGGAAGGGGATGCTGGGGTGGCTGATGGGACTCGAACCCACGACAACCGGAATCACAATCCGGGACTCTACCAACTGAGCTACAGCCACCATTTGTAAAACTGGAAACAAGCTCACAAATAATGAGCTGTATCTGGCAATATGGTCCACATGATATTGTTTAGAACATTTGTGGCGTGCCCGACAGGGATCGAACCTGTAACCCCCAGCTTAGAAGGCTGGTGCTCTATCCAATTGAGCTACGGGCACCAAGTCGGGCTTGCCCCACAATATTAGGGCCGAAATTGGTCGGGGTGGAGAGATTTGAACTCCCGACATCCTGGTCCCAAACCAGGCGCGCTACCAGGCTACGCTACACCCCGGAAAAGGCGACACTATACCTTCTTAGTCAGAATACGTCAATTTCTTCGTGGCGATCATGCAAAAGTGGAAACTGGGGGAATGGAAAATCTCTTCTGAAACCCATAATGTGTAATAAGAATCACATAAACACGATATAGAGTATGTGTAAACTCACATCAAGACCTGGGTTTTTCGTGTTAATGTACAAAACAGTCATCGAATCAATTGCAGATGATAACTTGCTGTATAATGCAGAATTTTGTAAATAGCATACGTTTTTTATGCAACCGGAATTAAGATAGGAGCTTTGGAAGATGCCACAAGAGCAACATAGTAAGCATGTGACTCCCTATGAATTAAAGCCTGGTGAAGAGTATATGAATCAAGACCAGTTGCAGCATTTTCGTAAAATACTGGATGATATGAAAACGGAATTGGGTCAAGATATTGATCGGGCGGTTCATACCATGCAAGACGAAGCAACGGTTTTTGCTGATCCTAACGATCGTGCCAGTCAGGAATCTGATATGACTTTGGAGTTACGTAATCGAGACCGTGAACGTAAATTGATCAAGAAGATCGATGAAATTATTGGCAAGATTGATTCAGGGGATTATGGTTATTGTGAAAGCTGTGGGATTGAAATTGGTTTAAAGCGACTTGAAGCTAGGCCTACTGCGACGCTTTGTATCGACTGTAAGACCCTAGATGAAATTCGTGAGAGGCAAATCGCCAAATAATCAGTAATCAGTGATAGCTGGTTTTTAGATTTTGAAGAACTGGAAGGGCTCTATTGTATTGAATGTAAATACTCGAGCCCTTGTTTTTTTGGTTTTATTCTGTAGTTGGTGACGTATTTTCTGCATCTGCAGCGGGATTTCCGCTTTCTTCCGAGATGACTGCCTTCATGCTCAACCGTAACCTTCCCTTGTCATCTGCTTCTAAAACCTTGACTCTGACTTGTTGTCCTTCACTTAAATGATCAGAAACATTATTGACTCGTTCGCTGGCAATCTGTGAGATGTGTAGCAAACCGTCCTTGCCGGGAAGGACACTGACAATGGCGCCAAAATCCAACAATTTCAGTACTACGCCATCGTAAATCCTGCCAACTTCAACTTCGGCGGTGATGTCTTCAATACGTTTTTTCGCGAGTTCGCCACCCTCGGCGTTAATACAGGCGATAGTTACCTGACCATCATCGGTAATATCGATGGTGGTGCCTGTCTCCTCAGTTAATGTGCGAATCACGACACCACCTTTACCGATCACATCACGAATTTTTTCTGGGTTGATCTTTAGTTTGATAATTCGTGGTGCATGTACCGAGATATCTTCACGTGTGCTGGGCAGAGCCTGTTTCATGATCTGCAGTATATGCATTCGTCCTTCATGAGCCTGGATTAGTGCGGCGTGCATGATTTCTTTGGTAATTCCCTGGATTTTGATATCCATTTGCAATGCAGTGATGCCTTTTTCGGTACCGGCTACCTTGAAGTCCATGTCGCCCAGATGATCTTCATCACCCAGAATATCGGTCAGCACTGCAAAGCGATTCCCATCCTTGATCAGGCCCATTGCAATACCTGCAACATGTGATTTGAGCGGTACACCGGCATCCATTAGTGCCAGACAACCACCACAGACCGATGCCATTGAACTGGAGCCATTGGATTCAGTGATTTCGGATACAACTCGCAGGGAATAGCCAAATTCTTCAGCGGATGGAAGAACAGCCACTAGCGCGCGTTTCGCCAGTCTGCCGTGGCCAATTTCGCGGCGCTTTGGGGTACCGACACGACCAATTTCTCCAGTTGCATAGGGAGGCATGTTGTAGTGCAACATGAATCGGTCACTATAATCACCCTGCAAAGAATCAATTCTTTGTTCATCACGAGCCGTTCCCAAGGTGGCAACAGCCAAGGCTTGGGTTTCACCTCGGGTGAACAATGCAGAGCCATGTGTTCTGGGTAAAACGCCATTACGTATCGTAATCGGTCTGACTGTCCGCGTGCCACGACCATCTATACGCGGTTCTCCATCCAGTATCTGGTTTCTAACAATTTTTGCTTCGAGTGCGAAGTAAGCTTCGGTAAAGGATTGCAAATCCGGGCCACCTTCTGTATCGACACCGATTTCAGTTGCTACACGTTGTCGTATTGTTTCGATCGTTTCTGATCTAACCTGTTTTTGCTTGATTTTGTAAGCTTGTCTAAGATCCGCTTCAGCCAGTTGGCTAATTTTTTCTGCCAGCGCAGTATCCTTTTCCGGAGGAGTCCAGTCCCAGGCCGTTACCCCGGCTTCATCAGCAAATTCATTGATCGCATTGATGACGGTCTGCATCTGCTCGTGACCATAGGTGACAGCTCCCAACATGATTTCTTCTGATAGTTCCATAGCATCCGATTCGACCATCAGAACAGCCTGTTGTGTTCCTGCCACGACCAGATTCAGTTGGGTGTCCTTAAGTTCAGAAACAGTGGGATTGAGAACGTATTCATTATTGATGTAACCGACCCGAGCTGCGCCCAAAGGACCATCAAATGGTATGCCGGACAAAATCAGTGCTGCAGAAGTACCAATGATAGATGGTATATCCGGATCTATCTCACTATCGGCAGACATCACGGTAGCGACGATTTGAACTTCGTTATAGAAACCTTCGGGGAAAAGGGGGCGAATCGGACGATCAATGAGCCTGGAAGTAAGCGTTTCTTTTTCTGAAGGACGGCCTTCACGCTTGAAAAAGCTGCCTGGAATCCTGCCCGCAGCGTAGAATTTTTCCTGATAATCCACTGTAAGTGGGAAAAAGTCCTGTCCAGGCTTAATGTTCTTGGCGCCCACAACAGTAACGAGTACTACTGTATCGTTCATTGTGACCATGACGGCGCCATGCGCCTGTCTGGCAATCTCTCCAGTTTCTAAAGTAAGCGTGTGTCGTCCGTAAGTAATGCTCTTCTTGATAGGCTTCAATTAACAATCCTTTTTTTGATGAAGTTTTCCAGTTATAGAATGGCGTGAATTCATGTAATGGTGGCCATTCTGTATGGAAAAAAATCGGCGCAGTCTGCTGCTGTATTGGCGGTAGACTTTATTTGCGCAAACCAAGTCGCTCGATTAGTGTTTGATAAGACTCCTGATTGCGGCGTTTCAGATAATCGAGTAATTTGCGACGACGACTCACCATACGCAGCAGGCCGCGGCGCGAGTGATGATCCTTGACGTGTATCTTGAAATGCCCAATCAAATCATTGATCCGGGTGGTTAACAGTGCAACCTGAACTTCTGGCGAACCCGTATCTCCGGCAGCGCGCTGGTAGTCGCGGACCACTTGTGCCTTTTGGTCAATAGTAACTGACATAAAATTTCTCCAATTAAATTAGCAGTGTAAGGAAGACCCGGAATTTTACTATTTAATCGGCTTCTTGTCCAAATCAGATATGCTGAGAAATACTGCCCAAATCGGGGATGGCTAAAAGCGTGGCAACACGCATGTGGACTGAACTGATAAAATCCATTCCGGAGCAATGTTATTTGATTGGTATTTACACGATAGGGCTTGAGAAAATGCTGTTGATGATCGACAACTATGATTCTTTTACTTATAACCTGGTGCAGTATTTTTCCGAGCTGGGTGAAAAGGTTGCAGTATATCGCAATGATGAAATCACGCTGGACGCCATCTCGCAGCTTCAACCTGAACGAATAGTCATATCACCCGGACCTTGTACGCCAACCGAAGCCGGAATTTCACTCTCGGTGATTGATCAGTTCAGTGACGATATTCCCGTGCTGGGGGTGTGTCTGGGACACCAGAGCATTGGACAGGCTTTTGGTGGCAAGATCGTGCATGCAAAACAATTGATGCATGGCAAGACATCCCCAATCTTTCATCACGATACCGGTGTTTTTCAGGGACTGCCGAATCCTTTTATCGCAACGCGCTATCATTCCTTGGTTATCGATCGCTCGACATTGCCGGATTGCCTTGAAGTAACAGCATGGACAGAAGATGGTGAAATCATGGGGGTTCGTCATAAAACCCGTGCTATCGAAGGAGTGCAATTTCATCCGGAATCCATTCTGAGCGAGCATGGTCATCAATTACTGAAAAATTTCCTGACTCGATGAGCAGGATAGTACAAAAAACCAAGGGAATGACATGACACCACAACAGGCTTTACAACAGATTATCGCCCATCAGGAAATCAGCCATGATGAAATGGTGGTGCTGATGCGCCAAATCATGCAAGGGGAGGTTTCGCCTGTTTTGATTGCTGGACTGGTGATCGGTCTGCGGGTCAAAACGGAAACGGTTGAAGAAATTGCTGCTGCGGCGCATGTGATGCGCGAACTGGCTACACGTGTGGCGATCGAAGATGACAGCTATCTTGTCGATACCTGTGGAACGGGCGGGGATGCAGCACATACTTTCAACATATCCACAGCGGCGGCATTTGTCGCGGCGGCAGCCGGTGCGCGAGTGGCCAAACACGGTGGCAGGTCGGTTTCCAGCAAGTCGGGAAGTGCCGATGTGCTCGAAGCATTGGGTGTCAATCTGGATCAGACGCCACAGCAAGTGGCAAGCAGTATTCACGACATTGGTGTTGGTTTCATGTTTG
>WBZN01001087.1_pt1 | contig 17196 bp, 15 predicted proteins | sample 5204281 | NCBI WGS metagenome assembly WBZN01 (sample SAMN12344347, study PRJNA552823) | activated sludge metagenome | biome: Activated sludge suspended growth; feature: Nitrification reactor; material: Wastewater; isolation source: activated sludge from nitrification reactor of wastewater...
GAGCACGGTGGTCGGCGCAGTCCCGGCCGCAACGGAGGTTCCGAGGCGCGTGGCGGGCAGCGGCCTGACCTGCGATTCCGCGCTCGGCGTGGCGGCGACGATCGGCTCCGAGGGCGCCGCGAACACGGGCACCTGGTGCGGCTTGGAGCGGCCGGCATCGAGCGCCGCGACGAACTCGGTCGCCGACTGGAACCGGTCATCAGGGGACTTGGACAGCGCGCGGGCGACGATCGCCTCGAGCTCGCCGAAGTCGTTGCCCGGCGCCATCTGATCGAGCCGGGGCACCGGGTAGTTGAGGTGCATCGAGACGATCTCGATCGGATCGTCGTTCTCCGAGCGGAACGGCTTCTTGCCGGTGACGAGCTCGAACAGCACGATGCCGCACGCGTAGAGATCCGCGCGGCCATCGATCTGCGCGCCGCGGATCTGTTCGGGGGCCATGTACGCGGGCGTGCCGACCACGATGCCGGTCGTCAGCTTCGAGGTCTGGACCTCGGCGAGCCGGGCGAGGCCGAAATCGAGGATCTTCACGTGATCGCCGAGCCCCGCCTTCTGGCTGAGGATGATGTTCGCGGGCTTGATGTCGCGGTGGACGATGCCGAGCTCGTGGGCATGCGCCAGGCCCGAGAGGATCTGCCGCATGATCTCGCTCGCGCGCGCGACCGACATCGGGCCCTGCGCGATCACGGTCTTGAGATCCTGGCCGCTGACGAAGTCCATCACGACGTAGGGCTTGTCGTCGTGCATGCCGACGTCGAGCACCGCCGCACAGTGCGGGTGCTCGAGCTTGGCCATCGCCATCGCCTCGATCTCGAACCGCTTGCGGCTCGACAGCTCGCTCGGCAGCGCATCGTGGAGCACCTTGATCGCGACGATCCGGCCGAGCTTGAGGCGCTCGGCGCGGTAGATCACGCCCATCGCGCCTTCGGCCACCGGCTCGATCACGCGATAACGGCCATCCAGGACGGCACCGCTGAGGTCGGCCGAATCGCGGGGCTCCACGGCTCCACGATACCGCAGGTAGTGCTACGCAGCGGAGCGTGAAGGCCTTGCTGGTATTGTTGCTGGTCGCTGGATGTGGTCGCCAGGAGGCGGGGTCGGGCGAGGGCTCCGGCTCCGCACTCCGCGTCATGCGCGTCGTGTCGCTGACGCCATCGGCGACCGAGGTGATCGCCGCCCTCGGGGCCACGGACCTGCTGGTCGGGGTCGACGAGTACTCGAAGTATCCGCCCGACGTGACCAAGCTCCCCAAGGTCGGGAGCTTCCTGACCCCGAACCTGGAGGCCATCGTCCGGCTCCACCCGACCCTGGTGGTGATCGATGACGTCCACGGTCGGGCCGCGGGAGCGCTCCACGATGCCGGCATCACGACGGTCGAGTGTCCGATCCACGCGCTGCCCGATGTGAGGCAAGCGCTCACCACGATCGGCGAACGGCTCGGCAAGTCGGAGCAAGCCAACCGCGTGGTCGCCGGGATCGACGCGGCGCTCGGTGAGGCGCGGGGCAGGCGGCCGGCGAAGCGGCCCCGGGTGCTCGCGATCATCGACCGAGAGGCCGGCGGCCTGGGCAACCTGGTCGCCGCGGGGCCCGGGAGCTGGCTCGACGAGCTGCTCGCCGTCGCCGGCGGAGAGAACGTGATCGCGGCGGCCGGCGTGCGCTACCCGAAGATCTCGATGGAGGAGGTGCTCCGCGGCACGCCGGACGTGATCCTCGACGTGTCGCACGGCGACCTGGCCGCCTGGAACACGGTCGACGTGCCCGCGGTCAAGGCCGGGCGCGTGGTCAGCCTCGACGAGCCGTTCCTGATCGCGCCGTCGCCGCGGGTGAAGGACGCGCTCGATGCGCTCGGCAAGGCGATCGCGTCGCCCTGATCACGTCACGGCCTGGGCGCGTCGTCGTCGATCAGCTCGCGCGCGCGAGCTCCCAGCGGCGACTCAGCGCAGCGCTTCGTCGGTGCGCTGCGCGTGCTCCATCAAGAGGTGGGTGACCGAGGTATCGAGCTCGGGCTTCGCGTCGCCGGGGCTACCGGCGGACAGCTCGAAGTAGCCCTCGCGCCAGTCGAGCACGCGCATCATCACCGCGCGCGAGTCGCCATCGACCTCGGTGGACCGCGCGCGCACGATCTTGCCCTCGACGAAGTCGATCCAGGTCACGAACTCCTCGCGCGTGAGGGCGAGCTGGCCGCTCTTCCGCTCCTGCTCGAACATCGTGAGCAGCGAGGGCAGCCCGAGGTCGGCGAGCGTGCCGCGCAGGATCACGCGCTCGAGATCATGCTGGCCGCTGCGTGCCCACCGCCGGGCGCGCAGGATCACCTCGAGCACGGTGAACGGCTTGGGGATGACGTCGATCGCGCCGAGCTGAAAGGCCTGGAGGCGCACGAGGTCGCTGGCGTCGGCGCACATCATCATCACCGGCACGCTCGCGAGCTCGGCGTGGCGGCCCATCTCCTGGAGCACGTGCAGGCCATCGACGACCGGCATGTCACGCTCCATCAGCACGACATCGGGCGTGCGCGACAGGCAGGCGCCGAGCGCCTCCATCCCGTTGGTCGCGGTCGCGACGGCGAACCCGGCGTTGCCGAGCGCGGTCGACAACCGCTCGAGCAGACGCGTCTGGGGATCGGCCACCACGATCCGCAGGTCGGCCGCAGGGTGCGCGGTCGCATGCCGGGCGAGCAGGTTGCGCACGGCCTCCGCGAACAGCTCGTCCGCCGGCCGCACCGGATCGCGAAACACGACGCCGATCCCGGGATAGCGACCTAACGACTTCGCCTCGGCTTCCGGCAGGGCATGGGTGACCTGCCCGGTGGTGACCAGCCGCTGGCCGTTCGGCGAGATCGCGATCTGCACGACCGTGTCCACCGGCAACGGCGGCGACAGCCGGATGAACATGCCGAAAGGAGAGAGATCCTGAGAGACCGCACGCAGCTTCCTGCCGCCCGCGCTGAGCTCTACGGGGAGGTTGATCGCGACACGATTGCTCCGGCGCCGCACGACGTAATTGCGTACCGCGTTTCACCGAGCAGTTCCAGCACAAGGATCTTTCGTTCGGGCGGACATGGTAGGCACGGCCATGGCGTGGCTGGTGCTGCAGGACGTCTCGGTCGATCTCGGCGGACGTGATGTCGTGCAACGCGTGTCGGCCGACGTCGCGGCGGGCGAGCTCGTCGTGATCGTCGGGCCCAACGGAGCGGGGAAGACCACGCTGTTGCGCGCGATCGCCGGGCTGGTGCCGGTACGCTCCGGGACCGTGCGTGTGCTCGGCCGCGACCCGGCCCAGGGGGACCGCCGGGTGATCGCGAGGGACCTCGCGTACCTGCCGCAGCAGTACGAGCTGGCGTTCCCGTTCGCGGTCGAGGAGGTCGTGCTGCTCGGGCGCTATGCCCGGCAACGCGGGCTCGGGCTCGCGACCCCCGCGGACCTGACCGCGGCGCGCGAGGCGATGACGGCGTGTGATGTGATCGATCTCGCGGGTCGCAGGTTCGACGAGCTGTCGGGAGGCGAGGCGCGCCGGGTGATCATCGCGCAGGCGCTGTGTCAGGGCGCGAAGTGCTTGCTGCTCGACGAACCGACCGCGGGCCTCGATCCCGCGCACGCGCGCTCGATCTTCGCGATGCTCCGGGACCAGTGCGCGGCGGGCGCCTCCGCGATCCTCGTGACGCACGATCTCGATCTCGCGCTGCGCTACGGCGGCGCGATGTGGCTGGTCAGCGGCGGGCACCTCGCCGCGCGCGGCGCGCCGGCCGAGGTCCTCGAGGGGGCAGCGACCCGCGCCGCCTTCGGCGTCGACATCCATGTCGGCACCCTGCCCGCGGGGACGCGGTTCGCGGTGCCGGCATGAGCGGGTTCGTCGCCGGCACGAGCCGCCGGCTGACCACGAAGCGGCTCGTGATCTCGCTGGCGGTGTGCTTCGCCGGCGCCGCGGCGGTCGCGATCGTCGCGCCGCTGATCGGGGTCGGGTTCGATCGCGCCGGCCGCGGCCTCGAGCTGCTCGGCCTAGGCGCGTTCGATCCGGCGTCGCCCGAGCACGCGATCCTGTGGATCCGGGTCCCGCGCGTGCTCGCGGCACTGCTCGTCGGTGGTGCGCTCGCGGGAGCCGGATGTGCGCTCCAGGCGCTGCTGCGCAATCCGCTCGCCGAGCCGTTCACGCTCGGCATCTCCTCGGGCTCCTCGCTCGCGGCGGTGTTCGCGATCCGGCTCGGCATCGAGGCCTCGTTCGGGGGTGCCGGGGTCGGTGGCGCGGCGCTGCTCGGTGCCGTCGCGACGCTGTTGATCGTGTGGCGGCTCGCGCGGGTCGGCAGACACCTGCCCGCGGCGACGCTGATCCTCGCGGGCGTCACGGTGTCGATGTGGTGCTCGGCGGCCTCGGTGCTGATCCAGTACACCAGTGATTTCGCCGAGGTCAGCCGGATGCTGCGGTGGATGATGGGCGGGCTCGATTCGATGCGGCTCTCGGCGGTGGGCTACGCGACCGGGCCGATCCTCAGCGGGCTGCTGGTGCTGATCGCGTACGGCCGCGAGCTCAATGCGCTGGCGGCCGGTCCAGAAGCGGCCGCGTCGGTCGGCGTCTCGGTCGCCCGCACGCAGTTCGTGGTGTTCGGCATCTCGTCGCTGCTGGTCGGCGCGGCGATCGCGCTGGCCGGCCCGATCGGGTTCATCGGGTTGATCGTGCCTCACACGCTGCGCGCCGTCCTCGGGCCGGATCATCGCGTGCTGATCCCGGCCTCGGTGCTCGGGGGGGCGGTGCTCCTGACGGTGTGCGACACGCTCGCACGCACCGTGACCGCCCCCGCACAGCTGCCGACCGGCGCGGTGACGGCCGTGCTCGGCGGGCCGTTCTTCGTGATGATCCTGCTCGGGCAGAAGCGCCGCGCCGCGATGTGGGGGCGCGCATGAGCGATCCTCGCGTGCTCCGGCACGTGATCGAATCGATCTCGCCAGGGTCCGCAGCGCACGCGGAAGGAGCGCGGCGCGAGCTGGCGGGGGCCGGCGCCCCCCTGCTCGAGCGGCTGGCGATGGCGATGGCCGGCGCACAGCACACCGCCAGGCCACGGACGGCGCGGAGAACGATCGTCGTGTGTGCGGGCGATCACGGCGCGGGAGATCCCGGCATCTCGCTCGGCGCGGCCCATCCCACGGTGATCGCGGCTCGGGCGATCGCGGACGGCAGCGCGGCGCTCGCGCAGGTCGCGCGGGCCAGCAGGACGCCGATCGTCGTGGTCGATGCCGGGGCGCGCGAGCCCGAGGCGATGCCAACCAGCGTGGTGCGGCTCGGGCGTGGACCGAGCAGAAATCTTCTGATCGAGCCCGCGATGACGGTCGTCGATGCCGCGCTCGGCCTCGAGGCCGGGATCGCGCTTGCGGTATCACTCGCGGATCCAGGGCTCGATGTGCTCGCGATCGGCGCGCTCGGTGTGGGGGCCGAGGTCGCGTCCATGGCGATGCTGGGCGCGGCGCTCGGGGCGGCCCCGACCGGCTTTGGCGATGACGTCGCCGAGCGCGCGGGCGCGATGGGCGCGGAGCTCGCGGGCGCCGGGGGCCTCGAGCTGCTCGCGGCCTTCGGTGGGCCCGAGACGGCGGTCCTCGCGGGGCTGATCCTCGCGGCAGGCTCGATGAACGTGCCCGTGGTGATCGATAGCTACGCGACCGGGGCGGCCGCCCTGATCGCGTACGCGCTCGCGCCGGCCGTGGCGGCCTACCTGGTCGCGGCGCACGCTGGAACGTTCACCCAGCCGCGGATCCTCGCGCACCTCGGGCTACCTCCGGTGTTCGAGGTCGGGCTGGGGCATGGGGAGGGGACCGGGGCGGCGATGGTGCTCCCATTGCTGGATCAGGTGGCAGCGATCGCTGCGCGGGGGTAGAGATAAACGGGGTGACGGAGAGGCGACGAACCACGGGGACGTTCGAGGTCGAGCGGACGACGGGCTCGCACGAGGTGATCGATCGGCTGTTTGTCTACGGGACCCTGCGTCAGGGCCAGACGGCGCGGTCGCTGATCGCGAATCAGGTGACCCGCAGCGTGAAGGCCTCCACCGCCGGATGCATCTATGTGTTCCCGATGGGCTATCCCGGGTTCTGCGAGGGCGAGGGCGACGGCAACGCGCGGGTGATCGGGGAGGTGCTGTGGCTCACCGAGCTGCCCGCGACGTTCGGCCTGGTCGACGCCTACGAGGGCAACGACTTCGCCCGGGTGATCCGGCAGGTGACGCTCGAGACCGGCGAAGCGCTCTGGGCGTGGATCTACACCCTGGCGGATCCGGCCGCGGTGAAGCATGGAACGCTGATTCCCGATGGCGACTGGGCCCGCTACTGGACCGAGCAGCGCTGAACGTCCGGGGGGATCAGACGCGCATGACGCTCGGGACGCCGTGGGGGTGTGGAGCGTCACCCCGGCGGATCCACCCGCGGTGAAAGAGAGCCGGGGATCCGGCAGGTGACGCTCCCGACCGGTGAAGCGAACGAGGAGCGCCCTGGACTCGTTACCGGGACGGAATAACGGGGCGCACGAACGTGTCTTCACTCACACTCGAGATCGCTCGATTCCCCTGAGGGGCGAGCTCGCTCCGCTGATTCGGTCCGCCGACCCCCGCCGGCGGCGACGGTCAACGCGGCGCGTTCAGATGAAGAAGTGGCCGAGCACCGCCATCGAGAGGGCGGCGAGCGCGGCTGCGATTGTACCGATGCCAATCTTCTGGCTCGGAAGGGTCACTCGTTGAGGCACGAGGGTGACTTTCCCTGAATGGCGAAAGTAGTCAAGTTCCAGCCTCGCCATGTCGGAGTGCCAAAATTTCTGTTTAATTTAAGATATATAAAACGATGGTTCGGTCCCGCAAAAGACTGAATCACGACTTGACCAGGGCACGCGGATCGGCCGTAGGGGGCCATGTAGGTCTCGCGGGAGCGGGCGCCCAGGACTCGATCTCGAGGTGAGTCCCGAGCTGGTCGAGCGAGATCACCGGCAGCTCCGGATGACTCGCGCGCAGCCAGGTGTCCTTTCCCGAGGCCGGGAGGCCGGACATCCACAGCACCTCGCAGGTCGTGTCGTCGTGGGCGACCACGTCGGGAGCTGGTGCGCGCCGAGCTCGAATGAGCCCCGCGGTGACCCACGGGGGGAGGTCACGATCCGCGGGCTAGCTTAATCAAGCGCAAGTACGAGTTCTGCGCACGCACCGCGAGATCGATGAGCTCGGTGACGAGCGACTGCGGCGGGGATCCACCGAGCGTATGAGCGTAGAGGAGATTGACCGCGCGCTGCCTGACGAGGATCGGCACGACGGCGACGCTCAGCGGGTCTGGAACGGCTCCGAGCGCGGTCCACAGCTGGGTCTCGACCGGCCGGGCCGCCGATGGGGGCTGGCCCACGAACGCCGTGCCACCATCGTGCGCCGACTGCAGCGACGACGCCCCCCCGAGCGGAAGCGACAGCTCCTCGAACGGGGTCTTCAGGACGGCCGGAGGTGCGTTCCAGCCGCGCCAGCCGATCGCGTTGCCATCCCGGATCAGGAATACGATCAACGCATCGCAGCGGCCCTTCGCGAACTCGACGAACGTGTCCGCGATCTGCTCGCGGTTGATCGCCGTGTCGATCAACTCGCACGCCCTGGTGTGGGTGATCGCGAGCGGCACGGCATCACCGATCGGCATCTGCGACGACGCACGGCGGCGGCGCGGCTCGAGGGTGAAGGTGGGCGGCATCACGATGCCCTGGGCAGGCTGAGCGCGGCGGCGATCCTGCGGCTCGACCTCGGTCCCCGAACGCCCGGTGCGGAGGAAGCGAGCGCGGCGCGGCAGCCCGAACAGCTTCTCGAGGTAGTACAGCGCGCGCAGCTCGGGCACGACGTACGGCGAGATCTTCGCGCCGAGGTGGTTCGCCAGCTCGGCCGCCGCCGCGGGATCGGTGGGATCGACCATCGCGACCGCGATCGTGTCGGAGTCCCCGTCGTGATAACCGAGCGGCACCGCTCGCAACCGATGGGCCTCATCGCCGCCGAGCCGCTTGAGCAGCGTAGCGTCCGCGTTGTCGAGGAGCCCCGGGGTCGCGATCGGAAACCCCGACAGCTCGGAGAGGTATTCAGAGAGCAGCTCGAGGTCGATGAAGCCGAGCTCGACGAGGTTGGTACCGAGACGCCCGCCATAGAGCACCTGGTTGCGCAGGGCCCCTTCGAGCTGCGACAGCCCGATCGCGGCGTTGCGCAAGAGCAGCGTCCCCAGCTTCATCGCAGCCGCAGCATACTACGCATATCGCGTCGGATCGGCGACGCCCGCCTCGCCGAAGCCCTTCTTGCGCAGCGCGCACGCATCGCACCGCCCGCATGCCCGGCCGCCCTGCGGGTCGTAGCAGGAATGCGTCATCGAGTAGTCGACGCCGAGCCGCGTCCCGAGCCGGATGATGTCTGCCTTGCTGAGCTCGATCAGGGGCGCGTGGATGCGAAACCCGCCATGCCGGGTGCCGAGCTGGGCGAGCGCCTCGAAGGCGCGCACGAACTCGGGGCGGCAATCGGGATAACCGCTCGCGTCGAGGACGTTGCAGCCGATGTAGATGTCACGCACGTTGAGGCTCTCGGCCCACGCGAGCGCGAGGGACAGCAACACCGTGTTGCGCGCGGGCACGTAGGTCACGGGGACATCGCCCTGCGCGCCGATCTCGGCGAGCGAACGATCCTTGGGCACGGCGATCCCGGGGGTGGTCAACGCCGAGGATGCGAGCGCGGAAAGATCGACCGTGACGATCCGGTGATCACGCGCGTGCAGCGCGGCCGCGACCGCCCGCGCCGCCTCGAGCTCGACCTCGTGCAGCTGGCCGTAGCGAACGGTGAGCGCATAGCAGTCATGGCCCGCGTCGCGCGCGACCGCGAGGGCGGTTGTCGAATCGAGTCCACCCGAGAGCAGCACCACGGCACTGGCCATGGCAGCATCCTACCGTGCGAGCGCGCAGCTGGGCACCGACGGTCGCAGTCACGATCGCGCTCGCCGCGCTGATCTCGTGGTCATTCTGGCACCGCTGGACCCTGCTCATGGAATCGCCGTTTCCGGTCGGCGTCGACGGCTACTTCTACCCGGTGCAGCTGCGCTCGGTGCTCGAGACCGGCGCGCTCGAGTACCCGGCCTCGCAGCTGTCGTTCTACTTGATGGCACCCTTGGCCGCGCTCACCGATCCGATCACGGGTGCCAAGCTCGGTGCGGCGCTGTTCGGTGCGCTGATCGCCCTGCCCGCCTACGGGATCGGCGCACACCTCGGCCGGAGCCGCGGAGCCGGCCTGCTCGCGGCCGTGCTCGCGACCACGAGCGCGGGATCTGCGTTCCTCACGATCGAGTTCGTCAAGAACGGCATCGGGCTGACCGTCGCGCTCACCGCGCTGTGGCTGATCCTGCACGCGATCGAGTCACCGTCGCGGACGCGGATCGCCGGCGCGATCGCTGGGGTCATCGCCGCGTTGCTCGCGCACAAGATGGCCGCGGCGATCGTCGTGGTGGTCGCGATCCCGGCGATCCTGGCGGCCACCACCGCGCGAGGCAGGTTGCGCGGTCGCCGGCTGTTGTACGTACTCGGCGCGCTGGTGCTCGCCGGTGGTGGCCTGCTGGTGCTCGGCGGCCTGTTCCCACAGCGGTTCCTGTCGGCTAGCGATGCCCACCTCGTCGAGCACCTGTTCGGAGCGACCGCCCACTGGGATGCGCCCGCGCTGGTCACACCTCGCACGACCCTCGAGATGGGCCATGAAGCCGCGCTCGGCGGCGTGCTCGCAGGTCTCGCCGCGCTCACGCTGAGCCGGAAGCTGCGCAAGCGGCTCGAGCGGCACGGCGTACCGTTCGCGGCGAAGCCCTCGGACGCCGAGCGCGCGGCCGCGTGGGCGATCATCGCGCTCGCGCTCGCGATCGCCCTGCCCTGGCTCGCCATCGAAGATCCGCAGGGACTCGGGTTCCGGGTGCGCATCGTCGCGTTCGTGCCGATGGCGCTGTGCGCGGCGATCGCGTCCCGCGCCCTCTACGGACCGATCGCGCTCGGGCTCCGCGCCGCCCGGCGCAAACTCGCCCCGCGACTCGTCCACGAGCTCGTCCTCGCGGGAATCGCCGTCATGATCGCGCTCGCGATGCCGACCGAACGCACCGAGGGCGAGATCATCACCCACCCCGCCCTGGTGTCCGCCGCCCTCGCGCTGCGAGGCCGCATCCCCGCCGGCGACACCGTGATCGTCCCCGAGCGCCACATCGCGTTCATGCTCGCCTGGTACGCGAACGTCGACGTCCGTACCGTGCCCGGACCGATCCCGCGCGCCCACCGCTGGCGCGTGATGCCGCTCGCCTTCATCGGCGCCGGCTCGCCACTCGACAGCGCATTGATGTTCGCCCGCGGCCAGCCGGAGCTCGCGCCCCCGATCGGCCTGCATCCCCGTCATCCCAACGGACTCGTCCTCGTCGCCGAGCCCACCTGGGACTGGCTGCTCGCGCACATGCCGCCCGACGCCCGCGCGTACTTCGAGAGCTGGCCCGCGATCTAGGGACGCTTTCCACGAACGCAACTCTGTTTCGGCACCGATCGCCTGTACATCCGCACACTTGAATGGGGACGCTCTCCACTAACGCAACCATCCCGCACGACTTCGCGAGCTGATTCCGTGGAAGCCCCCCGGGCCTCAAGTTGAGTTCGTGGAGAGCGTCCCTCTCCACACACGAACGCAACCATCACGCGTCCGTGGAAGGCACCCTTCGAGCCTCAAAGTTGAGTCGTGGAAGCGTCCCTCTCCACACTCCAGGCGTGATGACCGCGCGTTCCTATGCACCTCGCGCCTCAAAGTGGGTTCGTGGAAGCGTCCCTCTCCACGAGATCTAGCCCCGACCCACCAACCGCTGCAGCACTACCTCAAACTCCTCGACGGACACGTCGATGTACTCGATCACCCGCCCGTACAGCAGCGCCGTCGACACGTTGCCCGGTCGTTCGCGCTCCGACAGCTGGAGCTGCCACAGAATGATCCGCTCCACGCGGGTCAGCCCATCACGCGCGTCTGGAATCTCGGACAAGATGCGCTTCATTCACCCACCCGATATGCGCTGCGCGAAGTTGCGCTTGCATGAGCGAAGTTGAAACGGACGAGGGACGCTCTCCACTAACGCAACTTTGTTCAGAGCCAATCGCCTATATATCCGCACACTTGAATAGGGACGCTTTCCACGAACGCAACCATCCCGCGCGAACGAGGACAGGAGATTGAGTCAGTGGAGGACGGCCCTCAGCAGGCCTCCAAGTTGAGTTAGTGGAGAGCGTCCCCTCCACAAAACGCAGCCATCCAAGTTGAGTTAGTGGAAAGCGTCCCCTCCGGGTCAGTCCTTATCCATCATTTTCTTGATCATTGGCGCGACGAGGAACAAGGCTGCGGCCATGAGCAGGGAGGCGACGATCAGGAACACGAACAGGAACGAGTAACCTCGGCTCGACGAGATCGAGGTCGCCCGACCGGCGAGGTAGATGCCGATCGCCGTGCCAAGGAACCACGTGCCCATCACCATGCCGGCGAGCCGCTTCGGCGCGAGCTTGGACATGCTCGAGAGCCCGACGGGCGAGATGCACAGCTCCGCGAGTGTGTAGAAGAAGTAGAGGCCCATCAAGTAGCCGCCGCTGACCTTGTGATGACCGATCGCGCCGATGGTCGGTAGCATCACGACGAACGACAACGAGAGGAGCACCATGCCGATGCCGAACTTGTTGACGCTCGTCGGTTCCTTGCCCGCTCTCGCGAGCTTGACCCAGATCCACGCGAACAAGGGAGCGAGCGCGACGATGAAGAATCCGTTGACGCTCTGGTAGAAGCTCGCCGGGATGTTGATGCCGAGGATCGAGCGCTCGACGACATCACGCGCATAGAAGTTCAAGGTGGTCGGAGCCTGCTCGAAGATGCCGAAGAACCCGATCGCGCCGAGGAACAGCGGGATCATCGCAAGAATTCGGCGCCTCTCGCCCGCGTCGCGCGCAGATATGTAAAGGCCATAGAACAGCACGACCGATCCGATCACGAGACCGATTCCCATGACGTTGGTGATCAGGTCCTGGCTCGGTTTGGTGACGACGACCACCACCAACAGCGCGACCAGCGCGAGCCCGATCCCCGCCAGCACGGAGCGATCGCGCTGCGCACGGACCGGATCGGAGGGAATCGTGGGGAACTTGCCGGCCTCGCCGAGGAGGCGCTGGCTGAACACGTACTGGATCAGACCGCCGACCATGCCGATCGCAGCAGCGCCAAACGCAAAGTGCCAGCACATGTTCGGATCGAGGCCCTTACCCGCGAGCCACGTGCGGAACGTCTCGGTCTGGAGTCCTTCACCCGCGAGCCAACCGCACACGAATGGAGCGAGCGTGGCGCCGATGTTGATGCCCATGTAGTAGATCGTAAAGCCGGCATCCCGACGCTTGTCGTCGTGGCTGTAGAGCTGACCGACGATCGTCGAGATGTTCGGCTTGAGCATGCCGGTACCGAACGCGATCAAGGCGAGCCCCGGCCATAGCAGGGTGTGCGAGAGCTCGCCTGGGATCGCGAGCAGCCCGTTGCCGAGCGCGATCCCGATGCCGCCGAGCGTGACCGACTTGCGCTGTCCGAGGAACCGGTCTGCGATCCAGCCACCGGGAAGCGACAGCAAATAGACCGACGCACCAAACACGCCGACCACCGCGCCGCCGGCTGCTTCGAGCATGCCAACGCCACCGAGCTCCTTGGGAGCCGTGAGGTAGAACCCGAGGAATGCGCGCATCCCGTAATACGAGAAGCGCTCGAACATCTCCGCGAAGAACAGCGTCATGAGGCCGATCGGGTGGCCAAAGAAAGCTCGATCCCGGTCTTTTTCAGATGACATAGCGGCGCACATTAGCCCGAAGCCCCCGGGGAAAGGGAAGGCCGATCCGGGTGCGACCACGACGCGTCGCACCATGAGGCGCCAGGTCGCCGGCGGCCAGCGACCGGCCCTTGCAAAGTCCTGCGGATTGGGAAAGATGCGCCCCATGGTGAAGATCTCTTACTGGGCCGGGGCGCTGGCGGTCCTGCTCGCGCTGAGCGCATGCAACCCCGAGACGCCGAAGTTCGCGTTCACGACGGCCGAGCGCCGCGGGGTGCTCACGTCGAACGGGATGCGGTTCGTGATCATGCCGGATCCGACGACGTCGCTCGTCGAGGTCGATGTGCACTACGACGTCGGCTCTCGCGAAGATCCGCAGGGTAAGGCAGGACTCGCCCACCTCGTGGAACACCTGATGTTCCAGACCCGGCCGGACGGGCCGACCACGGCGCCGATCTTCCAGACGCTGCTCGATATCTCGACGTTCATGAACGCGTTCACCAACTGGGACATGACGCATTACTGGACGACGGTCACCAAGGAGAACTTCGACTCGATGCTCAAGATCGAGGCGATGCGGATGTTCTACGCCGCGGATGTCCCGTCGACGCCGCAGCTCCCGTCGTTCGGCTGCTCGACGCTTCCGCAGTCCGAGTTCGAGCGCGAGCGCGAGGTCGTTCGCAACGAGATCCGCGCGCAATCGGGCGCCGAGGACTACGTGGTCCAGCTCATCGAATCCACGATGTACCCGAAGGGGCACGCCTACGAGCGCCTGATCGGTGGCAACGACGAGCAGATCGCGAGCGCGTCGCTTCCGGACGCGTGCCAGTTCATGAAGAACTTCTACGCGCCCGAGCGCGCGACCGTGATCATCGCGGGCAACGTCGACGTCGACAAGGCGGTCGAGGGCATCCAGAAGTGGTTCGGCAACATCCCGAAGCGCACCCCGGCGCCGCGCGTCGAGGTCAAGCCGTTCCAACCCCAGCACGAGCGGCGCGAGATCGAGGCCGACGTCGAGCGGCCGAGCGTGTGGATCGGCTGGTCGCTGCCGGCCAGCAACACGCCGGAGGGAGAAGCCGCACGCTTCGGCATCGGCAGCGCGTTCGGCCGGGTAGCCAACAAGGGTGACGAGTACGGCTTCGCCTACAAGGTCGAGCCGGCGATCCTCGGCGGCGAGCTCGCACCGCTGTTCCTGGTCCGGATCGAGCTCAAGGGCATGGACAAGCTCGACGAGGCGCTCGAGTTCATGCAGAAGTCCGCGAAGCAGGCCTATCGCGGGTGGGACCAGGGTACGTACCTGGAGCTCGAGGAAGACAAGAACCGCGAGAAGGCGCGGTTCATCGCCGACCTCGAGCCGCTGCCCAACCGCTCGCTGGCGATCGGCCGGATGGTCCAGTTCGAGCGCGAGATGGACTTCAACTCGACCGACATGTACATGTTCCACGCGCTCGACAAGATCGAGAAGTTCGACAACGAGCGGATCGGATCCGCGGTCAAGAAGGCGCTCGATTGGGACAAGGCCGGGATCATCGTCGTCAAGCCGAACAAGGAAGGCCTCAAGGGCGACACCCGCTCCAAGGTGAAGTTCGAGGCGAAGCTCGACCAGGGGCTGGCGCAAGCGTCCGTCGATCCGCGCGAGGCCAAGCGGCCGATGAAGGTCGTCGCCGAGCTCAAGAGCCTCGCCAGCGCCCAGCGCCTCAAGCTCGGCAACGGCATGGACGTCGTGATGCTGCAGATCAAGTCGATGCCGCTCGCGAGCGCGACGTTGATGTTCAAGAACGTGGGCGACGCCAGCACGCCGGAGAACCCGGCGCTCGCCGCGATCGCCGCCGGCTTCCTGCACCGGGTGGCCGACATGGACCCGCAGATGGCGCGCCAGACCGACGTGTTCGCGCGAACCGGGATCGAGATCCACTGCAACTCGAGCGACGACACCATGCAGTGCGGAACGCACGGTGTGAACCTCTATCTCGACGTGATGGTCCGCGGCCTCGAGCGCATGATCGTCGCCGGCGAGTACGAGCAGGACCGGATCGAAAACTGGCAGAAGCGGACAAAGGAGGACTGGAAGCTGCACAGCACGCAGGAGGAGAACGAGTACCTCCGCCAGGTCGTGACCGCGATCTACGGGCCGGACCACCCGTACACCAAGACCGCGATCCTCACGCCGGACGGCGCGAACAAGGTCCACCGGGACACGCTCGACAGCTTCCGTCGCAAGCACTACACCGCCGGCAACGCGACCCTGCTCCTCGTCGGAAACTTCGAGCTCAAGTACGCCGAGAAGCTCGCGCGCGAGACCTTCGGTGGCTGGGACCGCGGCACCGTCGACAAGCCGGTCGACCCGAAGCCGTACAAGCGAACGGGCCCGGTGTTCGTCGGCGTGACGAAGAGCAAGGTCGATCAGCAGGTGACCGTCGCGATCGGCTATCCAGCCCCCGCCGGCATCGACGGTCAGGAGGCCGCGCGCCGGGTGCTGAACGAGATGATCAATATTCGCGCCGAGAACATCCGGTTCAAGCGCGGTTCGACGTACGGGCTCAGCTTCGCCCGCCAGCCCAAGACCGGACCGACCGCGTACATGCTGCGCGGCGGCGCGGTGGTCGGCGGGACGATCGATGCCGAACGCGCGGGTGAGTCGGTCAAGGCGATCCGCGATGGCCTCGACGACATGCGCAAGGGTGACGCCGAGTTCGACGAGGACTTCGTGCGCGCGCGACGCACGTTGATCGGCAAGCTGCTCGGCGAATCGACCGTGACGTACGAGGTCGCGCAGCGGCTCGGGTTCATCGCGCAGTTCGGGCTCGATCCGAACTTCTACAACACGCTGCTCCAGCAGATCGCGGCGGTGTCGCCGGCGCAGATCCGCGCGCTGATCAAGAGCGAGCTCGATGTGAACAACGAGGTGATCGTCGCGCTCGGTGACAAGGCGCACCTCGACCGGATGTTCTCCGAGGCCGGGATCAAGGACGTCAAGATCGTCGACCCCGAGTACAAGTAGGTCGAGGAGCGCGGCGCGCCGCGCGCCGTGCCCAATGATCGCGCGTTCCCTGGCACTCGTCCGGGTTCCGCACGCGCGCAGGCCCTCCACCCGCGAGCTCCCGGCAGGTTTGGCATGCCTGTCCGGACGTCACGAGCTGGGGGCAGTCCCCCGCTCGGTGCCGGCTCCCACCAACAGCTCGGGTGAGGGCGCCGTATCTCGTCGCACAGTTGAGGTGAGCACGGCGCTTGCTGACGATGACGGCACCGCAAGGAGCCTCGATGAGACCTCACTTCGCCTTGATCTTCCTAGCCTCCGCGTGTGCAGTGGACGCCTCGTCGCCACCACCGAATCCAGGTGACGGCCCCGATGCAGGCGTCGTGATCCGCCCACCAGATGCCCCTGGCGGCGACGGCCTCATGTGCGCTCAGGCAGCCGCGCCGCCGAACGGCCACCACAACGCCGGAAACGCCTGCTTGTCGTGCCACACCGGCGCCGGCGCACCCAAGTGGACCGTGGCAGGCACGCTCTACGCCGACAGCGCCGGCAGCGCACCGGTGGCGGGCGCGACGGTCACGCTGGTCGACGCGATGGGAAAGACCGTCACCATCGTGACCGCATCGAACGGAAACTTCTGGACCAGCACCGCGATGACGCTGCCGGTCCACCCGAAGGTGAGCAAGTGCCCGAGCTCGGCGGCGATGACCGGGATCGCCGGAGGAGACTGCAACGGTTGCCATGCGAATGGCGCATCGCAGGGGAGGATCAAGCTGCCCTGAGGCCGCCACGCCCCGTCGTGGTTCGTGAGGTCGCGCCGAGGCGATCGTGGCGCCCGGCCGAAGGCCCGCGGGACCCGCGGGATCCGCGCGCAAGGCCATCGTGTCCGGGCACAACGAACGCGTGACGTTGTAAGGTCCCGCGCATGTTCACCGTGCGCGAGGCGACCCTCGCGGATCGCCCCGAGATTCTCTCGCTGATCGCGGAGATGATCCCGGGCTGCGATGTCGAAGCGCGATGGCGCTGGCTGTACGAGGCCAACCCAGGTGGACATGCCCTGACCTGGCTGGCGATCGCGCCCTCGGGGGAGGTCGCCGGCTGCACGTCGCACTTCCCGTTTCGCCTGCTGCTCGACGGCGAGGTGGTGCGCACGGCGCTCGGTGGCGACGGCTATGTGCGGCCCAAGTTCCGGCGGCGTGGCCTCGGGGGCCTGCTGCACGATGCGTCGCGTCAAGCGATGCCCGGGCACGGGATCGGCACGACGGGGGATGGAGCGAAGGTGCCGTTCCTGGGATGGTCGAGGGTGGCCGGCGACCCGGGGCGAACCTGAACCATCGGTCGAACCCCTGCCCGCGAGCACGGCCGACGCCTCAGTAGAACACCTCGTCGAGGCAC
>WBZN01001089.1_pt1 | contig 17184 bp, 16 predicted proteins | sample 5204281 | NCBI WGS metagenome assembly WBZN01 (sample SAMN12344347, study PRJNA552823) | activated sludge metagenome | biome: Activated sludge suspended growth; feature: Nitrification reactor; material: Wastewater; isolation source: activated sludge from nitrification reactor of wastewater...
GCGAGCACGACCCGCGCCCTCGCCTCGCCCCGCCCGAGCCGCTCACCATGCCGTCGCCAAGGGCCGACACGAACCTTGCCCTCGCCCCGCCCGGACCGCTCACCATGCCGTCTCTGGGGTCGACAGAGACGAGGGCTGCTACTCGAAACCGACACGCATGATGTCCAGGCATGAAGCAGACCACCCGGCACATTGCGGCGGCCTCCAGAACGAGCCAGCCTATGAATGAGACCCAGTCATGACGCGTCTCGTGAATGCTTTGGAAGCCTTGGATCTAGATCCAACAATATCCCGATATTTATCAGGTTTTATCGAAATATTCGAAAGGTGGAATCGCAGCATCAACCTGTCGGCCGCTCGAACAACGGCCGATCTCGAAGCGCATCTCGTCGATAGCCTGCAAGTGGTGCCGTTTCTGCGGGCCTGCTCGCGGGTGATCGATGTCGGCTCAGGAGGCGGTTTCCCGGTGGTGGTTGCTGCGATCTGCTTGCCCTCCGTCGAGTTCACGGCGCTCGAGCCTGTTCACAAGAAACACGCATTTCTGCGCACGGCCGCGCGTGAGCTCGGGCTCGCGAATCTCCAATCGTTTGCGAGACGGCTCGAGGATCATGTTGAGCGCGAGTATGACGCCGCCACCTCACGAGCCACGTTTGATCTCCGCGAATGGATTCTGATGGGACTCGAGATCGTGAACCCAGCCGGTAAGGTCCTCGGGTTCGAGGCAGTGCAGCGAGACGACCTGCCCGATCCATTTCAACGTCATCCATACAAGCTCGACGGAAAGTCTCGGGCGATCATCGTCGCGCGTCGTCCTACCCGGAGCTGAGCAGTGGGGCGTACCGGCTCCACGCCGAAGCCAACGTGGCGCCCCACACCCGCGCAGCTACGTGCTGCCTCGACCAAGACGCTTCGCGATGTCATCACGTCCGGGCTCGACGTGCTGTTCTGCGGGATCAATCCTGGTCTCTATAGCGCCGCCGTCGGGCACCATTTTGCTCGGCCCGGCAATCGGTTCTGGCCCGCGCTGTATGCTTCTGGGTTCACTCCGCGCTTGTTCACGGGATTCGATGATCACGAGCTCCTCTCGCTCGGACTCGGGTGCACGAACATCGTCGCACGAGCGTCCGCCGCCGCCGCCGAACTGTCGCGGAGCGAGCTCCAGTCGGGGGCTCGGATCCTTCGCAAGAAGGTCGCAAAGTACCGACCGAGGTTCCTCGCGATCGTCGGCTACGGCGCGTATCGGACTGCCTTCGACCGACCCAAAGCGGTCGGGGGCCGGCAGCTCGAGACGCTCGGCTCCACCATCGTTTGGGTTCTCCCGAATCCCAGCGGGCTAAATGCGAACCATCAGGCAGACTCGCTGAAGGCACTGTTCGAAGAGCTCCGGATAGCTTCGAAATAGAGTTCCGGCCTACGTACGCAGCAAGGTTCGCAGACGTTCCAGCAGACGTTCCACGTGCAACTCTCTCGGCCGCCTGACCACCTCAGCCAGGAAGGTTCCTGCGCGACCCGAGGGTTCGCTGACCTGGACCACCTCTGGTAACGCGCGCGCGAGCTCGCGAAACGGTCAGCGCGACGCGAAACAACGCCTCGGTTGCGTCCGACCGTTCAGCGCGGGGTCTCGCCAACCACAGCCCCGGACCCGACCGTCAACTCCTCGATCCAGACCAGAACCATGAAGCGCGTGTCCTCGCCAACCACAGCCCTGGACCTGACCGTCGACTCCTCGATCCAGACCGGAACCACGAAGCGCGTGCCCTCGCCAACCACAGCCTCGGACCCGACCGTCAACTCCTCGATCCAGACCAGAGCCATGAAGCGCGTGACCCTCGCCAACCACAGCCCTGGACCTGACCGTCGACTCCTCGATCCAGACCAGAGCCATGAAGCGCGTGCCCTCGCCACCCCCCCCTGGACCTGACGCGAGTTCCTCACGCGAACCTCTGCCCTCCCGCACGATCAAAATTCTGGGCGGACGAAGCACCTCCCAAACGGTCCCGCCCAGAGTCATGGACCACACGGCCTGGCATCCGCAGCCCTGGCCCCTGCCCCCGCACGGCGCAAGATCTTCTTTGGGTTAACAGGTGTCGTCCAGGACCACTGGAGAACAGGCCAGTGCGACCGGAACGTTGGGTCTGGCCAGGACTCCGTTCACGACACCTGATGCTGGACGGAAGTGCGAAGGCCGGAACGTTCCACGTGCAACACTCAATCGCGGCTCGCAAGGGCATCGCTGAACGCCATGAGAGAGCGCGGCGAGGCCCCGACAATCGCCAGGAATCCACGGGGCCTCGGGAGTTCCAAGCCGTGCCCACCGGCGCGGCAGTTCGCCATGGAGCGGAGTCGCGCGAAGCTCTCCCACCGGGCTCGCTCTGACATTGGGATGGCAAGCAGCGCGACCGGACGTTGGGTCTGGCCAGGGACTCCGCTCACGACACCTGATGCTGGACGGAAGTGCGAAGGCCGGAACGTTCCACGTGCAACACTCAATCGCGGCTCGCAAGGGCATCGCTGAACGCCAGGCTCAACGCTTGAGACCGAGCCCCGTTGGCGTCCCATGAACGCCGGCTCACACTCGACAATCGAGGCCAAGAGCGGCTCAGAGCGATGCGCAGGATCACGAACGGGTCGCACGATGGAGATCGCCGCACGACTACCCAAATTCGACCCGGCTGAACTTCGACGAGTAGATCGCCCCCAGAGCGAGGCTCTCCGCGCGGGGATCTCCTCGGCACGAGCTACCGACAATCGCCAGGAATCCACAGGGCTCAGCGCTTCAAGCCGAGCGCACCGGCGCGGCAGCTCTGCCGCGGGCTCGCCATGACGGCTGGCTTGGGGCCGCTGTCGAGCGGACGCGGAGCCGATGGGCCACCGTCTGCGGACGGTTGACTCTCGATCGGTAAGACCGCACCCGGCGTCGGACCGCTCGATCCACACCGCCAACACCGCGGCGTCACGCCCGCCCATGCCAAGCCATCCGCCGGAGGACACTCCATCGGGCCACCAGCTCGCCCCTCCTCGACCACGCTCAGGCCCTGGCAATTCGCCTACGTCGAGCCGGCCGCCGGAGGACGACCCCATCGGGCCACCAGCTCGCCTCCCCTCCTCGACCACACTCAGGCCCTGGCGATTCGCCCACGCCGAGCTGTCCGCCGGAGGACACCCCATCAAGCCACGGGCTCGCCTCCCCTCCTCGACCACACTCAGGCCGCAGCGCCTCGTTCAACTCGTTCAACTCGAGCCGAGCCGGGCCGACGGCAAGATCGCATCAGGCTGCCCGTGTGAAGACTATCAAGCTCGGCAGGCTTCTTCACGCTCTCTCAACGCCGGCAGCATCTTCAGACGAAACACGCCAGCTCCGAATCGTCGGCTCTGAGCACAAGCACGGTCCCCGACCAGACGCGGCGAATCTGGTCGACATTGCTGTCGCAAAACGCCGCATCGTCCTCGGGGCGAGCTGAAACAACAACGCCGGCGACTCGGCAACCCTGCCGTTCGACGGCGTCCACGGTCAGCAGCGTGTGATTGATCGTACCGAGCCCTGCCCGAGCGACGACGATGACCGGCAGACCCAGAAGGAGGGACAACCCCCCCATATCGATGTTCCGCGTGATCGGAACACGCCAGCCGCCGGCGCCCTCGACCAGCACAAGATCCGACTGCGTGGCGCCATCTTGAACGCCGGCGACGATCCGCTCCACATCGATCGTCCGATGCTCGGCGTCGGCAGCGACCAGGGGCGCTGCCGGAAGCAAGAAGCGATAGGCCCCACGAAGCGATCCCCGTTGCCAGTCTCCGGCGGCACGTGAAACAAGCTCCTGGTCCAGGCCTACCAGCTCGCCACCGAGGAGCTCGCAGCCAGTTTCGATCGGCTTGAAGGCGAACACCCGATGACCAAGCGAGCGCGCATGTCGTGCGAGCGCGCAGGTGACGAAGGTCTTGCCGACGCCGGTATCGGTGCCGGTGACGAAGAAGCCCTTCACTGACAAGTCTTGGAGATCGCGACGGTGGTCGCGCGCTCGAGGAGCTCCAGGTCGTCCCCGGAGACGCTAAGCGGCGGCATCCAGACGACGACGTCGCCGAGCGGCCGCAGCAACACACCATGAGCGCGAACGCGGTCACACACCTCGGAGCCCATGAAGCGCCCCGCGCGGGCCTCGAGCTCGATGCCCACCATGAAGCCGCATTGACGAACACCTGCGACCCCGGGGAGCCGGGAGATCCGCTCGAGCGACGAGGTCAACTGGGGAAGCCGCGCGCGCGCGTTCGGCATGGTTTGCTCGCGAAGCAGGGCCAGCGACGCGAGTCCGACGGCACAAGCGAGCGGGTTTGCCGTGTAGGTATGCCCATGAAAAAACGCCTTCATCTCGCTACGCTTCCCGAGAAATGCGCTGAAGATCTCCTCGGTGGTCAGGGTCGCCGCGAGCGGTAGATATCCTCCCGAGATCCCCTTTGCCAGACACAAGAAGTCTGGCGACACCTGTTCCTGCTCGCAGGCGAACATCGTCCCGGTTCTTCCGAAGCCAGTCGCGACCTCGTCGATGATCAGGTGCACTCCGAACTTGCGACACAGCTCCGCCCCGCGCGCGAGGTAGCCTTTCGGATGCGTGAGCATCCCAGCGGCGCCCTGGACAAGTGGCTCGAGCACGAACGCCGCGATCTCGTACGCCCGGCGCTCTAGCTCCGCCTCGAGCCGAGCCAGAGAGCCCGCCCCGTCGGTGCCCGCAGGCGTCGGGATCTCGATGCTCTGGACGAGCAGAGGGCCGAATACACGATGGAACAAATCAATTCCGCCGACCCCGACGGCTCCAAGCGTGTCCCCATGATAGGCCTCGCCGAGCCGAAGGAAGCGCTGCTTCTTCACACGGCCACGAAGCTGCCAGTACTGGAACGATTGCTTGAGCGCGATCTCGACCGAGGTGGAACCCGAGTCCGAATAGAACACCCGGGCGAGACCTTGTGGAACGACCTCGAGCAGCGCGGCACCGAGCCTGATGCCTGGCTCGTGAGTGAGTCCAAGGAACGTCGAGTGAGCGATCCGCTCCGATTGTTCGCGCAGGGCGCGGTTCAATCGCGGATGGTTGTGGCCGTGAATGTTCGCCCACAGCGAGCTGACGCCATCGAGATAGCGACGACCGTCGGTATCGACGAGGTAGTTGCCGTCCCCGGAGGCGATCACCAGCGGCGACCACTCCGCCATCTGGGTGAACGGGTGCCACATCACACGCTCGTCGAGCTCCTGCAGTTCGTCGGTATCAGACACTGTGACGCATCGCGTTGTTTATCGTTTCTGCCGCAGTTTCAACCTGTTGGATCGTATGTGCCGCGCTCAGGCTGACGCGGAGGCGCGCGGTTCCGAACGCGACGGTAGGGGGGCGGATCCCTAGCACAAACAACTTTGACTCGAGCAAGCGCGCGGTCAGCCTCATCACCGCGCGATCGTCTCGAATCAGGATGGGCGCGATCGAGCTCACGCTTGCTCCTCCGGCCGCGGGAACCAACTGTCGAAACCGTCGCGCATGCGCCTCGAGGGTGCGGCGGCGATCGTCGCCCTCGCTCCCCCGAACGATCTCGATTGCTGCGAGCGTCGCCGCAGGAATGCTCGGCGGAAGTGCCGTCGAGAACACGAACGGCCGCGCCCGATTCCACAGCAGCTCCGCGATCGCTCGCGTGGTCGCGGCGAACGCCCCGAACGTGCCGAGCGCCTTGCCGAACGTACCGATCACAACAGCCGGCACCACACCCGCCGCCGCGGCGATCCCCCTGCCCTCCGGTCCCATCGAGCCGATCGCGTGGGCCTCGTCGAGGATCAGCGCCGCATCATGACGGCGGCACACCGCAGAGAGCGCCGCCACATTCGCGAGGTCGCCGTCCATCGAGAACAGCGACTCCGAGATGACGACGCGCCGACGACCCCCGCCCCGGGAGAGCGCGGCGTCGAGCGCGGCCGCATCCCGATGGGGGAACACGACGATCTCCGCGCGCGAAAGCCGACAACCATCGATGATGCTCGCGTGGTTGAGCTCGTCGGAGTAGACGATATCCCCGGCGCGCAACAGCGCGGTGAGCACGCCGACGTTCGCCGCATAGCCGGTGTTGAACAGCCGGACCCCGTCGCAGCGCATCCACTCGGAGACCCGGGACTCGAGGTCCACGTGCGCTCGATGATTCCCGGTGATCAGGCGCGAGGCCGCCGAGCCGAGCCCATGCTGCTCGATCGCCGCGGCCGCCGCCGCGGCGAGTCGGCGATCGCTCGCGAGCCCGAGGTAGTCGTTCGAGGCCAGGTTCACGACCACCTCCCCGTCCAGCGTCAGCGTCGGGCCCTGTGCGCCATCGACCACGCGGGGCGTCCGCAACAAGTGCGTGGCGTCGAGCTCGCGCAGCTCGTCGCGGACATCGTCGTCGAGAGTCACGGGCGCACTATAGCGGCAGACCGACCTGGGAGATCTCTGTCCGCCGAGCTCTCGTGATCTGCCGCGCCAGACGCGCTAAGGATCCCTCATGGTCCACGCGGGGCGCTGTCACTGTGGTGCGATCGGCTTCGCGTTCACGACCGAGACGAGACCCGGCGCCTGGTCGGTTCGAGCGTGCCAGTGCACGTTCTGCCGAGGACACGGCGCCCTCGCGGCGGCCGATCCGAACGGCTCGCTCGAGTTCTTCGCACACGAGCCGCCCTATCTATCTCGCTACCGGTTCGGCCTGCGCATGGCCGACTTCCTCGTGTGCAGTCGCTGCGGTGTGTTCGTCGGCGCGACGACCGGCCAGCACGGGATCATCAACATCAACGCGCTGATCGTCCGGCCCGACGTGCTGCTCGCCCCCAACCCCGTGTCGTATGACGTCGAGTCCGAGGACGACCGCACGTTCCGGCGCGCCCGGCGATGGACGCCCATCGAGGGCACGATCTAGTCACTTGCCGATGCAGAACCGAGCGAACACCTCGTCGAGCACGCGCTCGCCGACCTCGACGCCTCGGAGCTGAGCGAGCACGGAGGCGGCCAGCCTCAGCTCGACCGCGATCAGCTCCGGCGGCCGGTGCGCCGCCCACGCATCCGACGCCGCCGCGAACGCATCCCGGGCGGTGGCTGCGAGCGCCTGCTGGCGCGCCGTCGTCACGAAGGCTTGCTCGCTGCCTTCGCGGTCCGCCACCCCGGCGAGCGCGAGCACCTTCCGTCGCAGAAGATCGAGACCCTGCCCGGTCGTCGACGAAGTCGCGAGCACGACGTGCGGATCCGTAGGGCGGCTCGCCGCGTCGAGATCAGCCTTGCTGCGCACGACCACGGCGCGATGCGCGTAGCGCGCTCCGTCATCCCAGGGCGCGGTGCCATCGTTGACGATGACGACCACGTCGGCCGAATCCACCCGTTGCTCGCCGAGCGCGATCCCGCGCTGCTCGATCGGGTCCTCGGTCGCACGGATCCCGGCGGTGTCGATCAGGGTCACCGAAACGCCGTCCCACACGTCATCCACCTCGAGCCAGTCGCGGGTGGTCCCCGGCTGCGGCGCGACCAGCGCCCGCTCCTTGCCGACCAGGGCATTGAGCAGCGATGACTTGCCGACGTTCACCGGTCCGACGAGCGCGATCGTGATCCCCCCGGTGACGGCTCGGCCGTGGCGGAATCCGTTCGCGAGCTCGATGCACGCGCGAGCGAGCGTCGCCAGCTCGCCTTCGATCCACTGCGCGCTCGCCGGTTCGAGGTCCTCTTCTGGAAAATCGATCCAACCCTCGAGCTCCGCCAGCAACCCGAGACCGCGGACCTCGAGCCTGGCGATCTCCTCACCGAGCCTCCCTCCCAGGTTCGACTGCGCCAGCCGCCACGCTCGCTCGCTTCCCGCGTGGATCACGTCGAGCAAGGCCTCCGCCCGGAGCAGATCGAGCTTCCCGCTCGCGACCGCGCGCCGGGTGAACTCTCCAGGATCGGCGATCCGCGCGCCGCGCTCGACGACCGCCGCCAACAACTTGCCTAGATTGAGTGGCCCACCGTGGCCCTGCAGCTCTGCGACGTCCTCTCCCGTGAACGACGACGGCGCCCGCATCGCGAACGCGAGCACCTGGTCGAGCCGTGTTCCGGCGCGATCCCTCATCCAACCGACGCGGACCGCTCGATCGAGCTGCTCGGCCTCGATCCCGAGTGCCTCGGCCGCAATCGCGATGGCCCGAGGTCCGCTGAGCCGGATGATCCCGACGCCCGCAGCCCCCGAGGCGGTCGCGATCGCGGCGATCGTGTCGCTCACACCTTGGGATGCGCGGTCGCTGCAGCCGCGTCGACCGGGACGATCAGGATGTGGCGATCTTCGCCCTCCCCTTCGCTGCGCGTCGTCAGGCCGGGGATCTCCGAGATCGCCATGTGAACGATGCGACGATCGTGCGCGGTCATCGGCTGGAGCTCGACGATCTGCTTGGTCTGCAGCGCCTTCTCGGCCATCTTCTGGCCGATCCCCCGCAGCCGTTCGACCTGTTTGTCGCGAAACCCGCCCGCATCCACCACGAGCGGCTTCGCCCGATCGCCCGTACGATCACGGTAGACGACCTTGTTGACCAGGTGCTGGAGCGCGTCCATCACGACACCCCGGCGGCCGATCACGAGCTCGGTATCCTTGGTCTGGATCTCGAGCGTGGTCTTGTCGTTGTCGTCCTTGATGTCGATGTCCGCCGAGATGCCCATGCGCTCGAGCACACCCAGGAGGAAATCACTCGCCTTCTCGGCGAGATCTTCACGTTCTGCGGTCGCGGTCTCCGTCACAGCTGCCTCCATAACCTATCTCCGGCGCTTCTTGCGCTTGCGAGGATTCGGAGCGCCGCGCCCGGACGCGGATCCGCCCGCCTCCGCCGCCGGCGCCTCATCCTCGTCGCCATCATCGGTCGAATCGACCGAATCAACATCGATCACGGGCTTCGCGGCCTTCGGTGCGCCGTTCTTCGCGCCACCCGCGCCTGGCTTGCCCTTCGCCCCAGCGGCCGTCACGGCGGCGGCGTCTGCGGCGTTCTTCTTGAGCTGCGCGGCGATCGCGAGGCTCTTCTTGTCGAACTTGTTCATGTAGATCGAGTGCAGCGCGCTCAAGCAGGTGTTCGTGAAGATGTAGAGCGTCAGTCCCGCCGGGAAGAAGAACGACATCACGCCGAACATCAGCGGCATGCCGTACTGCAGCATCTTCTGCTGACCCGAGCTGCCCGTCTGAGGGGTCAGCCGCGCCTGCATGAACATCGTGATCATGAGGATGATCGGCAGCACGTACACCGGATCGCTCGCGGTCAGATCGTTGATCCAGCCCGGGATGAACGGCTGCTGATACAGCTCACCCGCGTTCGACAGCATCCGATACAGCGCGAGCCAGATCGGCATCTGCAACAGGATCGGCAGACAGCCCGCGATCGGGTTGACGTTGTGCTGCTTGTACAGCGCCATCGTCTCGGCCTGCTGGCGCTGCCGATCTTCCTTGTACTTGTCCTGGATCACCTTCATCTGCGGCGCGAGCGCCGCCATCGCCTTCATCGAGCGCATCGACTTCGTGGTCCAGTACAGCGTCGCTGCCTTGACCAGGAACGTCAGCAGGATGATCGAGATCCCCCAGTTGCCGAAGAACGAATAGAACCGCTGCAGCAGCCACAGCAGCGGCTTGCCGATGAACGCGAACCATCCGAGGTCGATCGTCTTCTTGAAGCCCGGCGCGAACCCGGCCGCCTCGTCCGCGCGCTCGAGGCTGTCGTAGTTCTTGGGCCCGAGATATCCGACGACCTCCTTCGTCACGGTGTCGCCCGGCTTGAATGACATGGCCGGCGACAGCATGAGATCCATTCGCATCAGCCCGTTCGGTTCTGCGAACGTGTTCTTCTCGGCGGTCTCGCCGGCCGCCAGATGCGGTGCGAACGCCGACAGCAGGTACGGATGCTCGAATCCGGTCCACGTGATGTTCGCCTCGTAGCGTGGCGACTCGATCACCGCCGCGATCGGCGTCTGAACGATCGTACCGTCGCGATAGGTCGATGACGTCCACGCGCGCGGCACCGCGCCTCGCGAACCACCTTCGACGATCTTCTTTGGGTCGGGATCTTGGAACGCGAAGGCGGTGATCGCGAGCTGTTCCCTCGCCGCGGGCACCTTGGCGGTGACCGTGACCGTCATCTTCACGAGATAGACGTCGGGCACGAGCGTGAACGTCTTCGTGATGTCGAACTGAGGCGTCGACAGCGAGTAGCGGACCACCGTGTCCGACACCTTGGTGCCCTGCCACTCCGCGAACTCGGGAATCACGTACGTCGAGCGCGCGAAGTTGACGAGGAACGCGCCGGACTTCTCGATCCCAGGAAGCAGCTCGCCCTTCGTCTTGTCCTTCTCGAACCGCGGGTCCGCGAGCTTCCACGACTTGAGGGCGCCGCCATAGCTCGAGAACGTCGCCGTGAATCGACCCGGATAGGACAGCTCGAGCTTCTGCTCCGGGCCGCGCGGCGCTTCGACCGCCGGTGGTGCAAGCGAAGCCGGCGCAGCACCGGCCGGGGCCTCCGCAACACCGACCTGCGAGGTCGCCGGGACCGGGACGTTCGCGCCCGAACCCGTCGCCAGCGTTGGCACCGGCTTCGGCTCGTCCTTCTTCGTCGGGAACACCATGTTCCACACCAGCATCACGCCCAGCGCGAGCGCGACCGCCAGCAGCAATCGTTTCCCTTGGCCTTCCATCAGTGCTGCTCCTCCACGTGGTGTGCGCATCGCCGCGCGGAAACCGCGTCGGGAACTGGATGAAATCCACCGTGAAACAGTGGATTGCAGCGGAGAATCCGGCCCAGCGCGAGCGCGCTCCCGACGAGGATCCCGCGCTTCTGCACCGCCACCAGCGCGTACTCGGAGCACGTCGGCAAGTAGATGCAGCTCGGCGTGCGCTTCAGGGGCGAGAGCACACGGCGGTACAACATCACCGGCGATAGCACGAGCGAGACCAGCAGCCGGTGGAGGGGACGAATCATGGGGTAGTGCGCGTCATGACAACTGGCGCAGGATCCGAGTCAGATCAGGAGCGAAGTCGTTCAGGTGAACCTGCCGCGCGGCGGTGTCCTTGGCAACCAGGACGACGTCCCAGCCTGTAGGCACCCAGCCGTGAAGGCGCAACCACTCACGTAACATCCGCTTGATCCGATTTCGAACGACCGCGTTCCCCACTTTCTTGGTGACCGTGATCCCGAGCCTTCCGCGAAGGTCGGGAGTCATGCGTTTCCGGGCGATCGCGAGTACGTGGCGACCATGCAGCTTCATACCGCCTGACTGGACGGCAACATAGTCGGCGCGTTGTCGCAGCCGCATCTCCTTGGCGATCTTCACTCGATCCCAGCGGAGCGCGGCGTACCACTACTTCTTCGCGGCCGTCACCGAGATTCGCTTGCGGCCCTTCGCGCGGCGGCGGCGAAGGACTTCACGTCCACCACGGGTCTTCTTGCGTGCGCGGAAGCCATGGGTGCGCTTACGGCTCTTGTTATGCGGTTGGTAAGTACGCTTGCTCACTGTTGGTCTCCACGTCCGAAGCGGTGCCGGTTTCCGGAGGGGGATCGATACAGAACCACCCACACGAAGTCAAGATGGAGGAAGACGTAGGAACTACCCTCAGAATGGCCGTCGTGTTGCATCGCAGCCCCAGCGTTCTCCGACGAGGATCCGGAGTACACTTGGGAGCGATTTCAGCTTGCAACCCGAAATCGGATGCTGCTACGAACGCAACGTTTTCTCGCCTGTGGATAAACCATACGTGGTGGGCATGGGGGAGGACCAGAGGTGGTTGTGGATAACCTCTGGATTGGATGTCCTTTGCCTGTGAGTCGTGAATCGCAAATGCATGAATCTACAGGTCAAAGTTCCGGGGATCTAGGAATGACAGTACAGCTGGCCTGGAACGAAGCCGTGGGTCGGCTCAAGTCTCGAGTCTCGTCCCAAAATTACGACATGTGGCTGCGCCCGATCGAGCTCAGATCCTTCGACGGATCGACGCTCCGGCTACGGGCTCCAAACAGCTATGTCCGGGTCTGGTTCGAGTCCAACTTCCTGGGAGGCCTGCTTCAGGAGATCCGCGAGCTCGGGCACGACGCCGTGCACGTCGAATTCGACCCGGACGGCCCGCAGGAGCGAGAGAGCCACCCGATCGAGCTCGCGGACGGGAGCCAGCCCGACATGATCTCCGCGGCGACGGACCCCTCCACGATCGAGGCCCGCGAGCCGAAGGAGCCGAGGGAGTCCAGACCCGCTCCGATCCAGACACCGGAACCGACGCCGACGATCCCTGACGCCGACGTCATGCACGCGCCCGAGACCGCGTCGCTCAATCCCCGCTACAACTTCGAGACCTTCGTCGCGGGCCCCTCGAACCAGCTCGCCTTCGCGGCCTCCCAGGCCGCCGCGTCGAGCTACCCGCCGAAGTACAATCCCGTCTTCATCTGCGGCGGCGTCGGCCTCGGCAAGACTCACCTGCTCCACTCGATCGGCCACCAGCAGCTCGCCAATCGGCCCGGCGCGCGCATCGTGTATCTATCGAGCGAGCGCTTCATGAACGAGTACGTGCAGGCGATCCGCACCGGGCGGATGCACGAGTTCCGCCGTAACTACCGAGAAGGCATCGACGTTCTCCTGATCGATGACGTCCAGTTCCTCGCCGGCAAGGAGAGCACGCAGGACGAGTTCTTCCACACGTTCAACGCGCTTCACGACAACCACAAGCAGATCGTGATGACGGCTGACCGCAAGCCGCACGAGATCTCCGACATCGCGGATCGCTTGCGGACGCGCTTCGCGTGGGGCCTGCTCGCCGATATCGAGCCCCCCGAGCTCGAGGTCCGCATCGCGATCCTCCGCAAGAAGGCCGCCGTCGAGGCCGTGCAGCTGCCGGATGACGTCGCGCTCTACATCGCCTCCTCGATCAAGTCGAACGTCCGCGAGCTCGAAGGCGCGCTGATCCGGCTCGCCGCGTACGCCTCCCTCTCGAAGCGCCGGATCGACCTCGAATTCGCGCAGGAGACGCTCGGAGCGGCGATCACGCGGCCGAGGGAGATCATCACCCCGGACGGCGTCATCAAGTGCGTGGCGAGCTATTACGGGCTCAAGCCGAGCGACATCAAGAGCGAGCGTCGTCACAAGTCGGTCGCCACCCCGCGGGCGGTCGCGATGTACCTGTCGCGTCACCACACCAAGGACAGCTACCCCGATCTCGCGCGCGCGTTCGGCGGCAAGCACCACACGACCGTCATCTCGGCGGTCCAGAAGATCATCGAGCGGCTCAAGGACGACGCGTCTCTCCGCTCAGAGATTCACGCCATCGAAGGGATGATCTTGCGATGACCAGCCTGTGGCAAACGCTGTGCGCCCAGCTGTGCGCCGTCAGTGGACAGCGGCCAACTTCCGTATTGTCCACACGTTTGCTTCATGTCATCCACCGAAGCGCGCCCACGATGCGCTATGCACGAAGCACTGACATTCGGCTCGAGATCCAGCGCGTTACCGAGCTATCCACAGTGTCCACAGGACCTACTGTTTCCTACTAATTCAAAGATCTTTCTCATACTGATCAGATAAAGAGAGAGAGCAAAGCACGACACGAAGGTCGAGGGTGACATGGAGTTTCGAATCGCAAAGAACGAGTTCCTACGCGGACTGCGCCTCGCGCAGGGCATCGCCGATCGCAAGAGCACGATGCCGATGCTCGCCAACGTCTTGCTCCGGACACAGGGCAAGAACCAGCTCCTCGTTGCAGCGACCGACCTCAACGTCTCGCTGACCGCCGAGCTCAAGAGCAGCAACGCCAGCGAAGGAGGAATCACCCTCGCGGCGAAGAACCTCTACGAGCTCATCGCGAACGCTCCCGGAGACGACGTCACGCTCAAGAAGGCCGACAACCACTGGGCCGAGATCAAGAGCGGCAAGGTCACGTATCGGATCGTCGGCATGCCCGATCGTGACTTCCCGAAGGTCCCCGATCATCGCGAAGCAACGTACGCGACGCTGGAGAGCGCGGTGCTTCGCGAGATGATCGAGCGCACCCTGTTCTCCGTCTGCAACGACGAGACGAGGTTCCATCTCAACGGGGTCTACTTCGAGAGTGATGGCAGCAAGAGCCGAATGGTCTCGACGGACGGCCATCGCCTGAGCAAGGTCGAACGAACGATCGCCAACGGCCCCAAGCTGTCGTCGGGAATCATCATCCCGAAGAAAGGCCTGCTCGAGATTCGCAAGGTCCTCGATGCGGGACCATCGTGCAAGCTCGCGATCAAGACGCCACACCTGTTCCTCGTCCAGGACGACATCGCGATCGCGGTGAAGCTGATCGACGCGCAGTTTCCGCCGTACGAGCAGGTGATTCCGAAGGAGCACAAGAAGATCATCACGGTCGATCGCGGTCGATTCATCGATGCGCTTCGCCGGGCCCAGCTGATGTCCTCGGAGACCCGCGGCGTGAAGGTCGCGGCGACCAAGGACGGCATGACCATCACGAGCGACAACCCGGACCTCGGCGAGGTGCGGGAGGAGCTCGAGGCCGAGTATGCCGGCGAGCCCATCGCCATCGGCTTCAATCCCAAGTACGTCGTCGAGCTGCTCACCCAGATGACGTGCGACCAGATCACGATCACGCTCGGCGGTGAGCTCGACCCGGGCCTGATTCGCCCCCTGACGGGTGATGACTATCTCGGCGTCGTCATGCCGATGAGGATCTGAAAGCTGCGGATCCAGGCGCTCCTCGCTGAAGGGGTCCGGAACCTCCAGCCGTTGCAATTTCAACCTCGGGAGCGGTTCAACGTCTTCGTCGGGGACAACGGGCAGGGCAAGACCAACTTGCTCGAGGCGATCTACGTGATCGCAGCGCTCCGCTCGTTCCGGACCGCCCGCCTCGCAGACCTGATCGCGTTCGAAGGGGATGGAGCCAAGCTCGGCGCCCGGGTGCTCAAGCAGCAGCTGACGAGGATCTACGAGGTCGAGCTCGCGCCGGGATCGCGCAAGGTCCGGCTCGATGGCAAGGCTGCCCGCCCGCTCTCGCGATACTTCGGCGAGCTCAACGTCGTGGTGTTCACTCCGGAAGACCTCGGCCTGCCTCGGGGCGCGCCGGGGGATCGTCGACGATTTCTCGACCGCGGCGTGTTCAACCTCGAGCCCGGGTATCTCGCGACCGCCTCGGACTACGACAGGGTCCTGCGCACGCGCAACTCGGTGCTCAAACAAGCAGGGCAGGGCGCGCTCGGAGGCCGCCAGGTCGACGAGCTGCTCGCCGTCTACGATGCCCAGCTGGCCCAGCTAGCGGTCGCGATCGTCGGGGCCCGGGTCCGGTTCCTCGAGACGCTGCGCCCCGAGCTGGTGGAGGCGTTCGCTGCGATCACGCGGACCGGGCTAGCCGCCGGCGTGCGCTATGTGTCGAAGCTAGTCGGCGCGAGCGCGGAGGCGATCGAAGGTCAGCTCCGGGACGGCAGGACGCGCGATCTCGCGACGCAATCGACGCAGCTAGGTCCGCATCGCGATGACATCGTGCTCGAGCTCGACGAGCGCGAGGCGGGCAGCTTCGCCTCGCAGGGGCAGCTTCGCGCGATCATGCTGGCATGGAAGACCGCGGAGCTGCAGATCCTCGGCCGCGCGCAGGACGATCCTCCGATCCTGCTGCTCGACGACGTGTCGAGCGAGCTCGATCCTTCCCGCAACGAGTTCTTGTTCGATCACCTCGCGACCCTCGCCGGTCAGTGCTTCATCACGACGACTCACGCGAGCCATGTCCTGCTCCGGAAAGAGCGTGCGGACTACCGCATCCAAGCCGGCCACATTGCCGAGTAAATTCGGTCCCTTGCTCGGCCTCGAAACACCCGGCGAATGCTTCCCGGCACCGTGGCTGTGTGGTACCAAGCACGAAGCGGTTTAAATGGCAGATCCCACTGCAAGTTCGCAGACTTCCGACTCAGACTACGATGCCGGATCGATCGGTGTCCTCAAGGGCCTCGAGGGCGTCCGGAAGCGTCCTGGCATGTACATCGGTGACACCGATGACGGCAGCGGTCTGCACCACCTCGTTCACGAGGTCGTCGACAACTCGGTCGACGAGCACCTCGCGGGGCATTGCACGCGCATCGATGTGATCATTCACTTCGACAACTCGGTCACCGTCGAGGACAACGGCCGAGGAATCCCGGTCGACATGCACCCGATCGAGAATCGGCCCGCCGCCGAGCTCGTGATGACCTCGCTGCACGCCGGCGGCAAGTTCGGCGGGGGCGGCTACAAGGTCTCCGGCGGGCTCCACGGCGTCGGCGTCTCGGCGGTCAACGCGCTGTCCGACTGGCTCAAGCTCGAGATCCGGCGCAACGGCAAGGTCTATTATCAGGAGTACGCGCGGGGCGTCCCGGTCACCGAGCTGAAGCAGACCGGCGTCACCGACCGGCGCGGTACCAAGGTCACGTTTCATCCCGACATCGAGATCTTCAAGAACGTCCTCGAGTTCTCCTTCGATCAGCTCGCCCAGAAGCTGCGCGAGCTCGCCTATCTCAACAGCGGTCTCGAGATCGTCATCCACGACGAGCGCACGGACAAGAAGGTCGAGTTCAAGTTCGAAGGGGGCATCGCGACCTACGTCGCGGATCTCAACGCGAACAAGACCATGATCTCCGAGGTCGTTTCGATCACGGGAACGTTCGGCGGGACCTCGAGCGAGAGCCAGGAAGCCTGCACAGTCGACGTCGCGATGCAGTGGAACGATGGTTACTCCGAGCTGACGACCTGCTTCACCAACACGATCAAGAACCGCGATGGTGGCACCCACCTCACGGGGTTCCGCCAGGCGTTGACCCGCACGGTCAACAACTACGCGAACGAGTACAAGCTGCTCAAGGACGCCAAGGGCGGCCTGTCCGGCGAGGATCTGCGCGAGGGCCTCACGGCCGTGATCTCGGTGAAGGTCTCGGATCCCAAGTACTCGAACCAGGCCAAGGACAAGCTCGTGTCGTCCGAAGTGGGCACCGCGGTGTCCGCCGTCATGACCGACAAGCTCAGCCAGTATCTCCAGCAGAATCCGAAGGATGCTCGCGCGATCATCAACAAAGCGCTGCTCGCCTCGCGGGCCCGGGAAGCCGCACGCAAGGCGCGCGAGATGGTCCAGCGCAAGGGCGTGCTCGAGCTCGCGTCGCTGCCGGGCAAGCTCGCGGACTGCCAGGAGCGCGATCCGACCAAGAGCGAGCTCTAC
>WBZN01001090.1_pt1 | contig 17181 bp, 15 predicted proteins | sample 5204281 | NCBI WGS metagenome assembly WBZN01 (sample SAMN12344347, study PRJNA552823) | activated sludge metagenome | biome: Activated sludge suspended growth; feature: Nitrification reactor; material: Wastewater; isolation source: activated sludge from nitrification reactor of wastewater...
ACCGGCATTATGCCGACGACGTGCTCGACAAATTTATTGAACGATCGGCAGCCAACGGCATCGACGTCTTCCGCATTTTCGATGCGCTCAACGATGTCCGTAACCTGGAGCGGGCCATCCGCGAAGTGAAAGCCTGTGAGAAACACGTCGAGGCGGCGATTTCCTATACGACGAGTCCCGTCCATCGCCTGGATGGATTCGTGACGATGGGGAAACGCTTGGAAGATCTTGGCGCCGATACGATCTGCATCAAAGATATGGCCGGGCTGCTGGCCCCGGTGGATGCCTACCGCCTGGTCAAGAGTTTGAAGGCCGCGGTTCGCGTTCCCATTCACCTCCACTCCCACTATACATCGGGCATGGGCACCATGACGGCCCTGATGGCCGTGATGGCAGGGCTGGATCTCCTGGACACGTCCATTTCGCCGCTGGCGGGAGGAGCTTCGCATCCGCCGACCGAATCGATGGTCGCAGCCTTGCGGGGCACCCCCTATGACAGCCAATTGGACCTGCAAGACCTTCAGCCCATCGCGGAGCATTTCCGGACGGTGCGCCGAAAGTACCGGCAATTCGAAAGCGACTTCACCGGTGTGGACGCCGAAATCCTGACCTCTCAAATACCCGGCGGCATGTTGTCCAATCTCGCCGCGCAATTGGCCGAACAAAATGCGCTCGATCGGATGAAAGAAGTGATGGACGAAATTCCCCGCGTCCGCAAAGACATGGGGTATCCGCCGCTCGTGACGCCGACCAGTCAAATCGTCGGCACCCAAGCCACGCTCAACGTGCTCACCGGCGAACAGGGCGAACGGTATAAAGTCATCACGACGGAAACTAAAAACTATTTCCTCGGCCTCTATGGCCGCGCTCCAGGCCCCCTCGACAAGGAAATCATGGCGCGGGCCATCGGAGATGAAGAACCGGTGAAGGGGCGGCCTGCGGATCGGCTGGAATCAGAATTTGAAAAGCTCAAGAAAGATCTGCCCGAGTCCGCGACCACGCTGGAGGACCAACTGTCGTTTGCGCTCTTCCCCGCCATTGCGCGTGATTTCTTCGAGGCACGCGAACGCGGCGCCCTGCAGCCCGAGCCGCTGGAGCCGACGGAAACCAAGGGTCCCGCCGTGGCGCACGATCTCCACCTCGCTCCGGCTGAATTCAACATTACCGTGCACGGCGAAAATTATCACGTCGTTGTCTCCGGCTCAGGCCGAACCACCGACGGCCGCAAACCCTACTACATCCGCGTCAACGACCGGCTGCAGGAAGTCTCGCTCGAACCGTTGCAGGAAGTACTCGCGGGAGTGCCTGAATCCCACGAGGCCGGTAGCACGTCGAAGCCGAAACGTCCCAGGCCGACGAAACCCGGTGATGTCGCCCCTCCCATGCCAGGCCGGGTCGTTAAGGTGCTGGTGGCGGACGGCGCCCAGGTCAAAACGGGCGACCCGCTCTTGATCATCGAGGCCATGAAAATGGAAAGTCAGGTTCCGGCCCCGATGGACGGACGGGTCACCGCCATCCTTGTCGTCGAGGGAGACAACGTCAAAATCGACGAAACCGTCATCCAACTGGAGTAGACGGTGAGGCGCCCGCCGAGTCTCGCCCGGTGTGCAGCGGTGGCGCCCCATCACCTGGCGACCTGGTTTCTTGCGAGTCTCCTCATGAGTTGTGCGGCAACGCCGGATCTTCCCCCCTGGTTCGACGCCATTCAGCGATTTCCGGTCCGCACAACTTCCGTCAACGGCCACCGTATCGCCTACCTCGACGAAGGCCAGGGCCCCCCGCTGATCCTACTCCACGGGTATGGCGGATCCATGTGGCAGTGGGAATATCAGCAGCCCTTGACCGCACAGTTCCGTGTGATCACGCCGGATCTGATCGGATCCGGACTTTCCGATAAACCCGATATCGACTACCGGCCCGAAGAGTTGATCGAATCCATTCGCGGCCTCATGGACAAGCTGGAATTGCCGACCGCCACCTTGATCGGCAATTCCATGGGAGGCGGCGTGGCTATCGGCATGGCGCTCACCCATCCGGAGCGGGTGTATCGCCTGATACTTATCGACAGTTTGCCCGACCATGTGCGCGAACGGCTCGTCAGCCCGCTGATGCAGCGGGCCATCAATACGCATATACCGGCCTGGCTGGCCCGCTTCGGCGCGTCCTTGTTCGGCAATCGAACCATGGAGGCCGTGCTGAAGGAAGTCATCTACGATCACAGCCTCATTACGCCGCTCGTGCTGGACCGCTCAAACCGGAACCGACAACGGGCGGATATGATCACCCCGCTGCTCGCGCTCAGGGACAGTTTGCCTCTGTGGGAACAGCATTTTGCGCCGCGGCTCAAAAGTATCCGGCATTCCACCCTGATCCTCTGGGGCGAATATGATCGCCTCTTTCCCCCGCAGGTCGGCTGGGACCTTCACACCGTCATTCCGGAATCCCGCCTGATCATCATTCCCGATGCCGGCCACATTCCTCAGTGGGAGCAACCACAGGTCGTCAACCGGCACATCACAGAATTCTTGCAACCTTGACAGCGTATTCAGTCGGCCATACAGTGGCGGACGGAGAGATGATAGCCCCTTCATCCATGGAGACTCCTTATGCGGTCAATCGGCCCTCTTGTCATGCGTGATTCCCTGATGACTCATCTGTTGCTTGGGTTGTTGTGCCTCGGGCTCGGCGCGTGCGGAACATTGTCGAGCACCGGTAAGGCTGACTTTTCCTACAAAGACATGCCCATCGCCGACGGTAGCGCGGTGGCCGGGGAAGGCAACAATATCCTGTTTCAAGGCAAACCGTTGATGCTCACCGGTATGGGCGTCAAGGTGGGCGACAAGCTACGCGACGTGAAGCTAGCCCAGACCGATTTGTCGATGGTCCCCGTCAACGACACGAAGGGGAAGGGTAAGGTCCGCATCATCAGCATCGTGCCGTCGCTCGACACCAAGGTCTGTGAACAACAGACCCACTATTTGAGCGAAAAGAATATGGGCCTTGATCGCATGGTCGAGCTCATCACCATCAGCATCGATACACCTTTCGCGCAAAAGCGTTTCGCAGAAGAAGCCAAGATCAACAATGTCACCTTTCTCTCCGATTTTCGGGCCGCCGATTTCGGCAAGGCCCATGGGCTCCTGCTCAAAGATCTCCATCTCCTGAGTCGCGCTGTGCTGGTGGTGGATAAGGACAACAAGGTTCGTTATCTCCAGATCACCCCGGAGTTGGCGCAACTGCCGGACCTGGAGGAAGTCTTCCGGTTTGCGCGAAAGCTGGTGACGGCCAGCTGAGGCTCATGTGGGTCGTGCAGCGTCGCGCATATCCCGGCACGACACGTGTGACTGGGAGAGACAGGCTCCGCTCCCAGACACATGACGCATCACATTTTACGGTGCCTGAGAACGACCGCGCCGGGTGAGTAGATCGCCTGCCGGAGTAGGAGCGCACATGGCGCATTACGAACTGCTGGTCATTGGGACCGGCCCGGCCGGGCAAAAAGCTGCCATTCAGGCGGCCAAGCTCGGCAAAAAGGTCGGCATTGTCGAGCGCAAACGAGTCGTCGGCGGGGTCTGCACCAACACAGGAACCATCCCCAGCAAATCGCTCCGCGAAGCAGCCCTCTACCTCTCCGGCTTCCACCAACGCAGCCTGTACGGCGCCAGCTACCGCGTCAAACAGGACATTACGATGGCGGATCTGACCTTCCGGTCCAACCACGTCATCACCCGCGAGATCGAGATCATCCAGAATCAGATGACGCGGAACAATATCGACCTGTGGTACGGCACGGCGTCCTTCGTGGACCCGCACCGCGTGCGAATCGAACGTGTCGATGATCATGTGGAACACACCGCAGACTTTCTCGTCATCGCCTGCGGCACCGTCCCGGCCAAGCCCGCCCATATTCCCTTCGACGACCAGATCATCATCGATACCGATGGCCTTCTGGCACTGAAGGAACTCCCGAAATCCATCACCATCATCGGCGGCGGGGTGATCGGCGCGGAATATGCCTCCATCCTGGCCACCATGGGCATGCATGTCACCCTGATTGAACGCCGCCCGCGCCTGCTGGAGTTTGTCGATCAGGAAACCATCGAGGCCCTGCAGTACCACATGCGCAGCATCGGGGTCGTCCTCCGGTTCAACGAGGAGGTGGTGACCGTCGAACGAGTGGCCGAGCGACAGGTGATTGTCCGGTTGAAGAGCGGCAAGGAAATCGCCGCGTCCACCGTCCTCTACTCAGTCGGCCGTACCGGCGCCAGCGCAACGCTCAACCTGGACGCAATCGGACTCGCAGCCGACGGTCGCGGGCGCCTCACGGTCAACGAGCATTATCAGACGGCGATCCCCCACATCTATGCAGCCGGCGACATCATCGGCTTTCCCGCGCTGGCCTCGACCTCCATGCAACAAGGACGTCACGCCGCCTGCCATGCCTTTGGCATTCCCTACCAGACGCAATCGGACCTGATGCCCTACGGCATTTACTCGATTCCAGAAATTTCCATGGTCGGCCGCAACGAAGACGATCTGACAAAGAACGGGGTTCCCTACGCGGTCGGCATTGCGCGCTACCGGGAAATTGCCAGGGGTCAGATCATCGGCGACGAAATCGGCATGCTGAAGCTGCTCTTTCACAATAAGACCCGGCAATTGCTCGGCGTCCACGCGATCGGCGACGGCGCGACGGAACTCATTCACATCGGGCAGACCGTCATGGCCTACCAGGGCCAAATCGATTATTTTGTGGATGCGGTGTTCAATTACCCGACCCTCGCGGAATGTTACCGAGTCGCCGCGCTGGATGGCATCAATCAACTCCCGAGACCCTGGACACCCAGAGCGTGAACCGTCGTTCGTGACACGTACCGCGCAAGCAGGAAGGATCGGCCGGATTCCGTCACGTCATTGCTCGCGAGAGACGATTCTCGAGCGACGAGAGACGCGGACACCGACGAAGGAGGACACGGATGTCGTTTTCAAATCATCTCCGCAAACTGGCCCAGCCTGTCTGGGAGGCGCAGCTGACTCACCCGTTCGTGCTCGCGCTGGGCAAAGGCACGTTGTCGGAGCGAAAATTCCGCTACTACATCCTCCAGGATGCCCGCTTTCTCGCGGATCTCGCCCGCGTGTTTGCCGCCGGCTCCTTGCGGGCGCCGGATTCCGAATCGGCCCTGCGCTTTGCCAAACTGGCCGAAGAAACCATTACCGTCGAACGCAGCCTACACGAGAACTACGGGAAACGCTGGGACCTGTCGCCGCAAGAGATGCTGAACGAGCCGATGGCCCCGACAAACTATGCCTACACCCGTCACATGCTGGCTGTGGCTCTGGCAGGCACCGCGACGGAGATCGCCGTCGTCGCGTTACCCTGCGCCTGGATCTACTGTGTCGTGGGAAAACATTTTCTAAAAAACGGTCCCCCGCCGGCAAAACACCCCTACCGCGACTGGCTCATGCTGTACGCCTCACCTGAATTTGAAGCGGTGCAGGAGTGGATGCGGGCCAGGGTCGATACTTGGGCGCGGACAGCTGGACATGAAGAAAAGAAACGGATGGAGCAGGCCTTTCTAATCAGTTCGAAGTATGAGTGGATGTTTTGGGAAATGGCCTGGAACGAGGAGAAGTGGCCGGTGTGAGGAGGCGAGGGAGGGGGCTAGCTCTTGCGCTCACTAGCACAGCACCGACGAGCGCTCCCAGAGACGACCTTGGCGTCTGAACTTGCTGCGCCTCGCCATGCGACACGCAGCTTCGAACAGCAGATGCCACCTGCGAACCAGGACGGTTCGTCTCAGGGCAGCGCACAAACATCGCCGATGCTGTGCAATCGCTCACAGCCAGGCCCCACCCTCGCCAGTCTCACGTCCAATTAGGGAAAGATGGGGAGAATGGATCAGGCATGGAAACACAGGTTTCTTCGCGCCTGAGACCAACGCTTGGCAGCGGTGAATACTGCGCGGGCCTTGGTATCTCAACTTGCCCTGTTCCGCGCCACGCGCGAACAGCGCTTCGAACAGGAGACACCATCTGCTGCCACAGAACAGCCCGCTCAGTCCATTCGCAGCGCTGCCCCAAACTTTGATGGCGCTCCGAAACCTCCTACTCCACCCGTCAGTCGCCCATCCACTGGAAGGGGAGCTTACTAACGAAAGAACCATGTGGCGAAGGCAAGTCTTTCCACCCCTAAGACAAAGACCCGAGACCCGCCTCTCCACCGCCGTGCATACGGTCCGTCTCTCCTAACTCGCCTTTCGATATTCCTGCTGCGGGTCGGAATTCAGGGCGTCCCAATCCTGATCTAGAGTGGCGTCCACTGCCGATTCTTCGCCCTCTTCGACAACCGTCGCATAGACGGCGATCACGAGAATGAGAACCGTCAAGCCGAGAAGAAAGTAAACAGGCATGGTGACCTCCTGTGTTGCTGGTGGTCCTACTCTCATGCTAATCCCGGATCAGGACTATAGACACGAGGGAAATACCCTGTTTTTCCAGGTAATGTCCCTAGTACGGACCAAGGATCATGCAACCTGTCATAAGCGATAGTCCCCGTGGATTCACGTGCTAAGCTTAGCCAGGCATGCAATCTCTCCATTCACGACTTCATGTACTGCTGGCCCGGGAAGCACCGATCGGACTCGTCATTCGCCGGGGGCCTTCCCGGCAGGTCTGCACGATTCTCTGGAACCGGCAGACCGATACCTTCACCCTCGGGCAGTGGCTTAAAGGCCGCATCTATGAGAGACGGTGCGATCTCTCGCCCGATGGCACCCACATCATTTACTTCGCCATGGATGGCAAATGGGACGGCCTGTCGAATGGTTCCTGGTCAGCCATTGCGCGAGTCCCCTATCTCAAAGCCCTGGCCTTCTTCCCGAAAGGCGACTGTTGGAACGGCGGCGGGCTCTTTCTCGACGACATCCGATATTGGCTGAACGGGGATGGCTGCCGCCAACAAGGTCGCGGCTCGACAAGACTACAGCGTGAGCATGCCCATCGCCCCATCGGCGGACGCGGAAGCGAGTGTTTGAGCGTCTACTACCCCAGGCTGCTGCGTGACGGGTGGAGACTCAACGATCACCTCTCGGCGGGCGTCACAGATCAATGCGACATTTTCGAGAAACCGCTCGCTGACGGCTGGCTGCTGCGGAAATACGCCCATGCGCAGGTCGGCAGCCCGCCCGGAAAAGGCTGTTACTGGGATGAGCATGAGCTTGTCCGGTTGCAATCCAACCTTTGCCTGAAGCAGCCGGATTGGGAATGGGCGGATCGGGATGGCCCCCGCTTAGTCTGGGCCGAAGGTGGTCGGCTTTGGACCGGATCGCTCACCGACTCCGGCCTTGCCGAACTCCGCTTGCTCCACGACTTCAATAGCATGATCTTCGAATGCCGCACCGCACCCTATTGATCCAACACTGCTCGCGCCGGTCAGCCTCTCCCTCGACCAGCTGTTGATGCAACTCGTGATCAACCTCCCCCCTCAGATTTTCTCCGGGTTTGTGGTAGGCTGACCGCATCGCCTGACAGGTCGCCGCCTCTCACTATGACAGCCGCTGAGTCATCACCTCAGATCCTGAGCTCACGCGAAATCCAGCTACATCTACTGGGGCTGGTCTTGGTGCTCAGCCTGCTCGGGCTGTGGTACTGGTTCTCGACCGGAGTACGGGTGGTACCGACCCTGATCGAGATGCTGAAGGACGATGACCCCTCGACGCGTATTGTCGCGGCGGAACAATTGGGACACGTCGGTCCGGCGGCGAGAACTGCCGTTCCGCAACTGCTGAACCAGGCGACGCAGGACGGCAGTCAACATGCCAATACCACCGCCGCGGCCGCACTAAAGTGGATCGAGTTGGCTGCTGCTCGCCGCGTGATGACTCACTTCGTCCCCAGACTCCAAGATCCCGATGTTCAGCAACGCCGCACGGCCTGCGCGGTGATCGGGAGCCTGGGGCCGATTGCCAAACCTGCGGTGCCCGCACTGCTGGTCCTCGCCCAGGATGCGGATGCGCTCGTGCGTCGCAACGCCTATATCGCCCTCGCAAGCATCGGCGTTCCCGCCGCTCCGATCAGCACAGCGTTGCTGGAAGGACTACGCGATTCTTCCTCGCTCGTGCGACAGACGGCTGTCGCCCAATTTGCCTTTACTGTCCCCCTCACACAGGACGCGGTGACCGCCCTGACACCGCTCCTGAATGAGCAGGACAAGGGAATCGCGACGCTTGCGCGCACGGCCCTGGACAAGCCGGGGGCCGGCGATGCGGCCCACATCGAATCGCTGGGCATGATGCTCGGACACACCACCGCGCGCGACTATGCCTTGCACCAGCTGGCCCAGCTCGGTTCGGCGGCAAGCGATGCTCTGACGCCGATCCTTCCGCTTCTCGAGGATGACCAACCTCTGATTCGATATCTGGCAGTCGAAACCATCGCCGGCATGGGCCGGGCCGGGAAGCAAGCCCTGCCGGCCTTGCACCGACACAAGGATTCCGACCCGATTGTCCAAGCCGCCATCACCGAAGCACTGACCGCGATTGAATCGGGAACGGCCGCTGGCAGCGGGCCTCCGGCAAAGGCCCCTCCTCAATGAGCACCGGCGCGCATGACGCATCGTCGCGACTCCGGAACCTGGCAAGGCTGGGGTTCTGGGGTAGCCTACTGGGCGGGTTGTTGCTCCCCTGGGCCATCATGCTGGCCGTTGAAACCTGGATGCGCGATGTTCCATTTGCCCGAGCCTGGCGATCATTTACGCTGCACCTCTTTGCTCCCGGCTACAATTTCTTTCTCGTCGGCGTGCTGACGGCCATTCCGTTTGTGATCCTGGCCATCGTGATCCTTCTGCATCTGGGCGCTGCCCCGGTTCAGAAAACACTCATTGCCCACAGACGGGCGTTCGGCCTCTTCTCTGCGGCATTGGCCATGGTGCTCGTCGCAAGTTGGACCCATATCGAGGTACTCATCCATCCCGATGCCCAGGGAGCGCTCGCCTATTTCTACCTCCCGGTCCTCTTGCTCGCTCTTTTGCCGCTCGGCTATGGACTGGGACGAGCCCTGGCCAAGGCTCTCCTGCCACGACTCACCCCCTGAGGCCATGGGCTGGACAGCATCAACGACGTGAGTATAATGTGGGCCATGCATAACGTGACCGTGAGTGGGTCCCGATGATCCGTATCCTGTCCTGTGTATTCCTGCTCGTCCTCTGGCACTCCACCTCCCTGGCTGCCTCGAAATATGAGGACAGTGTGAAAGAACTCGCGGAAGGCGTGGCGGCCGAGGCGATCAAGATGAAAAAGTCACGGCTCGCGCTCTTGGATTTCGTCGACAGCAAGGGCGAGGTAACACCCATCGGGCAATTCCTGGCCGAAGAACTGGCAACCCATCTGCTCGTAGCCGGGGAACTCAAAGTGGTGGACCGCAAACTCCTGATCGCCACCATGGAGAAGCACCAGCTGACCCATCTCGATACCTCACAAGCCAAGGCGGCGAAGAAGGTGGCGAAGGCCTTACGCGCCGATCTCTACGTCACCGGTGCCTATCTCGAGATTCCCGAAGGCATCCAGGTCACCGCCAAACTCATCGGTCCGTATACCGTCTACCCAGTCGGCGCCTCCCGAACGGTTGTGCCGAAGGCCGGCCCGCTGGCAGCCTTGCTCAAGCAAGCCAATGCGCCTCAACCCGTGGCGACGGTTGCGGCGCAGGAGCCCACCGCACCGGTGCTGGGCGCCCATGAAAATGAGTTGTATACAGTCACCATCCTGGGGATTTCCCGGCAGGACAATCAGATCGGACTCGATCTGTTATTCGTCAACCGCACGGCCCATCCGGTCAAGATCGGCTGCCAGCTTCTCGACACGTATCTCGTCGATGAGCAAGGGGAGCAATGGAAACAGGACGTCGCCCAGAATCGCGAAGGGCTCTGCACCCGGGGGATGGAGTTGAACCCAAAACGACAGCAGCACGCGAGCCTGTCGTTTCTGGCAACCGACAAGCAGCCGAAGAGCCCCGTGACGCTGCATTACCATGAAACATCTCCCAGACCGGATCGGGTCATCACCCTGGACGGACTGAAAATCGAACCCACACCGGCCGTCGAACCCGACGCTCCTGCCAGGCAGGAATCGACCACTCCCACACCATAAGCCATTATTTCCGGACCTTTTGCACAGGAAACAGCCATGATCAAACAAGTCTTGTCGATAGCGGGCTCGGACTCAGGCGGCGGCGCAGGCATTCAGGCAGACCTGAAAGCCATGTCGGCCAACGGCGTCTATGCCATGTCGGTCATCACGGCCATCACGGCCCAGAACACGGAAGAAGTCGTGGATGTGTTCGAACTCCCCCCATCCATCATTGCCTCTCAGCTCGATGCGATCTTCGATGATTTCGACGTGGCGGCGGTGAAAACGGGGATGCTCTCCTCGACGGAGATTATTCAGACCGTAGTCAAGCTCTTGAAGCCGCAGCAGGTGAAGAACCTCATCGTGGATCCCGTCATGATCGCCAAGGGCGGTCAGGCCCTGCTGAAACCGGATGCCGTCGATACCGTCAAGAAGGAGCTCTTTCCGCTCGCCTTGCTGGTGACACCCAACGTGCACGAAGCGCAGCAACTCTCAGGCATCGAGATCACGTCGCTGGCCGATGCCCGCCGTGCCGCCAAGGTCATTCATCAATTCGGCTGCGCCAACGTCCTCATCAAGGGAGGACATCTACCGAAGGATCGCGGGACAGACCTGCTCTATGACGGACGCTTCTTTACAATCTACAAGGGTGAATTCATCGACACCCCGCATACCCACGGCACCGGGTGCACCTTTGCGTCAGCCATTGCGGCGCATGTCGCCCGGGGGAAAACCGTCCCCGATGCCATTCAGACCGCCAAGACTTATCTCACCGAAGCGATCAGGCACAGTCTCGCCATCGGACACGGCAAGGGACCCACCAACCACTTTTATTTCCTACAGCAGGGTTAGACGCGATGAGTCGAGGGGTCGGATCACCACTGTCGTTTCTTCTGGCCGGCTGGGGCTGGCTGCTGCTGACATCGCTGTTGGGACTCGCCACATTTCTAGGCATCGTGCGCGGAGCCCCGCTGCCGTCCGGCCTTCGCCTGTTACATGTCCACGGAGTGCTTGTCGGTGGGCTGCTCCAATTACTGACGGGTTTGGCGCTCACCGCGAGCGATCTGGCAGGAACGGAGGCAACACGCCCGAAGCACCGCTTGCTCTTCATCAGCATGAATCTCGCAGCCCTTGGCTTCACCGCCGGCGCATGGTTGCGGGATCCCAACTTGACCATGACCGCCGGGCTGCTGCTGGCCGCACTCTGTGTTCCCATGGCTCGACACATGGTGCGGGGGCTACGGACCTGTTCAAGCTGGATGCCTCTCTCTCCCTTCTTTTTTGGGATCGCGCTCACGGGGCTGTTCGGCAGCCTGGTCCTGGGGGGACTCCTTGCCGGAGCCTGGTATCCCACATGGCATGGCATCATCCGGTTGGGTCATCTCCATTCCGGCCTTCTGCTCTTTCTGATTTTGGGGACGCTCGGAGCCATCCAACTGGCGCTTCCATTGTTATTCCATCGCCCACTGCGGAGCCCAGGTTTGAGCCAGGCAATCTTACTGATCCTGCCGGCCTGTGCTGCCGGGCTGATCACGGGATTTGTCTTGTCCTCGGTCCATATTCAGCTGGTGGCGGGGGGCTGCCTGCTCGTGGCGCTGGCGCTTTGCTGCATCAATCTCCTCCGCACCTGGAATCAGGCCGGGCAACCGGGCTCAGCCGCCACGGATCACCTGCTCACCGCCTTATGTTTCCTGCTGATCATGACCTGCATCGGTTTGGCACTCGGCGTCAATGTGTTGTGGACGCCACCGATGATGCCCTACGGAACCCTGCATCTAGTGGCGTATACCCACACGGCGTTCCTCGGATTTCTCCTACAAGCCATAGTGGGCGGACTGTCTTATGCCTTGCCGCCCCTTCTCACCGCACAGCGGGCGCCGAATCAGAAAAAGCGGGGGGCCTATCGGGAACATCTCGAACGCATCATGAATCGCTGGCGGGCGGTGCAAGTCGCCACCGTAAGTTTTGGCACCTTGGGCCTGACGCTCGTCGCCTCGTTGACCTGGAACCTTCCGCTTTCTTCACCCTGGATCCAAACCGGCACCTGGATAAGTTTAGGACTCCTCCTGATCCACCTGACCATGGTGACGGTCAAAATCGCCCAAGCGACGGGCGCGCAGCAGGCCCACGACCACGCGACCACACATTAGACCGGACCGTATACGGATGACCGGAAGTATTCATCCTATGGAAGAGACGCTCTTTTTTCACGACGCTGCCGGTCATCGCATCGCAGCCGTGCTTGCCGATCCGCAACCGACGACCGATTACGTCGTGGTGCTCTGCCACGGCTTTTTGTCCCACAAAAACAGTTCCAGTAATCAAGCCCTTGCCGGGCTCCTCATAGATCGAGGCATCGCCACGTTCCGATTTGATTGCTTCGGACATGGCGACAGCGACGGGCCCTTCGCCCAATTGACCACCACGATCGGAGTCGGACAAGCGGTGGCGGCATTACGTTACCTTCTGCTCCACGGCTACCGACGACTCGCTCTCGTCGGCTCCAGCTTCGGTGGGCTCATCTCCATTCTCGCCGCAGCCGAATGGACACAAATGCACGCTTCACACCCGTCGGCGATTCCGGCGCTCACCTGCCTCGCACTTAAATGCCCTGTCGTCGACTTCGGGGAAGAGCTTCGGTTAGAACTCGGGGAACAGGGACTGCAGGAATGGCAACAAACCGACACCATCCCGGATCTTCATGGAGGAACAACCCGCATTCCTCTCAACTTTACCTTCTATCAGGATTGCCTCCACCGGATCGCCTATGAACCGGCGCGAACGATCGCGGCTCCAACCGTGATCGTGCAGGGCGATCATGATGAATATGTCCCACTGCACCAGAGCCAACGCCTCTTCGACGCCTTGCCGGGCCCCAAAAGCCTGAAAATTCTTCCGGGTGCCGACCACCGGTTTACGAAACCAGCTGATTTTCAACGAATGCTGGCGTTGCTTACGGATTGGATTTCCAGGCACGCCGCCACGTAACTCCGCAGCGCTTCGCCGATCAGTCAATCGCGCTTACATGTCACCTCCTGCCGTCTCTTACACCCGCACCGGTAATGCGCAAGATGGAGAGCGAAGGCTTTCTCCTGCAGCGACTGCTCCAACTTGCACAGCAAAAAATAACGAGCACAATTCAACCACTCAATTCCCTGCAAAATGGCTTGTGACGCGGCTTTTCTGCGCTCACACTTTTTTAGAGGCTGGCATGCCGGTTGCTCCTCAAGCGTCTCGAATTTTCCGGAGGAAATATAATGAAGACGCCAAAGAGTGTGTTTGTCATCGGTATTGCCGGTTGTATATCTTCCGCGCTGTGCGCCACAGCCTTAGTCCCAACCGCCGCTGCTGCAGACACCTCGGCCACGCTCAGCCTGCTGCAGCAGCCTTCCTTTGACGCGGCCGTCACAAAAGCCCAAAGCAGCGGAACGGCGCCCATCCTACCCAGCCCCGCCGCGCTGGTCCTAACGGCCTCGAAGGGTCAAACGGCTGTCGGCACGCTCCAGCTCAAGAAATCCAGTACCGATCAACACACCTATTACCTCAGCACGAACCAGCCCTGGGTCTGGATGAACCCGCCCTACGGCAGCACTCAGACGATTACGACCGAAACGGATCAACTGGTGATCACGGCGCAAACGGCCAATCTCGCGGCCGGCACCTATACCGCCGTGGTCTATATCGTCGACTCAGGCCCGAATAACTTCACCAACATGCTCCGCGTCCCGGTCTCGCTCACCATCACGGCCACACCGGTCGTGTCGCCGCCCCCCCCGCCGCCGGCTGCGCCTCCTGCGATCACGCCTGTACCCAATCCCGTGGTCCTCGCACCGCCCCCGCCGCCGACTCCGGTCGTGGTGCCGCCTCCGCCGACACCTCCGGTGGTCTCAAGCACAGGAATCGCGGTAAGCCCGTCGGCGTTAATGTTGAGCGCCGCCAAGGGTCAGACAGCCGTCGGCACCTTCAGTCTCCGCAAGGGAGGCACCGATCAACATAGCTACTCTCTCAGCACCAACCAGCCGTGGGTCTGGATGAACCCGCCCTACGGCAGCACTCAGACGATTACGACCGAAACGGATCAACTGGTGATCACGGCACAAACGGCCAACCTCACGGCCGGCACCTATACCGCCGTGGTCTATATCGTCGAGTCAGGCCCGAATAACTTCCAGAATATGCTCCGTATCCCGGTCAGCCTCACTGTGACGGCTGGCCCGGTCGCATCACTGCCGCCCCCGCCGCCGGCTACGCCCCCTGCAGTCACGCCTACGCCTAAGCCCGTGGTTCTCACGCCGCCGCCGACTCCGGTCGTGGTGCCGCCTCCGCCGGCTCCGGCTCCGCCCGCACCAGCGCCGGTCACCGTGCCCACCGGACCGATTCAGGTGACGCCGTCAGCCTTGAGCCTGACCAGCGCCAGTAACGTCGGCACCTTAACGCTGCGCAAAACGGGAACCGACCAACACGCCTATTACCTCAGCACGAACCAGCCGTGGGTCTGGATGAACCCGCCTTATGGCAGCACCCAGACGATTACGTCTGAAACAGATCAGATTGTCATCACGGCCCAAACGAGCGGTCTGGCGGCAGGCACCTATTCGGCGGTCGTGTACATCGTCGAATCGGGGCCCAATAATTTCGCCAATACACTCCGGATTCCGGTCACCTTCACTGTCGCCGCAGGCCAGACGGCTTCCAGCGCACCAACGACACCCACCCAGCCGACGGTGGCGTCCCCGCCGCCGCCGCCCAGCCCTACACCGGTCTCTGTGACGCCGACGCCGACGTCGTCCGCCTCTTCAACGGCACCTAAGACGGCCAACGCCACGCTGAGTTGGAATGCGAATACCGAGTCTGACCTGGCCGGCTACCGCATCTATGTCGGAACCAGATCAGGCAGCTACGGAGTCGTGGGACCATTCGAGGTCACGAACGGCACCAGCTTCACCGTGCCGAACCTTCCGCTCGGTGCAACCTACTTCTTTGCCGTCTCGGCTTTTGACAAGTCGGGAAACGAGAGTGCGAAATCTTCGGAGGTCAGCAAGAGCCTGTTTTAGTGAGCAGCGAGAAACTGTGAGCTGGTGCGCATGGGCGCCCGGCTCACGGTGGAGTAGACAGATCACTAGTTCTGGCACATCGAAACCCTGTATAGCTGTTGCGAGTCTCAGGCGGCAACTTGAACCGGCCATAGGTCAGCAGGTACTTCGGTAAGTCGGACCAGGACCCTCCCCGTACTACGCGAAAGGATCCGAGATCGGGTCCTGTAGGATTTTTGAGAGGACCGGTTTCGTAATAGTTCGCCCCGTACCAATCGGCCACCCATTCCCCGACATTTCCCGCCATCTGATGTACCCCATAGGCGCTACGTCCTTGCTCATACCGCTGAACGGAAGCAAGCACCTGGCTATAGCTGAATCTCGCGCCCAACCCGAAGTTCGCCGATTCCTCATGCGGGACCTGATTGCCCCAGGGAAACAACCGCCCATCCGCTCCTCGCGCCGCCTTTTCCCACTCGGCCTCGGTGGGGAGGCGTTTGCCCCGCCAGCGGCAATAGGCATCGGCATCGAACCAGCTGACGCCGATGACGGGCCGGTCCCGGTGTTGCGTCAGATCCACTCCCTCCCATTGCCATGGCGCCGGATGAGCCGTTGCGGCAAGAAATTCCGCATAGTGCTCGGTCGTCACCTCGTAACGATCCATCTCAAACCGGTTGATCCACACCTGATGTTGCGGCCGTTCATCCTCCAGCGCATCCGTTCCGTTGGCCCCCATGAGAAAGTGTCCCTCAGGAATCGAGACCATCGGCGTCTCAAGAACCGTCGCTGATTCAACTTCTTTGTTTTTCCGCAACCGCTCAAGCTGCGCGTGCACAGGATAGCTGGTTGCGAACAAGGCCATCAGCAGAAACGGAATCAAGATGCTCACGAGCACACGCATGGCATGGAAGCATACACAAACAATCCGTTAGGTGCGAGCGCTAGGCAATGATCCCAAACGATATACAGGGGGAGCAGGATGGTCAAAACGCGCATCCAACAAGGCCGCAGCCGATGGCCATACCGCAGGCGTACCCTCAGGGGTACGTTGAGGATGTGGCCGAGGTGAGAACGCCGTTGGGGCGCGTTTTCACCATATTGATTAAAGAAGGATTCCGCCGACAACCCAGTGCCGGTCATCAGGAACGTCGATGAGAAGACGAGACAAGTTCATTGCGGCCAATTGCGCCGCAACGTCATCTTCGGTGAAGGCCGCCAGTAGCGAGTTGTAGAAGTCCCGTTTCAGTATAGGGTCTTCGTCGGCCGCATACTGCTCTACCAACGCCCGGGCATCTTCAGATGAGTCCGGCCGCAACAAATCCATGACCAAAACACAAGCTCCTGGTTTGGCCAGCTGCTTCAGACGAAACCAGAACTGGAGTGGGTTCGGCACGTGATGCAGGAGACTATTGGAAAGCAGCGCGTCAGCCTGCTCCGGTAAGACGAGCGATTGAAAACGCTCACAGCAAAGGGTGATCCGGTTCGAAAGGCCGGCTTCCGCAACGGCCGCCTCCGCCACATCGAGCATAGGACGACTCGCATCCACAGCGGTGACTCGCGCATCCGGATAGGCACGAAGAAATCGAATCGGGATATCGCCGGGCCCGCAGCCCAGATCAATGACATGGCCACCGGGCCAAGCAGGGAAATAGTTACGAAACAGATCGACGAAGCCCTGATTCTCCTCGGCAAAATCTGCCTTCGCATAGGCAAGGGTCTGCGCCACATCATCCATCAATTCCGGTTCAAGTACTCGCTTCATAAAAATCCGACCTTTTGTTGACTCAACCGTTTACTCAACCGGCGGACTGCTCAATCACTACCACATCCCCTGCCTTGATCACGCCCTCACAAATCACGCGCGCATAGAGTCGGCTCCATCCCGGGTAGACCTCCTGCTCGATGCGACTAAAGTCTCCGTCCTTGAACCATTGCGCATTCAAACGACAGGGTGTGGTGTAACTGGTCAGTTCAAGCTGGACATGCGCTCCGATGGTGAGTCGATCACCCGGTTTCAGGTGCGGCCA
>WBZN01001091.1_pt1 | contig 17176 bp, 16 predicted proteins | sample 5204281 | NCBI WGS metagenome assembly WBZN01 (sample SAMN12344347, study PRJNA552823) | activated sludge metagenome | biome: Activated sludge suspended growth; feature: Nitrification reactor; material: Wastewater; isolation source: activated sludge from nitrification reactor of wastewater...
ATACGCCCAGTGCCGTTGAGCTGTTCCCGGTTAACGACCCGTTGCCGGAATTCGCCCCGAGAAACATGTTCAGGTTGGTGTAATTGGTGTTCGCGCAATCGGTGAGATTCGGTAAAGCGGTCATCTTTATCTCCTGAAATAGCGGTTAAGTGGAATGCCGCTACGCTAGGAGGAAAAATTTAATGAATCATTAAGGTTGCTTTCTATAAAAAATTATCCACAGGTTGTTTTTGCATGGCTGCCCGCCTTTTTTCCATGACAGGTCGCGCGGGCTATCCTCCTATTGAAATTTTCCGGAAATTCGTTTAACTGAAACAGCCCTTTAACCTCTGTTCGACGACGCAGACCGCCCGGAAAATCCATATGACCCGCTATAATATCCGCGAAACAGAAGAAAAATGGCGCAAGGCCTGGACGGATAAACGCTGCTTTGAGGTCACGGAAGATGCCGGGAAGGAGAAATTCTATGTCCTCGCCATGCTGCCCTATCCGTCGGGCCGCCTGCACATGGGCCATGTGCGCAACTACACCCTCTCCGATGTCGTCGCCCGCTACCGCAAGGCCAGGGGCTATAACGTCCTGAACCCGATGGGCTGGGACGCGATCGGCCTTCCGGCAGAAAACGCGGCGATGGACAATAAAATGCATCCCGCGCAATGGACGTACAGCAATATCGCGGCGATGCGCGGCCAGTTGAAATCCATGGGCCTGGCCATCGACTGGTCCCGCGAGGTCGCGACCTGCGATCCGTCCTATTACAAGCATGAACAGAAAATGTTCATCGAATTCTATAAAAAGGGCATCGCCTATCGCAAAGATTCCCTTGTGAACTGGGACCCGGTCGAAAACACCGTGCTGGCCAACGAACAGGTGGTCGACGGCAAGGGCTGGCGCTCCGGCGCGCCCGTCGAACGCCGCAAGCTGAACCAGTGGTTCCTGAAAATCACCGATTACGCCGACGAACTGTTGTCCGCTATCAAAACGCTCGACCGCTGGCCGGAAAAAGTCCGCCTGATGCAGGAAAACTGGATCGGCAAATCGACCGGCCTGCAATTCCGTTTCGATGTGACTGGCTCGACCGACCGGATCGAAGTCTTCACCACGCGCCCCGACACGCTATTCGGCGCGTCGTTCGTGGCATTGGCCGCCGACCATCCGATGGCGAAGAAACTGGCCGCGGGCAAACCCGGCTACGACGATTTCATCAAACAATGCCAGGCGGGCGGCACGTCCGAAGCCGCCATCGAGCAGGCCGAAAAACTCGGCTTCGACACAGGAAGCACGGTGCGGCATCCCTTCATCGCCGGCAAAACCCTGCCCGTCTACATCGCCAACTTCGTGCTGATGGAATACGGCACCGGCGCCATTTTCGGCTGCCCCGCCCACGACCAGCGCGACCTCGACTTCGCCAACAAATACAAACTGCCCGTTCTGCCCGTCGTCATCCCCGAGGGCGAAGACCCGAAAGCATTCACGGTTGGCCAGGACGCCTATACCGGCCCCGGCAAAATCGCCAATTCCGGATTCCTCGACGGCCTTGACGTCGAAAACGCCAAGCGCGCCGCCATCCGCAAAATCGAGGACATGGACAAGGGCTTCGGCACCACCATATGGCGCCTGCGCGACTGGGGCGTTTCCCGCCAGCGTTACTGGGGCTGCCCGGTGCCGATGGTTCATTGCGACACATGCGGCATCGTGCCGGTGCCGGACGACCAGTTGCCGGTGACATTGCCCGAAGACGTCACCTTCGACGTCCCCGGCAACCCGCTCGACCGCCATCCCACCTGGAAACACACCACCTGCCCGCAATGCGGCGCGAAGGCATTGCGCGAAACCGACACGTTCGACACCTTCTTCGAATCCAGCTGGTACTTCCTGCGCTATTGCGACGCGCATAACGACAAAGAGGCCTTCTCGGCTGCCGCATCCAGATACTGGATGGCGGTCGACCAATATATCGGCGGCGTCGAGCACGCGGTGCTGCATCTTCTCTATTCGCGCTTCTTCATCCGCGCCTTGCGCGATTGCGGCTATGCCGTTCCCGATGAACCGTTCGCGGGCCTCTTCACGCAAGGCATGGTGACCCATGCGACCTATAAGGACGAACAGGGCAAATGGGTCTACCCCGCCGACGTGCAATCCGGCCATAACGGCGGCTTCGTCCGCGCATCCGATAACGCGCCCGTCACGCAGGGCCGCATCGAGAAAATGTCGAAATCGAAAAAGAACGTCGTCGACCCGCAGGATATCCTCGACACTTACGGCGCCGACGCCGCCCGCCTGTTCATCCTCTCCGACACGCCGCCCGAGCGCGACCTGGAATGGACCGAAGCCGGCGTCGAGGGCGCATGGCGCTTCGTCAACCGCCTGCACCGCCTGGTCGATGAATTCGCGGCGGGTCATCCCGGCCCCGCCGGAAAACCCGCCGACACCGCCGATCAATTGCGCCGCATGGCGCACCAGGCCGCGGCGGGTATCGCGCGCGACATCGAAGCCTTTCACATGAACAAGGCCGTCGCGCGCATCCGCGAGCTGGCCAACGCCGTCGGCGGCTTCAGGATGGAAAACGACGCCGACAGGGCCGCCTGCCGCGAAACCCTTGAATACATGGTTCGCTGCATGAACCCGATGATGCCGCACCTGGCGGAGGAACTCTGGTCCATGCTCGGCCATGAAACCATGCTCGCCGAAACGCCGTGGCCGGCTGTCGATGAAAATCTCCTGGTCGCCGATACCGTCACCATCGCGGTCCAGGTGAACGGCAAGATGCGCGCCACCATCACGCTCCCTGCGAACGCGGACCAAAAACACGCGGAAAACGCTGCGCTGTCCGAACCCGGCGTGCAAAAAGCCATGGAAGGCAAACAGGTTCGCAAAGTCATCGTCGTGCCGGGAAGGATCGTCAATGTCGTCGTTGGGTAAAACAGTCAGCGGCCAGTGGCCGGCGGTCGGAAAAGTCGCCCGGACGCTCCTTTTACTGATCGCTGTAAACTGCGCACTGATCACTCTTTCCGCCTGCGGCTTCACCCCGCTCTACGGCCATGCGGGCGGCGGCGAACAGGGCACCGTGCCCGACCGGTTCGATACCGTGTCCATCGGCAACATCCCCGACGCCTCGGGCCAGTATCTGCGCAATGCCCTGATCGACCGTTTCTACAGCAATGGCCGCCCGGCGGAGGCGCGTTACAGGCTCGACTTCCGTCCCATCGCCGAAACCACCAGCGGCCTCGACATCACCAAAAGCTCCACCACCACACGGTCCCAGATCCGCCTGACCACCACCATGACCATGACCGAGATCGCGACCGGCAGAACCGTCATGACCCGTTCGCTCGTCGCCATCAACAGTTTCGACGTGCTGCAAAGCCAGTACGATACCCGCGTGTCCGAGGAATCCGTGCGCAACAACGCGCTCGACGACCTGGCCCGCCAGGTCGAAACCCAGCTCGCGCTCTATTTCAAGCACGGCGGCCTGCCGGAAAAGGAATAGGCCTGAACGCTCCCTGGACCTGTTTTTGAATCGGTTTTTCAGAGCATTCCCCAATTGGATCGCCCCAAGCTCCGTCGTAATCCCCGCCTTCGCAAGGATGACGGATACAATTCGACTTAACCGCACAACGCCCTAGGGTCCGGACTCAATCAAATGCCGCTTATTGTGTCATCCCGCAGCGCAGCGGAGGGATCTGGCGTGGCGAAAACAGGAAAAAGACCATTCACGCAAAGGACGCCAGGAAGCGCAAAGCTCAGGCCGGCGAAAATACGGTTATTGCCGCGCGCATAAATCCGGCTTTGCGTCCTTTGCGTGAACGAGGGCAGATCCCTCCGCTGCGCTGCGGGATGACACAATAAGCGGCATTTGATTAAGCCCGGAGCCTAAGGCGCCGGCAAATCCATGCGCCAGGCCAGCGGGTCGCGGCATACGTCCTGCGCCGTGAATCCCGTTTCGTGATGACCCGCCAGCATGCGGATCTGGCAATTGCCGCGCGTATCGACATTGTCCATGATCCACGCTTCATCCTTGCCGGTCAGGATGCTCTCGATGCACAGCGTATTGGTGCCGTGCGTCACGATCACATAAAAACCCGGCGCATCGCGTAACCCGTCGAAAAGCATGCCGATGCGGTCGCGCACATCGGCCACGCTCTCGCCGCCCGGCGGCCGCGCGTATAGCGGCCCGCATTGCGCTTCGCGCTCGGCATCGGTAAACAGCCCGTCGAACGCGCCGAATTTTTGCTTGTCGATGGCGGGCGCGATTTCCAGCGTGCTGCCGGGTTTGTATAACGCCACTTTCTTGAAAATTTCCTGCGCCGTATGGCTGGCGCGATTGCCCGAACTGCACAATATGCGCGCGAAGGGCACATTCCATTCCTGCGCCAGTCTGCCGATAATATGCCCCGCGGCGCTCGCCTGCGCGCTGCCCTTGGGCGTCAGGGGAATCTTGTCGTCGCCCAGCGCGCGATAGGCGCCTTTAAAAATCTGCCCCAGCGACTCGCCGTGACGCAGGACAAGAAACGTGAAATCCTTGCCGTTCCGGTTGCCGGAACCGGTGTCCGAACCCGGCCGCACCAAGTATCCGAATAATTTTTTAATGCTCGCGTTTTTATCCTGCATAGACGGTTTAACCCCGGAATGGCCTTTTCATGCAAGCTTTTTTGCGATGCGGGAAAACGCATCTGGCCTGTTCCCATCCCTGTCCGATTTGTTTATCGTCACACTATGAAGCTCACCTGGAAACAGATCGACGCCTTCGTCCGCAAGCCGGACCCGCAGGCGCGCGTTATCCTGATCTACGGTCCCGACACGGGCCTGGTGCGCGAACGCGGCCAGGCCATCGGCCGCACCGTGGTATCCGACCTGAACGACCCCTTCAACGCCGTCACCCTGACCGGCGCGCAGCTCGACGCCGATCCCGCCCGCCTCCTCGACGAAGCCAACGCCATGTCGATGCTCGGCGGCAACCGCCTGGTCCGGGTGGAGGATGCAGGCGACGGCCTCACGCCGTTGCTGAAGGAGTATTGCGCCAACCCCAGCCCTCACAACCTTGTGGTGCTGGAGGCCGGCAATCTCGGCACCAAATCGCCCCTGCGTGCCTTGTGCGAAAAACTGGCGAATGCCGCGGCCCTGCCCTGTTATGTCGATGACGGACGCGACCTCTCCACCCTGATCCGCGACAGCCTGCAGCATGCCGGTTACGGCATCGACGCCGATGCGCTCGCCTGGCTGGCCGTCAATATCAATGGCGACCGCCAGCGCATCCGTTCCGAAATTGAAAAGATCGTTCTCTATATGGGTCCCGCGCCCGGCTATGACGGCCCCAACGGCACGGCAGTTTCCCAGCGCCTCGGCACCATCCATATGCCGGACGTCGTCGCCTGCTGCGGCGAAGCCGGCGCGCAGGATCTCGACGACCTCGTCCAGGCCGTCGCCTCATCGCAACCGGAGATTGCTCTGCGCTGCTACAGCCTTTTGCTGCAGGAAGGCGTCGCCGCCGTCGCCATATTGCGCAGCCTGCAAATGCATTTCCGCAAGCTGCATTTGACCCAGGCCCGCATCGGCGAAGGCCTGCCCGCCGACGAGGCGATGAAAAAACTCTCGCCGCCGGTTTTTTTCAAACAACAGGACAGCTTTAAAGCCCAGCTCCGCCGCTGGTCCATGCCCCAGCTCGAATCCGTCCTGCAACGTCTGGCCCTGCTCGAAGCCCAGACCAAACAGACCGGCACCCCCGTCGAAACCCTCTGTGGCCAGGCCGTCCTGTCGATGAGCCGCGCCGGACGCTAGGGTCCGGACTGATGAACGCCTGCCGGATGACGAATAATTGGCACCGCCCTGGCCTTCGTGCGAAAATGGATACATAAACTCGCCTTAAAATTGATCTTGGTAATCGCGCATCCGGCCTTTATAGTAGCCGTGCGTTTCAAAGCGCGTAGCTTAGCGGACACCGCCCCCGATAGGGCGGCTTATCATGCCTGCGTTTCCGCACGGCCTGATAAGCTTTTTCATGTCGGGAGCGGGTGAATACAATACCTTAGGGGAATAAACCCACACGTCTAGCTACGTGCTTTGAAACTCCCGATATCAGGAAAAGGAGTTTTCATTATGCAGGACCAGCACGCCCTTCAGGTCGCCACCACCGCCAAGATTCGTATTTTACAGAAAAATGCAGGCGCCCGGTTGCAGGCCGTCCGTCTCGCCCGCCGCCTGACTCTGGAAAAATTATCCCGCCTGACTGGTCTGACTCCCGACACGCTCGACCGCCTTGAAATGGGCAAGGGCGAAATCAACCTTCATCATCTGATGCGCCTGTCGATTGCGCTCCATATACAGGCCGATACGTTATTGCGGGAAGGCTGAATTTTAAACCGCCATCCGCCCGGCCTTGCTCTGCGACAATAGCCGCAGCACCTCGTCCAGCTGGTCCAGCGATTTGAAATCGACTTTCAGCACGCCCTTGCCGCCCGTTTTCACATCGATCGTCACCTTCATGCCGATGGCGTTCGACATTTCCGCTTCCAATGCCAGCGTGTCGATATCTTTCTCCGGGCCAGCGGATTTATGCGACGGCGCATGCCCCTTCGCGCCGCTTTTCACCACCTCCGCCGCCAGCCTTTCCGTCTCCCGCACGCTCAGGCCCTGCGCGATGATCTGGTGCATCAGGGCTTCCGGATCGGCCGCCGTGACCAGCGCCCGCGCGTGCCCCGCCGAAATCCGGCCCTGGCGGATCTCGCTCAGCACGCTGTCCGGCAGGTTCAGCAGCCGCACCATGTTGGCAATGTGACTGCGGCTTTTGCCCATCGCCGCCGCCAGTTTTTCCTGCGTATGGCCGAATTCCTCCATCAGGCGGCGATAGCCCTGCGCCTCCTCGACGGCGTTCAGGTCCTCGCGCTGCAAATTCTCGATCAGCGCGACTTGCAGCGCCGTGACATCGTCGAAATTGCGCACGATCACCGGCACTTCATGCAGCTGCGCCTTCTGCGACGCGCGCCAGCGGCGCTCGCCCGCGATAATCTCGAACCGCCCCGGCTGGCCCGGCTTTTCGCGCACCAGGATCGGCTGCAACACACCATGCACCGCGATCGATTCCGACAGTTCGGTCAACGATGCCGGATCGATGGTCCGGCGCGGCTGGAACGTCCCCGGTTCCAGCATATCGACCCCCATGATTCGCCGCCCCGGCGATCCCGCGCTGCCCGCCGCCGCTTCGGCGGGCGCGTTCGCCTGTTCCACCGCCGCGACGTCCTCGTCATCCTCGAACAGGGCGGACAGGCCGCGGCCCAGGCCGCGCTTTTTCGTTTTTCCGGATTGCTTTATTGTCTGTTTGTCCATGAGTCTTCGTTCCTGTTCCCTATGCCGCGCTGCTGTTGGCGCCGGTTTCCGTTTCATTGCCGGCCCGTTCCGCCGCCTGCCTGCGCTCGCGTTTCAGGATTTCGCTCGCCAGCAGGATATAGGCCTGCGCGCCCGGGCATTTCATATCGTAAACGATGGCGGGCAGCCCATGCGACGGCGCTTCCGACACCCGCACGTTGCGCGGGATCACCGTATTGTAAACCTTGTCGCCGAAAAACTTGCGCACATCGCTCGCCACCATCATCGACAGGCTATTGCGCCGGTCGAACATGGTCAGCAGTACGCCGTGGATATCCAGGTCCGGGTTATAATGCTTGCGCACTCGCTCGATGGTTTTCACCAGGTGGCTCAGGCCCTCCAGCGCGAAAAATTCGCATTGCAGCGGCACGACAATGGCATCCGTCGCCACCAGCGCGTTCAGCGTCAGCAGGCTTAAGGACGGCGGGCAATCGATAATGATGTAATCGAACGGCATGGGGACGCGCAGCGCATTGCGCAGCCGGTATTCCCGGTTTTTTAAGGGCACCAGCTCGATTTCCGCGCCAGACAGGTGGATCGACGACGGCACCACATATAACCCCGGGACTTTCGTTTCCACCGCCGCTTCGGTTGCCGCCACCTCGCCGAACAACAGGTCATAGGTGCTCAGCGTCATATCCGCCCGGCGAATGCCCAATCCCGTCGAGGCATTGCCCTGAGGATCCAGGTCCACCAGCATCACCCGCTTGCCGACCGCGCTTAAAGCCGTGGCCAGGTTGATCGCTGTCGTCGTCTTGCCGACGCCGCCCTTCTGGTTGGCGATGGACAGGATGCGGGGAATCGTGGAAACGGCCAGGGCCCGGGAAGCCCGGCCTTTGCCTGTGAGGGGGTAGCGTGCCGGAATCGGTGAGGTCATCGCCCTGCCTTTTGTACGCATGAAGATTAAGGGCCATATTGGCTGATATGCCCCAAAACGGCAAGAAAAAGCCGCCTATCCCCCGCTCTTTTCGCCCAGCCCGGTCAGGCTCAGGATCGACGCGCCGCCGTCTGTTTCACTCGGCATCTGCGCCAGGTGGAAATCATAGCGTTGCCGGGCCGCCGCGATCTCCTCTTCGGCATGGATTCCCTTGGGAAAAAGCAGCTGAAGCCTGTGATTATCCTGTGTAAAAACGATGGATAAGTCGAGCAGTTCGACTAGGGATGCCAGCGCCCGGGCCGTGATGACATCCGGCTTTTCCTGCGGCCGGAAGTGCTCGATGCGCCTGTTTTCGACCCGGACGGGCGTTTTTGTTTCACGTGAAACGGCCTGAAGGAAACTGCACTTCCTTTGATCCGATTCGACCAGCGTAACCTGAATATCCGGCCTGGCCATCGCCAGCACCAATCCCGGAAACCCCGCGCCGCTCCCAAAATCGAACAGGATGCGTGCCTCCTGCCCGATCAACGGCAGCAACTGAAGAGAGTCCGCTATATGCCGCTCCCAGAGAAAATCGAGCGTTTTGGGACTGACAAGATTAATGGCTTTCTGCCATTTATGAACCATGGCTTCGTACTGCCGAAGCTTGTCTTCTGTTTCACGTGAAACAAGAATGGGCATCAGGCAGCCCTGCGACCTGTCTTTTTAACGAAGCGCAGCAAAGCCACGATCGCCGCCGGCGTAACACCCGGAATGCGCGAAGCCGCCCCCAGCGTCGCCGGCCGGGCCTGGACCAGCTTCTGCCGCACCTCGTTGGACAGGCTGCCGATCTGGCTGTAATCGAAATGCTCGGGGATTTTAAGGGCCTCATCCTTGCGGAACGCTTCGACATCGGCGTCGTGCCGCCCCATATAACCGGCATAAAGCGCATCGATTCCAATCTGTTGGCGGATTGGCACCGCAATATTGCGCAATTGTGGCCACACGCGCATAACCTGCTCCCAACCAATAGTCGGATAAGCCAGCAAGTCGAACGCACTGCGTCTCACCCCATCCCGGTTGACATGAATATCGTGCGTTTCCAGCTCATTCGGCGTGGCGTTGAGTTCCCGCGCCATTGCCAGCCCCCGCTCCAGCGCCGCCTTTTTTTCACCCCAGACCGCCGCCCGGTCCGAAGCCACACAGCCCGCATCCAGCCCTAAATCGGTCAGGCGCTGGTCCGCATTATCCGCCCGCAACCGTAGCCGGTATTCCGCCCGGCTGGTAAACATCCGGTACGGCTCCGGCGCGCCCCGGCTGATAAGATCGTCGATCAGAACACCGATATAGGCATCCGCCCGGTCCAGCACGAACGCATCGCCGCCGCCCGCCAGCAACGCCGCGTTCAACCCGGCCATAAGCCCCTGCGCCGCCGCCTCTTCATAGCCGGTGGTCCCGTTGATCTGCCCGGCCAGGAACAGGCCCGGCAACCGCCGGCTTTCCAGCGTCGCTTTCAGGTCGCGGGGATCGCAATAATCATATTCGATGGCATAGGCCCATTCCTTAACCTCGGCCTTTTCCAGCCCGGGAATAGTCTTGAGCAACGCCGCCTGCACCTCGACCGGCAGGGCATTCGAAATGCCGTTCGGATAGACGGTCGGATCATCCAACCCCTCCGGTTCCAGGAAAATCTGGTGCCGCGCCTTATCCGCGAACCGCACCACCTTATCCTCGATGGACGGGCAGTAACGCGGCCCCGTACCGCTGATCTGCCCCGAATACATCGGTGCCCGGTGCAAATTTGCCCGGATAATTTCATGTGTTTTTTCAGTGGTATAGGTGATATGGCATACGGTCTGCGGCACATCCACCGCCGTATTCATGAATGAAAACGGCACCGGCGGATCGTCGCCCCGCTGCTCTTCCAGCCCGCTATAATCGATGGTCCGCGCGTCGATCCGCGCCGGTGTCCCGGTTTTCAGCCGCCCAAGCGGGAAACCCAGTTGCTCCAGCTTCAGGGCCAGCCCCACCGCCGGCGCCTCGCCCACCCGCCCCGCCGGGATTTTCTCCTCCCCACGATGGATCAGGCCGCGCAGAAACGTGCCGGTGGTCAATACGGCGGCGCCGCATGTATAAGTCCGCCCCGCATTATCCACAACCCCGGTCAGCCGCCCGGTCCCATCCAGGACGATATCCTCCACCCCCGCCCCGATCAGGGTCAGGTTGGGATAATCGAGCAGCATCGCCTGCATCGCCTGCCGGTACAGTTTCCGGTCCGCCTGCGCCCTCGGCCCCTGCACGGCCGGCCCCTTCGATGCGTTCAACATGCGGTACTGAATGCCCGCCCGGTCGATCACCCGGCCCATGACGCCGTCCAGCGCGTCGATCTCCCGCACCAGATGCCCCTTGCCCAGCCCGCCTATGGCAGGGTTGCACGACATGACACCAATGGTTTCCAGCCTGTGCGTCATCAGCGCCGTCCGCGCGCCCATGCGCGCCGCCGCCGCCGCCGCCTCGCAGCCCGCGTGCCCGCCGCCGATGACAATGACGTCAAATGAAGTATTCATGGCTGGAAGTTATACAGAAAAGCCTGCATTTTATCCACGAAATTACCCACCACACCCCTCCAAAGCCCGCGTTGCCGTTTTTCCATGACGACGGTACAATGCTGTCAAAATTTTTGATGGGTATTTCAATGCTTGCCATGCCGCGCCTGTTTTTAATCGCCGCCATTTTCTGCATCGCATTTGTAAGCGCGGGCGCAACAGGCTGGGCCGCCGGCAAAGAAAAGGCCGCCGCCCAGGATGGCTTGATCGACAGTAATTCCGATCCTGCATTCGATCACTATGCCGCGTATTATTTCGATCTATATTACAGCTATCCCGCCAACAAGGGTACGTCGCCTTTCATCAAGCCCTCCGACGAGCTGGATTCACAGGGCCGGCCCAAATGGTTTGACGGTCCCGCGGGAGACGCGAGGCTGCAAACTCTGGTAAACGCCCTTTTCAATGAAGAACACTTCGACGGCCTGGACCATCTGATCGATGACTGGAACCATCCCGATGCCAGGACGGCTGATGGAAAGTGGAAGCTTTTCGCCTTTCAAACCGCAATGGAAAACAACTTCGGTGGCAAGTATAGCAAAACGGATGTCTATCAAAAAATCCAGCGCTGGCGCAAAAAAAATCCAACGTCCCCTGGCGCGGCGATTGCCGATGCCAAGCATTGGGTGCAATACGCGTGGGAAGCCCGTGGCGCAGGTTACATCAATACCGTATCACCCGAAAATTACCAGCTATTCCAGGAACGCCTGCACAAAGCCGAGCAAACCCTGCTCGACTGCAAGAGCTTCGCCAGCGGTAACCCAATCTGGTTTTATGTTTATCTCGACGCCGCTAAGGGTCTGGAATGGCCCCAGCCTGAAATCATGAAGTTATTTCATGAGGCAACGCAAAGGGAAAAATATTATTATTGGGATTACTTCACAATGCTTGAGACGCTTTCACTCAAATGGGGCGGCAATTGGGAAGATATCAGTAATTTCATTAACGAGGCCGTCCGGATAACCCGCGAGAAGGACGGCGAATCCATCTATGCCCGCCTTTACTGGTCTGCCGACGCGCGCATCCAGCTTGAGCCAATGGCGGCCCATGATCTGTTTCTCGATACGCCTGTATCCTGGCCTGAAATGAAACGCGGTTTCGACGACCTTATGCTGCGCTATCCTCACAGTGCCTGGAATCTCAACAACTATGCCCGGTTCGCCTGCGCGGCTGACGATGAAGAAACATTTCTCGATCTCAGGCGCCGCATCGGCACACATGTTATAGCCAGCGCCTGGGAACTTATGCCCAGCCTCGATTTTTGTGAGAAAAAATTTTCAAAAGCGCCTTTACCTCATAAAAAGCCCTGAAGATCACGATCGGCAAATGTCCAACCGGCCTTGGCAATGAGGATAGGATATACGGAACCGGCCGCATTTTTTCCACGAAATTACCCACATTGATTCTTTGCATTGCAGTGCAGCAATGTTTATAGATTGACTATAAACCCACTGCGTAAAGCGAGCACGATATGACGATCCAGCTAACCACCGTCAACCCCGACGTCGCCCTTTTGGGCAAAGTCTTCCGCGACGAAGCGGCCAGGCTGGCGGCCCAGCCTCATGAACCGCCCTCCTATGAAGATGCCTGCAACAAGGCGCGGGCGCTGCGCCAGGTCATAAAAGACGCCGGCTTCGACAACGTTGTGCTGTTCGAGGATATCGACGCGTTGCGGGCCGTGATTAAATTTACCCCGCCGGGCGGGTCCATGGATCGGGACCATGCCGCTATCGCGCTAAAATCCGGCCAGGGTTTCCAGCCTCCGGGCGTTCCGCGGGTGGAATTGACGTTTTCCACATGGTCCGGCACCACGCCCAGGACACGGACCGCCATCGCCTGGGATGACGCCGAACATCTGTCCAAAGCCATCCTGCAATGGTCGGAAACGCTCGATCCCCGGATCAACGACCGCGTGAAACAAATTCATTATACCGTTCTGAAACCGGTTTAATAAAACGGGTGGCGGGTTGAAAACCGTCACTTCCCGATACAGAAATCCCTGAAAATCATGTCGAGCAAATCCTCGACATCGACCCGCCCGGTGATGCGCCCGAGCGCGCGCAGCGCCAGCCGTACGTCTTCCGCCATCAGTTCCGGCAGTGGCGCATCCAGCGCCCGCCCCAGCGATTCCGCCGCCTCTTCCAACGCCAGCCGATGCCGCGCCCGCGTCGGCGCCGCCGCACCGCGCCCGCCCATCAATGCCGCAATTTTTTTCACCAGCCTGTCGGTCAGCGTTTTCATTCCGTCGCCTGTACGCGCCGACACAACGATCCCGCCTTTATCTGCCTTGTCATCCCCATCCGTCTCGTCATCCTCCGGCTTGACCGGAGGATCCATGCGATGCTGCGATTGATCCATGGATCCTCCGGTCAAGCCGGAGGATGACAAGGCAGGTGCGTTTAAATCGGCCTTATTGTAAACGACGATACTCGCATCATCCTCCAAGGCCCGCGTCGCCTCATCCCTGGCGGGCAGCAGCCCGGCATCATAGACCAACACCTTCAGGTCCGCCGTCCGCGCCCGTTCCCGCGCCCGCCGGATCCCCTCATCTTCAATCGCCTCATGCCCGGCACGTACACCCAGCTGTTCAGGCCTTAATCCCGCCGTGTCCGCCACAATCACCGGATAGCCGCCGAGGTCCAGATGCACCTCGATCACATCCCGCGTCGTCCCGGCGAGGTCGGAGACGATCGCCACATCCCGCTGCGCCAATGCATTGACAAGGCTTGATTTTCCAGCGTTCGGTGCACCGATCACCGCCACATGGATACCGTCGCGCAGCCGCTCCCCCCGCCGGTTGTCGTTCAGGTGCGCCGCGATCTCGGCCCGCAGATTGTCAATCACGGGACGTACAGACGCCGCCACGCCGCCCGGCAGATCCTCGTCCGGAAAATCGATATCCGCCTCCAGGTGCGCCAGGCTCCGCGCCAGCCGCGCCGCCCAGCCCTCGTACAGATCGCGCAAGGCCCCACCCATCTGCGCCAGCGCCTGTTCCTTCTGCAACGCCGTTTCGGCGTCGATCAGGTCGGCGACGGCCTCGGCCTCGGTCAGGTCCATCCGGCCGTTCTCGAACGCCCGCCGCGTGAATTCCCCCGGCTCCGCCATTCTGTATCCGGGCAGGCCGCTTAATGCCGCCATCAGCCCGTCGATCACCGCCCGCCCGCCATGCAGGTGATATTCGACGATATCCTCGCCGGTGAAACTGGCCGGCCCCGCGAAGGCGACGACCAGCGCCCGGTCGATGATATCGCCCCGCGCGTCCTTCAGCGTCCGCAACGATGCCAGGCGCGGCGCCGGCACGCCGCCCGCGAGCGCCCTTAAGCCCTCCAGCGCCCGCGGCCCCGACACCCGCACGACGGCCACGCCCGAACGCCCCGGCGGCGTCGCGGGGGCATAGATCGTATCCGGTGCATGGCGCGGACTGTCATTCATGGCGCATGGCTATAGCACGCCCGGCCGGCGGGCGCGAATTCGATTATTGTGATGAAGGCTGCGGCCCCGAAATAATTAAAGGGCTAAATGATTCAGTTCCGCGCGCACGACCCGCGACGACAGGGAAATGTAGTCCTTATGACCCCAACCGTCGTGCCCGTCCGTGAAGTCCACGTCGTAGACGATGGCAGGGTTGTCGCGGTGCTCCGTGCACGACCAGTACCAGTGGGCGTACCCGGAGCCGCCTTTGTCCGTGAGCGTATCCTTCAGCGTACCCTCATTCTTGAGAGGATAGAGGGCTTCGTGCAGAATATCCCATGGCGGCAGAATCCATTCGCCCTTGTACTGGCCTTCGCGCAACGCGTCATGCCATGCCGCTTCGCTCATCCAGCCGCCGCCATCATGGCCCAGCAGATTGCGGATGCCGACGACGGCGCCAGCCGCCTGGTTGAAAGTCCCGACAATCTTGCGGCCCCGCCCCTGCGCATCGAGTCCCAAATCGTAGGGCGCCGCGAAGAAATTGAAATTGCCCAGCCGCATGCCGTCCCGGTCCGTCACATCCCTCGCGCCGAGAAACACGCCCTTGCCCGGCACAAACAGCCCAGGCCGGAGCGCCGCCGCTTCATCCGTCCCGGCCCCGATAACCTGAATCGCCCTGCGGCCCTTATAAGCCCGGACAACGCCGTTCGCGCCGATTTCAACCCGGACGCCATTTGCCTCGACGGCCACAACACCAAAATCGTCGCCCAAAGAAATCGTACGCATTTTTGCGGTAATTTTCGTGCCATCCGACATCGCTCGATCCTCTTTATTGAAAGAACAGCCGCTATCTGTAAGGATTGGCGCGGAATATGTCAACCCGCCTTGCCCGGCAAATAAACCCGCAAACTCTCCGTTCAAAAATCTTTTATTCCCCCGGCTGCACGCCCATCTGGGTCCAGAACAGCCGGTGCATTTCCTGCCAGCCCTGGATCGTCGCGGGCATCCAGGTTTTGATGAAGGTTTCGGGTTCGAGATTGCGGATATTTTCGGTCATCCGCTCCTCCAGCTCGGCCATCAGCCGGTCCTGCATCGGCGCCACATCGGGCAGGCCGAAGAATTTGCGGGCTTCTTCCGGCGTGCATTCCACATTCATGGTGAATTTCATGGGCGGGGGCGCTCCTTCGCGGCTGTTGTCGGGGTCGGGTTCAGGCTATAACAGACTTTGCGGAAAAATGCACCAGCCCCGCTTTTTTACGTTGACACCGACTGTATCATCGTAGTAATACATTAACACAGGAGCACAATAGATGCCCGGGCGCGTTGACAGGGACGGCAAAGAAGAAAAGACCAAAGGCGGAGTAGAGAGTGAACGCACTAAAAAACTTCTTAACGGCGATCATCGCAAGGCGCTCTTCCGCGCCATCGCCGAACTGCGCGATGTTCAGGAATGCGAGGATTTCTTCACCGATCTCTGCACCCCGCGCGAAATGGACGATTTTGCCGAACGCTGGCTCATTGCGCGGCTTCTCGACCTGGGCGATTGCTCTTACCGCGACATCAGCGCCGCAACCGGCGCCAGCACGACAACGGTCGGCCGCGTCGCGCGCTTCCTGCAACAGGAACGCAATGCGGGCTACCGCCTCATTCTCGACCGGCTGGGGGGCCTAGGCGATGACGGCACAGGCAAAAAGAAATGATCTCGTCCTCGGCCTGCCGAAACAGGCCCGCCTGCGCGAACCCTTCGACGCGGTGATGAACCAGGCCGGCCTGTCTTTCATTTCCGCCGGCAAGCGCCTCGACCGCGGCACGGTGTGGGACGATAACGGCAACGCCATCCCCGCTTATGAAATGAAGCCCAACGACGCCCTGAACCGCCTGCGCGAACGCGTGGTGGACATGGCCGTCGTCGGCTATGACATGCTGCGGGAATTCAATGCCCGGGCCGGTACCGAATCCGCCTTTGTCTACGACGCCCTGCCGGTTTCGCCCTGTTCCATGTGGGTTGCCGGACCCGCCGCCCGCCCGGTAAAGGACTGGCGGGATCTGGCCGGCCTGCGCATCGCCACCAAATACGAAAACACCGTCCGCGCCCTGCTGGAAGAAAATAACGTGCGGGGCGCCACGGTCGTCCCCGCCGAGGGCGGCTCCGAGGCCACCGTCGACATGGGCATCGCCGATGTCGTCTGCGACATGGTGGCCACCGGCGAAACGCTGAAAGCCTGCGGCCTGACCAAGCAATTCAGGGTTTACGACGGCAGCGCCGTCCTGGTCCGCCGCGCCGGCGAAACGGAAACCCAGGCCATGAAGGACCTGCGCGTCCGCCTGGCCGCCGCCGCCGAGGACCTGGCCCGTCCCCGGCCGCGCGTCGCTCCCCTGGAACAACGGCGCGTTTACGCCTGACAGGCGCCTTTACGCCCGTACAAAGACCCCTTTGCAAAACCCGCCCGCGGCGGATATCCTCATGGACTGGATCATCGGCCTTTTCCAAAGGATACGCTCATGCCCGATATCACGATTGCCGCAACCGGCGGCGGCCATTTCGCCGCCTATGTCGCCATGCCGGCCAGGCTGCCCGCGCCCTGCGTGGTGCTGATCCAGGAAATTTTCGGCGTCAACGACGAAATGCGCAAAAAATGCGATGAATTCGCGGCATCCGGCTACATCGCCGTTTCCCCCGACCTGTTCTGGCGCCTGGAACCGAACGTGCGGCTGACCGACAAAACCAAGGCCGAATGGGACCGGGCGTTCGACCTGATGAACCGTTTCGACCAGGACGCGGGCATTGCCGACATCGCCGCCACCATCAGGCATTTCCGCGGGCAGGACGATTGCACCGGCACTGTCGGATGCGTCGGCTATTGCCTCGGCGGGCGCCTTGCCTTCATGGCGGCCACGCGCACCGATACCGATTGCGCGGTCGGCTATTATGGTGTCGGGCTTG
>WBZN01001093.1_pt1 | contig 17157 bp, 14 predicted proteins | sample 5204281 | NCBI WGS metagenome assembly WBZN01 (sample SAMN12344347, study PRJNA552823) | activated sludge metagenome | biome: Activated sludge suspended growth; feature: Nitrification reactor; material: Wastewater; isolation source: activated sludge from nitrification reactor of wastewater...
AGTACCAGAACACCAACATCTGGAACCCCGACTCGCCGCCCGCGGCGCCGTACGGCCCGCGCCCGATCGCCGGCTAGAGAAAACGAACGACGACGACGACGCGCACCTAGACCGACATTCGATGGGCGCGTGCGCGACGGTTGAAGATCCCAGCCACTCTCCGCTCGGGGATACAATGGCTCATGCGGATCTTCCCGAGCCTGATCGTCATCGCGCTCGCAGCGTGCGATGGCGGGGCAAATGCGATCGATGCCAAGATCTTCATGGACGCGCCCCCTGCGATGATCTCGCTCTGGGGCACGGCCAGGCAGGTGACGACGACCGGCTCGTCGGCTGAGCCGGGCGTTGTCCTCGAGGCGTACCAAAACACCGACGAGAGCACTCCGATCGCGATGGCGATGACTGACGCCAGTGGCGAATATTCGTTGCCGATCGTGACGAACGGAATCGCGTTTGAAGGCTACGTCAAGGCGACCAAGGTCGGACTCAAGACGACCTACTTCTATCTGCCCCCGCTCGGCACCGACTTCGAGATGCCGTCGATCACGCTGGTGACGCAAGGCACCTACGATCTGTTCAGCACGGTGGGGCAGGGGAACCAGACCCCCGGAAACGGGCTGATCGCGCTCGTCGTGGTGGACGAAGACGGTCCGGTCATCTACGCGTCCGTGTCGAGCACTCCGCCGTTGGCGCCGTATCGCTACAACCGTAACAATTTCCCCGACGCGACGGCCACACAAACCGATGGCGATGGCATCGCGTACATGTTCAACGCACCGGCCGTTCAGATCACGGTCGCAGCTGAGAAGCACGCGTTCGAGTTCCAGTCGCACGGCCTCAAGGCGTGGCCAGATCAGCTCACGATGACGCTCATCGTCCGCTGCAAACCTATCCATCCCGGCAATGGAGTGGCCAGATCAGCTCACGATGACGCTCGTCGCCCCGTCAACGATCGCGGTGCCAGAACCGTGGTTCCGGCCATTCAGATGTGCGACCCGACGTGAGAGTCGTTCGCAGGAGGTTCGGGAACCGCCACGCGCGGCGGTCGACGCGCGTGACTCCCCGTGCGCAACGTCAGTCGGCGAGCTGATCCTGGATCGCCTCGGCGATGGCGTCGGCGATCCGGGCCTGGACCGCGGGGTCGACCAGCTGCTTGCCCTCGAGCGGATGATCGAGGAACCCGACCTCGACGAGCACGGCCGGCATCGTCGCGCCGAGCAGGACGTGGTGGGCGTCCTGGCGGACCCCGCGATCGCCGTCCTTGCCTCGGCGCTCGCGCAGCGCGCGTTGCATGCGGCCGGCGAGGTCGGCGGCCTCCCACTGCGAGGCGCCACGCTCGACGTCATCGAGGACCAGCCCGATCTCCGGATCGACGCCGGGGCGCGGGGTCAACGGATCGCTGCGCAGGGCACGGCCGTCGACATCGACGCCCCGCGGGGTCAGGACGAACGTCTCGAACCCGTGCTGGGTGCGGGTCGGTGAGGCGTTGGCGTGGATCGAGATGAACAGATCGGCGGGGATCTTGTCGGCGATCGCCACCCGCTGGCGCAGGGTCAGGGTCCGATCATCGGCCCGGGTGAGCTCGACCGTCACGCCGTGCGCGCGCAGGCGTTGCGCGACCTGGATCGCGAGGGCGAGCGTCAGCTGCTTCTCGTGGACGCCGGCGCCGTACGCGCCCGGGTTGGAGCCGCCGTGACCCGGATCGAGCACCACGACCGGGGCGGACGGGGACGCACGAGCTACCTGTACGCCTGCCACGAGCCAGCTGAGGATGATGAGGTCGGGCGCCAGCTTCACCACATGTAGGATATCCATAGGTTCGAGGTTCGCGCCCAGTTTCCTGCCGTCTCCTTGACGCAAATGGTCCATACAGCTACGTTTTTTTGGTTGTCTCGCCGCCGCACAGGGGACGCTCGAGATTCCCCATCGCAGGCGGGATCGATCCTGCACGTCCTCCTCGTCGTGGCGGTGCTGGAGGTCGCGATCAACCGGATCGCGGTGCCGATGCTCCGTCCCGGCAAGGGCATGCCGCCGTGGTGGCATACCTGGCTCGATTACTCGGGCCTGTTCCTGTTCTACTTCACCGGCGTGCTCGCCGCGCTCGTGATCGGCATCCGCTGCTGGAACGAGCTCACCGAGCGGCGCGGCGCGCGCGATGTCACCGCTCACCTGATCGTCGGCGTCGCCGCCCTGCTCGCCGCCGTCCCGCTCGTGCTCTCGGCGCCGGCCGCGCTCAGCCTGACGCTCGAGATCGCGTTCGGGGCCGCGGTCCTCGCGTTGATCGCCAGCGTGATCGGTCGCGATCGCGATCTGGGCATGCAGGTCGGTGTGCCGCTGATCGCGATCCCGCTGCTGCTGCACACCCTGAACGTGATCGGCGCGCGGCTGCTGTGGCCCGAGCGCTCGTTCGACGGCTTCGGGCTCACCGTGGCGCGCTCGGGCGTGATCGCGCTCGCGCTCACCGCGCTCGCCACACCCTATTGCTTCGCGCCCCGGCCGTTCGCGCGCGCCGTGACCCGGCCGCTCCCCGTGATCGTGGCGATGAGCATGGCCGGTGGCGGCGCGCTGCTCGGTCGATTGTTCTACGCCAAGGTCGCCAAGGCCGCCGCCCTCGCGATCGGCATCGAGCTGAGCTCGTCCCAGGCGGATCCGCGGTTCGCGCTCTACTTGCTCGCGGTGTCCACGCTCGCGTGGACCCTCGCGTCGTGCGCGGCGGCCACCGCCGCGTCGCGCCGGCAGATCGGGCTCGGGCTCGGGTTCCTGGTCCTCGGCGGGTATGGATTTCGGTGGCCGCACCACTACCTGTTGCCGCTGCTCGGCCTGGTGCTGCTCGTCGATGCCGCGCGCCGGGTGCGCGACGAGGAGCTCGCCGCCCTGCCGCTGTCGAGCGATACGCCCCCGATCACCGATGCGGCGTGGTCGACCTACGTCGCCGCGGTGACGCAGGGGCTCAAGAAGACGCTGTCCGATGTCCACGGCCTCACCACGCGCGGCGAAGGCGGGTTGACCTCGTCGGTGATCGTCGGCGAGGTCGATGGCATGCAGGTGCGGACCCGGATCGAGCGCATCGACGGCAGCGTGCTCGGGCTCGACGTCGTGGTCGGCCGCGAGATCGACGAGCTGCGCGGCGCGACCCTGACGTTGTGGGCGATCGCCCCGCGGGTGCTCGGGGTAAATCCCGGCGGCCCGCCGGCGGCGCCGCTGTTCAAGTCCGGCGATCCGAAGTTCGACGTGCGATTCAAGGCCCGCGGCAGCGCGCGCGCGTTCCACCAGCTGTTCGACGAGGAGCTGCGCTCGCGCGCCGAGACCACGCTCGATGGGTGGCTCGCGTACTGGGACAAGGACGGCTTGCGCTACCGGGTGTATCCAGGCCGCGGTGCTCCGCTCGATCACCCGATGCCGCTCTCGGATCTCGCGCTCAACCGGCCCGCGACGGCGGAGCGCCTGATCGCGGTGGTCGACCTGCTCGTCGAGCTCGCCGGCCGCGGCCTCCCGGCGGCGCGGCTCCGCGAGCCGGTTCCGCTCGGCGAGCTGCCGAGGTCGCCGACGTGAGGCGCGCGCTCGTCCTCGCGGCGCTCGCCAGCTGCGCTCCGGCGCGGGGCGGCGGCCACGTCGCCGCGTGGATCTCGGATACCCGCTCGTACGGCGCCGCGCCCACGCCACACGAGACCCCCGCCGATCGATATCGCGCCACGGCGACCCGGATCATCACCGTGGCGACCGCGGACCGAGGCGCGTACACCAAGCTCGCCCAGCTCACCGATCGGATCGGTCACCGGCTGTCGGGCTCGCCCGAGCTGGTGCGTGCGATCGCGTGGGCCGCCCAGGCGATGAAGGATGATGGCCACGACGTGCGCACGGAGAAGGTCATGGTGCCGCACTGGGTGCGCGGCGCCGAGGACGCCTCGATCGTCGCTCCCCAGCCACGCGCGCTCCACGTGATCGGCCTCGGAGGCACGGTGCCGACGCCCAAGGGCGGCGTGACCGCGCCGATCGTCGTGATCCACGACTTCGCCGAGCTCGACGCCAGGGCGGCTGCGGTGAACGGCTCGATCGTCCTCTACGACGTCCCGATGCCCGCGTGGACCGCGGACCGCGGCAACGCCGGCTACGGGGAGGCCGTCCCGTATCGCTCGCGCGGCCCGTCCCGCGCCGCCAAGCTCGGCGCGGTCGCCGTCCTGATGCGATCGGTGACGGCTCATAGCCTGACCACGCTGCACACCGGCGCGCTCAGCTATGACCCCGAGCAACCGAAGATCCCCGCGGCGGCGGTCACCGTCGAGGACTCGGCGCTGCTCGCCCGCCTCGCCGCCGCCGGTCCGGTCTCGGTCCGGCTCCACCTCGAGTCGCAGACGCTGCCCGACGCCGAGTCGGCGAACGTGATCGGCGAGCTGCGCGGGCGCGACAAGCCGGACGAGATCGTCGTGCTCGGCGCGCACCTCGACTCGTGGGATGTCGGGCAGGGCGCGCACGACGACGGCGCCGGATGCGTGACGATGATGCAGGCGATCACCGTGCTCAAGCAGCTCGGGCTCCAGCCGCGTCGCACGATCCGCGTCGTCCTGTTCACCAACGAGGAGAACGGCGTCCGTGGCGCGAAGGCGTACGCCAAGGAGCACGAGGCCGAGCTCGCGCACACCGTGCTCGCGGTCGAGAGCGATGGTGGCGGGTTCTCGCCGCGCGGATTCTCGGTCGACGCCACGCCCCAGACCTCGGCGCGGGTGGTCGGCCGGCTCGCCGAGATCGCGGCGCTGCTCGAGCCGCTCGGCGCCGCGCGCGTCGTCGCGGGGCACAGCGGTACCGACGTCGAACCGATGCTCGCCGGCGGCGTGCCCACGCTCGGGCTCGACTCGAACAACCGCACCTACTTCGACATCCACCACACGGACGCCGACACCCTCGACAAGGTCGATCCCGCCGAGCTCGCCGCGGCCGTCGCCGCGATCGCGGTGCTGGCCTATGTCGTCGCCGATCTGCCGGATCGCGTCGATCACCCGTGATCGCCGCCCTCGTCGAGCTCGGCGCACGGATCCTCGAGGCGCCGCTCGTGATCCGCGAGCCGATGAAGCAGCTCGATGCGATCGTCGTGCTCGGCGCCACGCTCGGCCCCAACGACACGCTGTCCCCGGCGCTCGCCGAGCGGGTCGCCACCGCGGCCGCGTTGTGGCGCGCCGGGGGTGGAAGCCTCGTGGTGGTCACCGGCGGGGTGACCCGCGGCGCGACCCGCGCGGAGGCCGACGTGATGGCCGAGGCGCTGCGTGCGGCCGGGGTCTCCGAGATCCTCGTCGAGCGAGCCGCTCAGACCACGGCCGATAACGCCCGGCTCACGGCCGCGCTGCTCGCGGCGCACGGGACGCGTTCGGTGTGGCTGGTGACCCAGCCGTTCCATGGCAGGCGCGCCGCGCGGCTGTTTCGTGCCGCCGGGTTCGACGCCCATGTCTGGCATATCGCCGAGAGCCTCGAGTATCGCCACCGCGGCCGGGCCGTTCGCTGGCTCGTCCGCGAGTACGCGGCGTGGGCCAAGCTCCTGCTGCTGCGTCGTTGACGTGGCGTGGCGAGGACGCAGGTGTCCCGTTCGCCGACGTGTGTAGGCCCGGCGCGCCGACTGTCGGATGAGCTCACGAGCTCGATGCCCACGGTCGCGGGGGCACGCGCCGCGCTCCTGGCAGCTGGAGCGGCGCACCGTCGTCGACATGTAAGCCTCGCCTTGATCTACCGAGTGGCTCCGCGCGAGATTGGCGATGCGCGTCACGGTAAGCTGGTGACGATGGCGCGTCTGCTTCCGCCGTTACCTGAGCTCGAACCGCCCGTCGGCCCCGACGCGCCCGACCCGCTCGATCCGACCAGGTTCATCGCGCGCGTCGTCCGCGAGCGCAGCCGGCTGCTCGCGCCGGTGATCTGGCTCGTGGTGGTGTTCTACCTCGCGGCCGCACCACGGCTCGGCATCCACATGTCCGCGGCGGTGCTCGAGTTCGCGATCCCGGTCCTGATCATCTTGACGATCCTGGCGGTGGTGTCGTGGCTGCGGTGGATCCCCGAGCGATGGACCCACGCAGCCTCCGCGGCGGTGCTGTGGGCGCCGATCGCGATCACCATCGGGACGATGTACTTCGGCGACAACAACGTCCTGGTCGTGCTCCTCGTCGTCGAGATCGCCAGCACCGGCATCCTGCTCGCGACGTCCTGGACGGTCGCGACCTTGGTGGCCACGAACCTGCTCGCCCTGCCGCTCCAGCTCTCGAGTGGCGGGCCGTTGGCGCCGCTGTTCGCGTCGACGATCGTCACCGCGAGCCTGTTCGCGCTGCTGATCCACGTGATCATGCGGCGCGCGCTGGTGGAGGCCGAGCTCCATCGGCTGGCCGAGGCCGCGAGCGCGCAACAGCTCGCGCGCAAGCTCGACGAGCTCGAGCGCTCCCAGCAGGAGCGCGCGCAGCTGCTCGAGCAGCTGATCCACTCGCAGCGCATGGAAGCGGTCGGCACGCTGGCGGCGGGTGTCGCGCATGACATGAACAACGTGCTCGCCTCGATCTCGAGCGGCGCGGACCTCGCGCTCGATCGGGTGACCGATCCGAGCGCGCGTGCCGACATCGAACAGCTCGTGGTGCAGGCCAGCCGCGGCGCGTCGTTGACCCGCGGCCTCCTGGCGTTCAGCCGGCGCGGCCAGTACATCAAGCACGCGATCCGGATCAGCGACGTGCTCGACGAGGTGATCCCGCTGCTCGGCCGGACCCTGCCGAAGACGATCGAGGTTCGCCACGAGCTCGCCGATGGCGACGTCCGGGTCGAGGGGGATCTGGTCCACCTCGGCCAGGTGCTCATCAACCTCGGCCTCAACGCGGCCGACGCGATGTCCGGCGCGGGGGTGCTGGTCATCGTGTCCGACGTCGTCGAGCTGGGCGGCCATCCCCAGCTGCCCGCGGGCCGCTACGCGCGGTGGCGCGTCACCGACACGGGATGCGGCATGGACGCCGCGACCAGCCTGCGCGTGTTCGAGCCGTTCTTCACGACCAAGCCGCTCGGCCGCGGCACCGGGCTCGGGTTGTCGACCGTGTGGGGGATCGTGCGCGCGCACGACGGCGAGATCACCGTCGCGTCGGAGCTCGGCAAGGGCACGACGTTCACGATCCACCTCCCGCTGACCGATGCGCCCGAGGCCTCGTCGGCGCGTACCTCGAAGGGCCACCCGATCTCCAACGCCACCGTGATGGTCGTCGATGACGAGCCGGCGGTGCGCGAGACCACGCGGCGGCTGCTCGTGCGGATGGGGCTCGTGGTGCTCACGGCAACCAACGGCCACGAGGGCCTGCAGGTGTTCGCCGAGCATCAGGGGGCGATCTCGCTGGTGATCCTCGACATCGGCATGCCGGTCATGGGAGGTGCGGAGTGCTTCCGGCGGCTCCGGCTACGCCGTCGAGGCCGAGACCGAGGAGCTGGTCGCGGCGGGCGCGACGATCCTCGAGAAGCCGTTCTCGTCGGTGGACCTCCGCCGCCATGTGTCCCGGCTGCTCGACCGCAGCGAGCCATCGCGCGCCGCCCGCTGACGCGCCATCGCGCCGGTGCGACGGGATGCCGATGGAGGCAGGGCGCGCGCACCGAGCCCCCCGGGGCGCGCTGGATCATCATTTACCAGCCTGGGCCGGCGTGCTCTTGCACCCACATTCACCGGCGGGCGAAGCTCGCGATTCGATGCTCACCTTCAGCACGAATCCCGACACCGCCGAGCAGCAGATGAACGCGATCATCTTCTACATGACGGCGTTCGGGTACATCGATGGCGAGTTCGATTTCACCGAGAAGACGTTCGTGCGGGTCTACATCCGCCAGCTCGTGACCGCCCGCGCGAAGACGGCGATGCCCGACGCGGACCCGAAGACGCGCGAGGAGGTCGTCGACAAGTTCGTCGGACACTTCCACGAGGTGTTCGAGCAGATCGATCACAGCGTCAAGTCGTTGTTCGACGAGGCCGTCGCCGACGGAGAGGACGTCGAGAAGTTCGTCTACGCCAAGCTCAAGCTGCGTAGCTTCGAGATCTTCCAGACCTTCGACCGCGACAACCAGCACGAGCTGCTCGCCACGATCGACGAGCTGATCTATGCCGACGGCAGCGTCCATCCCGCCGAGCAGAAGTTCCGCGAGGAGCTCGAGAGCCTCCTCGACTCCACCTCGACGCTGGCCGCCGGGGACATCGAGATCCTCCGCGATCAGAGCCGCGTGGCGATCGAGGACCCGACCGCCCTGCGTTCGCGCCACGAAGATCACCCGTTCTTCGCGGGCTTCGAGCAGCACTACTCGGCCGATCCAGCCCGGATCAAGGGGCAGGTCGCCTCCGACCTCGACCTGATGCGCCGGTTCGTCGCCAAGCTCGGCGAGCAACGGCGCGCGGGCAGCCACAAGCTCGCGAACCGCAAGACGATCGCCGAGTTCGCCGGAGAGCGCCCGTTCCTCGACGGCCACGTCTACGTTCACCCCGCCGACCCGAACCAGATCTACGAGCTCACCGTCCTCGGTGATCTGCACGGCTGCTACAGCTGCCTCAAGGGGGCGCTGCTCCAGGCCGACTTCTTCGCCAAGCTCGAGGCGTGGAAGCTCGACAAGCGCAAACCCGAGCCGAAGCTGATCCTGCTCGGCGATTACATCGACCGCGGTCGGTTCTCCTACAACGGCGTGCTCCGCGCGGTCATGCAGCTGTTCCTCGCCGCGCCCGAGCACGTGTTCCCGTTGCGCGGCAACCACGAGTATTACGTCGAGTATCGCGGGCGGATCTACGGCGGCGTCAAGCCAGCCGAGGCGATCAACACGTTGATCGGCCACATGTCAGGCGAGGTGTTCGCCGAGTACATGAAGATGTTCGAGGAGCTGCCGAACGTGCTGTTCTTCGACGACCTGATGTTCGTCCATGCGGGCATCCCGCGCGACGTCGACATCAAGTCGAGGATCGTCGACATGTCCTCCCTCAACGACCCCGATCTGCGGTTCCAGATGCTGTGGAGCGATCCGTCGACGGCCGACTACATCCCCGACGACCTGCAGGCCCAGAACGCGCGGTTCCCGTTCGGCAAGCTGCAGTTCGAGGCGTTCATGCAGAAGCTCGGCTGCTCGATGATGGTGCGCGGGCACGAGAAGGTCGACTCCGGGTTTCGCCCGATGTACAGCGACCAGACGTCCCTGATCACGCTGTTCTCTGCGGGTGGCGCGGACAACAACGACCTACCCGCGGACTCGAGCTACCGCACGGTGACGCCGATGGCCGCGACGATCCGGCTCGAGAACGGCACCGCGTCCGTCACGCCGTGGCTGATCGACTACAAGCGGTTCAACGATCCCAAGCGCAACCGGTTCTTCGCGTCGCCGCCCGAGATCGAGCACAAGATCGGCTGAACGAAGCGCCGGCACGGCGGCCCGCGAGGTCGTCGCCGCGGCCGTGGCGCGAGCCGGTTCAGGCTTCGAGACCTCGGCCCGGATCGGTGATACTCCGCCCGTGACCTGGTACGTCTACGTCGCGCGCTGCGCGGACACGACCTTGTACTGCGGGATCGCCCGTGACGTCGCCACCCGGATCGCGCAGCATGATGTCGGCAAGGGCGCGAAGTACACCCGAGGTCGTGGCCCGCTGCAGGTGCTCCTCGTCCGGCGCTGCCGGACCAAGGGGAAGGCGCTGCAGGTCGAGTACGCGATCAAGCAGCTCACGGTCGCGCAGAAGCTCGCGCTCGTGTCCGATCCGCGGAGGCTCTCGAACCTCATGAAGGCGCGCCGCTGAGGTGAGCCGCGGGCGGAACCTCCCGGAGGTGCTTGTTCCTGTTTCCTGGGTCTCCGAAGGCGGGTGATACTCCCGCGCATGGCAGTCCAGAACATCCCCGTGGTCGATCTGCGCGCGTGGTCGGAGGGGGGTGTGGCGCGGCAACGCTTCGTCGCCTCGGTCGGTGAGGCGCTCGCGGACACCGGCTTCTTCGCCGTCCGGAACCACGGCGTTCCCGACGAGCTGACGCAGCGAGCGTACGAGGTCGCGAAGGCGCTGTTTCACCAGCCGCTGGCCGTCAAGGCCCGCTATCACGACCCCTCGAAGAAGGGCCAGCGCGGGTACACCGGCCTCGGCAAGGAGCACGCGAAGGACTCGCAGGCGCCCGATCTCAAGGAGTTCTGGCAGGTCGGCCGGCCCGACGTCGCCGACGATCATCCCGTCCACCGGCTGTTCGGCCCGAACGAATGGCCGAGCGAGGTTCCCGCCTTCGGGCCGACCCTGGTCGAGCTCTATCGTCACCTCGATCGCCTCGGCGGCAGCTTGCTCGAGGCGTGCGCGGCCTACCTCGGCGAGCCCGAGGGCCGGTTCCGCGACATGACGATCGAGAGTGATACGATCGTGCGCGTCCTGTACTACCCGCCGGTCGCGGCCGATGTCCCCGCCGGCGCCGTGCGCTCGGCGGCGCACGAGGATATCAACCTCATCACGCTGCTGTCGGGCGCCACGGCCGAGGGCCTCGAGCTCAAGCGCCACGACGGCACGTGGATGCCGATCCACACCGGGTTCGACACGATCGTCGTGGACGCCGGGGACATGCTGCAGAACCTGACGAACGGCATGTACCGGAGCACGACGCACCGGGTCGTCAACCCGGTCGATCGCTCGAGCGAGCGGTTCTCGATGCCGTGCTTCGTCCACGCGCGCGCGGAGGTCGACCTGACCCCGCTGGCGAGCTGCGTCGCACGGACCGGCGGGGAGGTCCGGTATCCGGCGGTGACCGCGGGCGAGTACCTGGCGCAGCGGCTGCGGGAGATCGGGCTCGGCTAGGGTTAGTGACCGTGAGCGATGACACGCCGTTCGTGCCCCCCCGCGATGGTCAACAGGGATACGATCCTCGGATGGGCCGCCAGCTTGTCATCGGGAGTTTGCTCGTCCTGGCGACCACGACGCAGGCCCTGGCGAACGGTCGTCCGCCCAACACGTCGACGATCAACTTCAAGCGCGGCAACGATCAGGAGATCTTCGCGGGGCTGACGTTCGGTGCCGTGGTCTCGCACGACGGTGGTGCGACGTGGCGCTGGATGTGCGAGGTCGCGATCGGCTACGGCGGTATGTACGATCCGCGGTACGCGTACACTCAGACCGGCGCGGTGTTCGCGACCACGTTCGATGGCCTCAAGGTCATGCGCGATGGCTGCACGTTCGGTCCGACGCCGCAGGCTGATGACTTCGTATCGACGATCGCCGAGGGGCCGGACGGCGCCCTGTTCTCCACGGCCGCCGATCCTGCGGATCTCGTGACGATGGACCCGGGAGATTCGAAGATCTACCGGAGCAACGACGACGGGCTCACGTTCCCGACGAGCGCGGCGCCCGGCCAGCTCAACGACTGGTGGCAGACCATCGTCGTCGCGCCCTCGGACGCGCAGCGGGTCTACCTCAGCGGCTACCGGCTCGCCGGCGGCGTCAAGACGTTCCTCCTGTTCACCAGCACCAACGGCGGGACCAGCTACGCCGCGATGACCCAGTCCGGGTTCGTCACCGCGACCAACTCGGTGATCGAGATCGCCGGTGTGTCGCACACCAATCCGAACCTGGTGTTCGCGCGCGTCACGTTCGAGAACAACAACGTCGGCGATGCGATCTATCGCAGCACCAACGGTGGCGCGAGCGGGAGCTGGACGCGGGTCCTCGGCAAGCCGGCGAGCATCGCGTTCCTCGTGCGCGCGAACGGTGACCTGGTCGCCGGCACCCAGACCGAGGGCTCGTATGTCTCGCACGACAATGGAGACACCTGGAGCCCGCTCGCCAGCCCGCCGCACATCAACTGCCTGGTCGAGAACGCGGCGGGAGAGGTCTGGGCGTGCACCCAGAACTACGGCTCGTTGACGGCACCCTCGGACAACGCCGGGATCATGAAGTCGACCGCGCTGGACAGCTGGACGCCGGTCCTGAAATTTCAGGACATCCAGGCTCCGGTCGACTGCCCGGCGGGGACCCCGCAGCAGGCCTCGTGCGTCCCGATGTGGTGCGGGCTGAAGGGTCAGCTCGGCATCACGTCGACCGAGGTCGACTGTACGGCGCTGGTCGATGGCCCGGGCGAGACTCCCGATGCCGGCACCGGCTCCGGATCGAACAAGGGATGTTGTGAGACCGGTGATTCGAGCGCCGCCCCCACCGGGCTGGTCATCGGCTCCGCAGTGGGTATGGTGCTGATGCGGCGCCGTCGCCGACGAGCATGAACATGTTGACCCGTCTTGATCGCCTCGCGTACCGATCGCAGCATCTGTCGTTTCTGATCAACGCGACCGTGATGCAGGAGGCGGCGCGCATCATCACGCGCACGCCGCGGCCCAAGGTGGCCGATGGTGAGCTCCGCAGCCTGATCAAGCGGCGCGAAGCGCTCCACGCGCGCGACCTCGCGAACGTGGACGCGGGGATGTACCCCCGGGAGCTGTTGTTCGACATCCCGGTCCGCCAGTACATGCGCTCGCTGCCCAAGCTGATGCGCGACACGCCGCGGGTGGTCGCGCGGATGCGGCGCAAGGACTACAAAGATATCCCGGTCGTCGACAAGGACCGGTTCCCGGCCTACTACCGCCGCGCGTTCCACTGGCAGACCGATGGCTACTTCAGCGATCACTCCGCCGAGATCTACGAGCTCGGCGTCGAGCTGCTGTTCCGCGGCACCGCGGACGTGATGCGGCGCCAGATCATCCCGCCGATCACCCGCTTCGTGCGCGCCGCCGGCGGGGCCGAGCGCGTGCGGCTCCTCGACGTCGGGTGTGGCACCGGGCGCACGCTGCACCAGCTGTCGCGAGCCCATCCGGCGATGCGGCTCAACGGGGTCGACCTGTCACCGGCGTATGTCCGGACCGCGCGCAAGCGGCTCGAGGATGTCGCCGAGATCACGCTCGCGGTCGAGAACGCCGAGACGCTGCCGTGGGCCGACGCGACGTTCGATGTCGTGACGAGCGTCTACATGTTCCACGAGTTACCGCGCAACGCGCGCCGCAACGTGGTGCGCGAGATGTTGCGCGTCGTGCGGCCGGGCGGGCTCGTCGTGCTCGAAGACTCGGCGCAGGTCTCGGAGAGTCCCGAGATCGCGTCCGCGCTGCGGGGGTTTCCGCGCGAGTTCCACGAGCCGTTCTACGCCGATTACCTCGAGGATGACCTCGGCGCGCTGCTCCGCGAGGTCGGCTTCGCGGCTCCTGTGACCGAGCCCCACCTCGTCGCCAAGGTCGTGATCGCGCATCGCCCCGGGTGAAGCGCTCGGGCCTATGACGATCGCGAGCCGAGCGCGCACGCCGAGGGTAGCGTAGCGTAGGCTCCCTCCATGTCGGACGACGCCCGCGCACGCCCCGCTGCCCTCGATTCCCTGCGCACCGAGCTCGGGCAGATCGATCGTGACATCCTCGCGCTCGTCGCGCGCCGGCAAGCGGTGGCGCAGCGGATCGGCCAGATCAAGCGGGACGCCGGGATCCCGACGCGCGACTACCGCCAGGAGCGTGACGTGGTCGAGCGGGCCCGCGGCGCCGCGGTCGCGCACGGCCTGACCCCGGAGCTCGGCGAGGAGCTGATCCTCGCGCTGATCCGCGGCTCGCTCACGATCCAGGAGAAGGACACCGTCGCCGAGGCCGGCGAGGGCAGCGGCCGGCGCGTGCTGGTGATCGGCGGCAACGGCCACATGGGCGGCTGGTTCGTGCGGTACCTCCGCGCGCAGGGCTACACCGTCGAGGTTGCCGACCCGACCGGGACGGCGCCGGCTGGGATCACGCACTACCGCGACTGGAAGGCGATCGAGCTCGATCACGAGATGATCGTGATCGCCGCGCCGATGCCGGCGACCGCGCAGATCCTCGAGGCGATGGCCGTGTCACCGCCCCGCGGCGTGGTGTTCGACGTCGGCTCGCTCAAGAGCCCGCTGCGTCAGGGCCTCCAGAAGCTGCGCGCGGCCGGCGGCCAGGTGACGTCGGTGCACCCGATGTTCGGTCCCGACACCGAGCTGCTCAGCGGACGTCACGTGATCTTCGTCGATCTCGGCGCACCGCAGGCGACCGCGGCCGCCCGCGCCCTGTTCGAGCCCACGATGGCGACGCTCGTCGAGATGGACCTCGAGAGCCACGATCGGCTGATCGCGTACGTGCTCGGGCTGTCGCACGCGCTCAACATCGCGTTCTTCACCGCGCTCGCCGACAGCGGCGAGGCCGCGCCGCGGCTCGCCACGCTGTCCTCGACGACGTTCGACGCCCAGCTCGGGGTTGCCGGGAAGGTCGCCGCGGAGAATCCAGATCTCTACTTCGAGATCCAGACGCTCAATGACTACGGCACCGAATCCCTCGCGGCGCTCCTGTATGCGGTCGAGCGGCTGCGTTCGGTGGTCCGCTCGAACGACCTCGAGGGATTCCGCACGTTGATGAACCGCGGCCGTTCCTATCTCCAGGAACGGACCAGGCGCTAGCTCGTACGGGATCACCCGCGGACGAGGTACTTCTCGCCGGTCGCGGTCGCCGCGCACGCGGACAGCGTGTCGCGATCGAGCAGCTGCGCGAGCGCGATGCGGCCGTTGTAGCGGGTCGCGAACGTGGTCGTCAGCTCGCTCATCACCCGGTGCGACATGCGCGCGACCGCCTCGCGACCGAGCTTCTGGAGCGCGTACGAGACGAGGTAGCCGCCGACCCCCCATGCCAGGCCAAACGTGCGCGCGAGCGGCGTGGGGGAGCGATCGAGGCTGCCGTAGATGTAGACCTGCTTGGGTGTCGGCGAGCCGTAGTGGCTGAACGCGGTCATCGATCGCGCGGTCACGTGCTCCATCGCGGTGAGGATCTGCGAGACCAGCGGGCCGCCGCCGATCGCATCGAACGCGAGCGTGGCGCCGGTGGCGGCGATCGCGGCGACCAGCTCGTCGGCAAACGTCGGTGCCGAGCTGTCGAGTACGTGCTCGGCGCCGAGCGTCTTCAAGAGCTCGACCTGGGCCGGGCGGCGCACGATGTTGACCAGCGGCACGCGGTCGGCCGCGCAGAGCTTGACGAGCATCTGGCCGAGGTTCGACGCCGCGGCGGTGTGGACGAGCGCACGGTGGCCCTCGGCGCGCATGGTCTCGATGAAGCTGAGCGCGGTCATCGGGTTCACGAACGAGGACGCGCCGTCCTCGGCGGTGCACCCGGCGGGCAACTCGCGCACCGCGGCCGCCGGCAGCTTGCGATGCGTCGCGAACATGCCGCCCGCGGCGGCCGCCACGACCTTGCCACTCAGCGCTCGCGCGGCTGCGCCCGAGCCCGCGGCGATCACCGTGCCCGCACCCTCGGTGCCGATCGGCAACGCCTGGCCGACGCGCCCGGCAAACACGCCGACCGCGGCCGGCGGGACCGGCGCGACGAGCGCACCGTCGGTCGTGGTCGCGCGCGACAGGTCGGCCATCGATAGCATGAGGTAAAGGTCGGTCGGGTTCACCGGGGCGGCGTCGACCCGCACGATGACCTCCTCGGGTCCCGGTTCGCCGAGATCGACGTCGACGAGCGTCAGCCGGATGTGTGCGTCAGCGGTGAGCGTGGAGCGGAGCGCGCGGGCTTGCATGCGGGCACTCTACCGTCGGCTCACCGCACGTAGCGAAGACGCCGCGGTGATCGTCGAGCGGACCCAAGACATGGAGCGACCTGATTTGATAGATAACGATATATCATTGACATGACGCGATAGCGTACGTACGGTCGTAGCATGACGTTACAGAGGACCCGATGAGAGGCTTCGGATGGAGCCCGTTCGGCGGCGACGAGCGCCGTCATCACCACCATCACCACGATCATCATTCCCACGATCCCCACGATCCCCACGATCGTGTCGCAGCGGGGCGAGGTCGCGGCGGACGCGGAGGCCACGGGGGACCCTTTGGCTGGGGCCCTCCGGGGCATCCCGGCTTCGGCGGTCCCGGCGGCCCCGGTGGACCGCTCGGAGATCTCGCGCGCTTGTTCGGCCGCGGGCGCCGTGCGCGACGCGGCGATGTGCGCGGGGCGATCCTGCTGGTGCTCGGCGACGAGGCACGCAACGGGTACCAGATCATGCAAGAGCTCGCGCAGCGCAGCGGCGGTAGCTGGCGGCCGAGCTCGGGCTCGGTCTACCCGACCTTGCAGCAACTCGAGGACGAAGGGCTGGTCGAGGGCAGCACGCGCGATGCCGCCGGCACCACCGGCAAGGTCTACAAGCTGACCCCGGCCGGCAAGCGCTTCGTCGACAAGCACCGCGCCGAGCTCGACGCGGCGTGGCAAGACGCGGGCGATCCAGCCGGCGATCCGCGATTCGAGATGATGAACCTGTTCCGCCAGGTCGGCCCGGCCTTGATGCAGGTGTTGCAGTCGGGCTCTCCCACACAGATCGCGGAGGCCAAGCGCATGCTGGACGCGCTTCGGCGGAGGCTCTACAGCATGCTCGCGGAGGCTCCGGCCAGCGACGAGGAGGATGCCGACGGCCGTGAATGATCGGCGTGCGCGGAGTGAACCTCGATGAGGTCGAGTAGGGATCCTTCAGTCTACGGCCCGGCGCCCGTCGTGTGAGCGCCGACGTTCGAGAAATCCTGTGGGGCATATCCGATGCCGCATGCCGGTGAGATCGTCCCGTCCGAACACGCCTCGCCTGCCCCGGTCGTCTTGAACTTCCAGCCGGCGAGGCCACTCGCCCCGGTCGGATCAACGAAGTTCGGATCGGAGTTGACGACACTATGAACGTCGTAACCGGCAGCAGCCCACGCCGAGATCGTCGTGTCACCCGTGAAGTGGGTGATCGTGTAGCCCGGCTCGGAATACAAATTATAATCCATCTTGACGAACCCAGGATAGCTCGCAATGTAGTTGCCGCCGCCTGCCTCCGTGGGAGTCGCGCCGCGATACCCAGTGAAGTAGTAGACGTTGTTTGTCCAGATGGACCCCCAGAACGGCGAGACGGCGGGATTGACCGGCATCGCGGCGACGCCGATCCAGTCCGTCACCATGCCGTCCGGATCGTTCGTGCACCCGGCGGTCGTGCAACTCGGGATCGTGGAGAGCGAAGCGCCCGTCGTTCCCCCGGCCTTCGTCTGGTATATCCACCCTGTTGCAGGGTTCACGATGTAGTTGTTCGCGTGGAAAGCCCAGCTCCTCAGCGGGAGCTTGCTGAACGCGGGAGTATCCTGCCGGAGTTTGTAGGTTTCGCCGAAGACCCCGGTC
>WBZN01001094.1_pt1 | contig 17153 bp, 15 predicted proteins | sample 5204281 | NCBI WGS metagenome assembly WBZN01 (sample SAMN12344347, study PRJNA552823) | activated sludge metagenome | biome: Activated sludge suspended growth; feature: Nitrification reactor; material: Wastewater; isolation source: activated sludge from nitrification reactor of wastewater...
GGAGGAACTGGTAAGCATGATTCAGACACAACGTGCCTATGAGATGAATTCGAAATCTATCGAGACTTCCGATCAGATGTTGCAGAAATTGGCGCAACTCTAATTGAACTACTTAATCGAGGTTATTTAATGCGTAGCATGCAATTGCTAAAACAGGGCAGCAAATCGAATCACCATATGGTGTTACCTGTTTTAATGGTGATGATGACAGGCTGTATGACGCCGCCTACCAATACCTATCAACCCAATGTCATGCGACCGCATCAACAGAGTGCAGCAGCAACACAACCCACAGGTGCCATTTTTCAGAACATCAACAGTACGATTAGTGGTGTTCGGTATACACCATTATTCGAAGATCGGCGCGCTCGCACTATTGGCGATACCCTCATTGTGACGCTGAATGAAAAAACGAACGCCAGTAAAAGCTCGGATAGTAAAGCAGAGCGCAGTGGCGAGTTGAGTTTCTCTGTACCGAATTTCTTAGCCGTGCCCTTGAGTTTGCTGCAGAAAAATACCTCTGTCGAAGCCAAGTCGGCTAATAAATTCGATGGTGGCGGAGAAAGTTCGAGTCAGAATGATTTCAAAGGCACTATTACGGTAACCGTGATTGAAACATTACCTAACGGAAATCTGGTGGTCAGTGGTGAGAAACAGATTGGTATCAATCATGGTCATGAATATATCAGACTCTCGGGTATTGTTAATCCCATTCACATCATTGGAAACACCATTTCCTCGATTCAAGTGGCTGATGCGCGTATCGAATACCGGGCCAATGGTTATATCGATGAAGTGCAGACGATGGGTTGGCTGTCCCGTTTCTTCCTGACGATTTCACCTTTCTAAACAGGTTGCCAACATGACATTTGATCGTTCGTTACTGAGAATTCAAAAGTTTCATCTCTTCATGCTCTTGCTTGCACTTGTATGGGGATGTTTACAATCCAGCCAGGGTTCAGCTGAGAGAATCAAAGATTTGACTTCAATTCAGGGTGTGCGTAGTAACCAGCTCATCGGGTATGGGTTAGTTGTCGGTTTGGATGGTAGCGGTGATATGACCACCCAGACGCCTTTTACCGTTCAAAGTATCATCAGCATGCTGGGGCAAATGGGTATCAACATGCCTCCTGGCACCAATCTGCAGTTGCGTAACGTTGCTGCTGTCATGGTGACCGCCACACTACCTCCATTTACCAAACCTGGACAGCATATTGATGTGACCGTGTCTTCAATGGGTAACGCAAAAAGCTTGCGTGGAGGTACGTTGTTGATGACCCCGCTGAAGGGAGTCGACAATCAGGTTTATGCCATGGCCCAGGGTAATTTGCTTGTCGGTGGAATCGGTGCTGCGGCCGGTGGAAGCAGTGTACAAGTGAACCATCTGAGCGTAGGAAGAATTGCCGGGGGCGGTATCGTAGAACGTGAAATACCGACGGCAGTGGGACAGGGTGATTTTATCAATCTTGAACTCAATACCAACGACTTTACTACCGTAAATCGGATAGTCGAGGCAATCAACGGAATTTATCCTTCTGCAGCATCGGCAGTCGATGCACGGCTGATACAGGTTAGAGCACCTGCAGAAAACAACCAGCGCATCATGTTCATTTCTCGTATCGAGAGTCTGGATGTGACGCCTGCTAAGGCTCCTGCCAAGGTAATTGTTAATTCACGGACTGGTTCTGTGGTGATGAATCAGACTGTTACGCTGGAATCCAGTGCCATAGCACATGGCAATTTATCCATCATCATCAATACCGATCCGGTTATCAGTCAACCTGGGCCGTTTGCACAGCGTGGTGAAACGGTTGTGACACAGCGTTCGCAAGTCGAGATCCGTACGGAAGAAGGAAATCTGATGCTATTACCAAATGGTGCAGATTTAGGAGAAGTGGTTAAAGCATTGACTGCGATCGGTGCAACGACCCAGGATTTGCTTTCCATACTTCAGGCTTTAAAAGCATCAGGTTCACTTCGGGCAGATTTAGAAATTATTTAATAATGAGTGTGAGAATATGACTATTTCCCTAGATACTTCAAGCAAGCTGGCTATTGACGCCAAAAGCATCGATGACTTGCAATTACAAGCCAAGCGAGATCCGGAAGGAGTTCTGCAAAAGGTAGCACAACAGTTTGAAGCGTTGTTTGTGAATATGCTCATGAAGAGCATGCGCGAAGCGACACCCAAGGATGGATTGTTTGACAGTCAGCAAACACAGTTTTTTACTCAGATGCATGACCAGCAGCTTGCTCATGAGATTTCGAACAAGGGACTCGGAATCGCCGATATGATGGTGAAGCAATTGACGCGTTCCGATACAGCTCCAAAAGGATCCATGAATCGTGCCGATGCCATGCTATCCACAATTCAGACTGTAAATAATCCTGCGGTACTTACCGATGATCATCCAAGTGATCAGTCGCGTTTTTTGTGGCCCAATGCACAACCCACATACCGGTCTGCTCCAAGCTCTTCAGTATCGACCAGTCAGTCCGATCTATCTGGAAGCAATCTATTTTCTAATGCCAATTCCAATGAGGCTCAATCCAGGCAAGGAACAAGATCCGGCCGTTCTGCAGAATTCATTGACAAACTGACACCTCATGTCAAGGCAGTTTCGCAATCTACAGGAATTCCGCCTCAATTCATGTTGGCACAGGCCGCACTTGAAAGTGGGTGGGGTAAACATGAGATTCGTCGCGCAGATAACAGCCCCAGCTATAACTTGTTTGGAATCAAGGCAGGAGCAAACTGGAAAGGTGCTGTGGTAGAAACAGCTACGACTGAATATATCGGTGGTGTACCTCAAAGAGTCGTTGAAAAATTCCGGGCTTATGGTTCATATGCCGAAGCATTTAACGATTACGCCAAGCTACTGCAGGATAACCCACGTTACGCAAAAGTCTTGAGATCGACTGATGCGAATTCATTTGCCAATGGCTTGCAGCGTGCCGGGTACGCAACCGATCCTCAGTATGCAAATAAATTGATGCGTATTTTGAATAGTGCTTCATTGCAACAAACTAGATTTGGTTAATGCACTTTAGTTATTAATTTTATGAGTAATTTGCCGTTATAAATACTTAAATTTATCTAATTCAGAGAGCTAGATTAAGACTATGGGAAATCGTATTCTTGACATCGGGATCAGTGGTTTGCAGGCCGCTCAAAATCAATTGCTGACGACCAGTCACAATATCAGCAATGCCAATACACCCGGATATAAACGCCAGGAAGTTATCCTCAATACCAACATTGCTCAGCATTTTAGTGGTGGATACGTGGGATCGGGTGTGCACTCGACAACTGTGCAGCGTATCTATAATCAATTTCTAGAGAGTCAGATGCTACAAGTGCAGGCACAAAGTACTTCTCTGGATAGCAATTATACTCAGATAAAACAACTGGATAATATGTTTGCTGAAGATACATCCGGTTTGTCTCCGACGTTGCAGAAATTTTTCAGTGCCATTCAAGCTGTGGCAAACAACCCTTCCAGTGTTCCAGCTCGCCAGTCTATGATCAGTAGTGCTGAAGCGATGGTTGCGCGCTTTCACAGTATGGAACAGCGCATGTCGGAAGTAAGTGATGGTGTCAACGCACAAATTGAAGGTGGCGTGAATGAAATTAACTCACTTTCTAGTCAGGTTGCGGATTTGAACCGTCAGATCTTGCTGGCTGAGGCTTCTGCATCTGGACAACCTGCGAATGACCTGCAAGATCAACGCGATGAGTTGATTAGTCAGATGAGCAAATTAATCAATACGGATATCGTAAGACGACAGGATGGATCAGTTGATGTATTTGTCGGCAATGGCCAAGGGCTTGTGGTCGGTTCACAAACTCAGAAGCTTCAAGCAACAAGATCGGTCGACAATCCACAAAACATGACGATCAGTATACTCACTGGTGGAAAAACAGTTGAGTTGCCGGAAGATCAAATTGCTGGCGGAGCACTGGGTGGCATTTTATCCTTCAGAAACGAAACATTGGGCAATGCGCAGAATGCACTGGGACGCATAGCCATCACATTGGCCCAAACCTTCAATGAGCAACATCAATTGGGCATTGATCTCAATGGCGATATGGGAGAGGATTTTTTCAGTGTTGCTACTCCCAAAATAACTTCAGCACTGACCAACGACATGGCCTCAGGCATCACTGTCGCTATTACGGATTACCGGGCATTGACCACGAGTGACTACCAGCTCTCGTATGATGGAACCAATTACACGCTTACCCGATTATCGGATAATCAATCAGTCAGCTCGACAGTACTGCCTTCTGCGGGGACTCCATTAACTCTGGATGGTATATCGGTCGATTCGGCAACCATTCTCGCAAACGAAAAATTTCTTGTGCAACCGACAGTCAATGGCGCTGCAGATTTGGAAGTTAAAATTACCGACGCGACGAAGATTGCAGCTGCCAGCCCTAATCGTACCAGTGCAGCATTATCTAATAAGGGCACCGGTGCTATCAGCCCTGGAGCTGTTGAGCCGTTGCCGCTTGATGCAAATCTGCAGCAGCCACTAACCATTACATTTCATTCACCCTACGATGGACAATTTGATGTGGCTGGTACTGGAACCGGTTTGCCAGCTACGAATCAGGCGTTTACTGCAGGTGAAGACATTAGTTTCAATGGATTTACATTCCAGATCAATGGTAGTCCTGCAGCAGGAGATATTTTCACCATTACACCCAATGCCAATGGTGCGGCCGATAACCGGAATGCTTTACTGCTTGGAAATCTGCAGACGACAAACATACTGGATAATGGCTTGACGACTTATCAGTCAGCTTACGGCCAACTTGTAAGCCAGATTGGAAATAAAACCAGGGAACTGGATGTAACAAATAGGGCACAAGCCAATTTGCTTCAGCAAACCCAAAATTCGATCGAATCAATTTCAGGTGTGAATCTGGATGAGGAAGCAGCAAATCTGTTGCGTTACCAGCAGGCTTTCCAAGCCTCGAGTAAAGTTATCGAGATAAGTAACACACTATTTGATTCAATTCTCAGAATCTAAAAATAGGATTTATATCAGGAGACAACCATGCGCGTGAGCACAAATACGATTTACGATAATGGAACGGGGCAAATGTTGCGTCAGCAGGACTCATTGTTCAGAATACAACAGCAGCTTTCGACTGGAAGAAGTATTCTGACTCCTTCCGATGATCCTATCGCTTCTGTTCAAGCACTAGCCATTACACAATCGGCATCGATCAACGAACAGTACTCGGTCAATCGGAACAATGCCAAGTCTTCCCTGGCTCTGGAAGAGAGTGTGCTGAAACAAGTGACGGAAGTTCTGCATGGTGTGTATGAGTCTGCAGTAGAAGCCGGTTCGGGTGCGCTGACGGATGCGGACAGAAAAAGTATTGCGATTGAGCTGCGCGGCCAACTGGAATCACTTGTGGGTTTGGCGAATAATACCGATGAAAGCGGGCAATTCCTATTTTCTGGTTATCAAGCCAATACAAAACCTTTTGTACAGACTGACCTGAGTGTTCAATATCAAGGGGATCAAGGTTTGCGTCTGAATCAGGTTGGGCCGACACGTCAGCTTGTGGTTGGTGATCCCGGCTCGGATGTCTTTGAAGCCATTAAAAACGGGAATGGTGTGTTTACTACCGCTGCAAATTCCCAGAATACAGGTACAGGTGTGATCGATATCGGGTCAGTTGTCAATCCTGCAAATTTGACCGGTAGCGATTATGAGATCAATTTTACTGTCACGGCAGGTGTCACCACTTACGATATCGTCGATACTACAACCGGAACGACGATTTCATCGGCAAACCCCTATGTTGAGAATAGTTCGATTAGTTTCGATGGCATGCAGGTAAGTATCAAAGGTAATCCGGCTGATGGAGACAAGTTCGAAATAGCCCCTAGTACTAATCAAAGTATTTTCAAGACAGTGGGTGATTTAATTTCTGCCCTAGAGTCGCCAACGGGCGGTCAAGCCGGTGGAACGGCCCGGCTGGCCAATGATTTGAGTACTGCTTTGAGGAATATCAGTAATGGTCTCGATCATATTTTGCTGAAACAGTCCTCGATCGGCTCCAGAATGGATGAAATATCTACCCTGGAGGATGTCGGAGGTGATCAGAAAATTCAATATCGTCAGCAGTTATCACAATTACAGGATGTCGATTTTGCTCAATCCATTTCGGATTTGCAACGACAGCAATTGTATCTGCAAGCAGCCCAACAATCCTATATCAAGATATCCGGATTAAGTCTGTTTAATTTCTTGTAGCCGACGGAGTTGATGCATTATTGACTTTCAGCGCGCAGGTTGTTCGTGTGTTTCTGATACTCGATACCTTGTGCGCCGATGTCATTGCGAGCTTGAGATCCAGGAAAATGAATGTTTTCCATTAGCTTGTAAGCATTCTGCTGTGCATGTTTGATGTTTTCTCCAAGAGCCGTGACACACAGAACGCGTCCTCCTGAAGTCAGTAAGGAATGCTCATCTTCTCCAACGTGGGTGCCAGAGTGAAAAATATGAAAATCATGGTTGTTCGCCTGCTCTTGCATCAGCTCGGATAGACCCGTGATGGCATCATTTTTTCTAGGATTTTCGGGGTAACCATGTGCAGCCATGACTATTCCAAGCGCTGTTCGACGATCCCAGTCTATGGTGGCTTTATTCAAGGTACCATGAATGGCATGCTCGATTAACTGGAATAAATCACTTTTCAATCTGAGCATGATGGGCTGTGTTTCAGGATCCCCCATGCGGCAATTAAACTCCAACACCTTGGCCTGATCATTTGGCGTTATGATCAATCCCGCATACAGAAAACCGCAGTAGTTGATACCTTCTGCATGCAGCCCACTAATAACAGGATGAATGATGTCGCGGATGATCTTGGCATGTAGATCCGGTGAAACGAAAGGCGTAGGCGAATAAGCTCCCATGCCGCCAGTATTAGGGCCCAAATTGTTATCGCACAGACGTTTGTGATCCTGACTGGTTGCCAAGGGTAAAATATGCTTCCCGTCTGTCATGACAATGAAGCTAACTTCGATTCCCTCCAGAAATTCCTCGATGACAATTTCATTGCCTGCACCGCCAAGGTGTTTTTCTACGAGAATGGTATTGACTGCAGTATGTGCCTGCTCATTTGTCAGCGCAACGACCACACCTTTTCCTGCAGCCAGGCCATCGGCCTTGATCACTAATGGAGCAGATTTTTGTTCTATGTACTGGTGTGCCAGAACCGGATCGTTGAAGCTTTGGTAAGATGCCGTTGGAATGTTGTGACGCAGCATGAATTCCTTGGCGAAAATCTTCGATGTTTCAAGTCGGGCTGCTTGTTGTGTAGGACCGAATATTTTTAGATTCGCAGCTTGAAATGCATCAACAATGCCTGCTGCAAGCGGTACTTCCGGGCCGACGATGGTAATGGCAATGTGTTCTTTTTGGGCAAATTCAATTAATTCGGCAATTTCACTGAATGGGACATTCTGCAACTTGGGCTCAAGTGCAGTTCCAGCATTTCCAGGCGCTACATAGATCCTGTGAACTCGTGGAGATTGACTAAGTTTCCAAGCCAGTGCATGTTCTCGACCACCACTGCCAATAACAAGTAATTGAATCATTTATGGGGAATTCGTTTAGTGTCGGAAATGACGGATGCCCGTCAATACCATTGTAATGCCATGCTCATCAGCGGCGGCGATGACTTCATCATCACGGATGCTGCCACCGGGTTGGATGATGGCTGTAGCACCAGCTTCCACGACTACATCGAGTCCGTCACGGAAAGGAAAAAAGGCATCGGATGCGACAACCGAACCATTCAGTGAGAAACCGGCCTGCTGGGATTTGATCGAAGCGATTCGGGCGCTGTCAACACGACTCATCTGTCCGGCACCGATACCCAGGGTCTGGCCATTACGGCAAAAGACGATGGCATTCGATTTGACAAACTTGGCGGCACGCCATGCAAACAACATGTCCTGTAGCTGTTGTTCAGTAGGATGTCGTCGAGTAACGATCTTGAGATTGGAACCCGCGATATTCATTGTATCGGGAGTCTGTACCAGAATTCCTCCTCCCACGCGTTTTAGATCATAACTGTGATGCTCATGCACCAATGGAACGGTGAGAACGCGAATGTTGTTTTTTTGTGCTAATAGTGTTCGAGCGTCCTGGGTTATTTCTGGTGCAATGACCACTTCGACAAATTGGTTCAGAATGGCCTCTGCTGCAGTTTTGTCAAGTGTGCAGTTGAAAGCGATGATACCGCCAAATGCGGATACGGGATCGGTTGCAAATGCAAGCTGATAAGCTTGTAAGGCATTAAGGGCAATGGCTATGCCGCAGGGGTTCGCATGTTTCACGATGACACAAGCGGGATCGTCAAATGTTTTGACGCACTCCCAGGCGGCATCGGTATCTGCAATATTATTAAAAGACAATTCCTTGCCTTGCCATTGACGGTAATTGGCCAGACTGCCAGAGGGAACATTCTCATCCCGATAGAACGCAGCTTTCTGATGCGGATTTTCACCATATCGAAGGTGTTGAACCAGACTGAAATTCAGATTGAATGAATCGGGAAAATCCTTGCGTTGCATGTCGGAATCGAGCGCGGATAAATAATTGCTGATCGCGCTGTCATACGATGCAGTATGGGAAAAAGCCTTTTGTGCCCATTTGAAACGGGTTGAGGTCGTGACGGAGCCTTGATTTGATTCAAGCTCACTGATAAGTAATGGATAATCACTGGGGTCAGTTACGATAGCCACCTTTTGATAGTTTTTGGCTGCGGCACGGACCATGGTGGGGCCACCAACATCAATATTCTCAATTGCGTCTGCCAGGCCGCACTCCGGTCTGGCTATGGTTTGCTTGAATGGATACAGATTGACGATGACCAGTCCAATATTGGGAATGGCTGCCTGGTCTAGTGCCTGCTGATGGCTTGCAAGATCCGGGCGCGCAAGGATTCCTGCATGAATCTTGGGGTGTAGGGTCTTGACGCGACCATCGAGCATTTCGGGAAAACCGGTGTAATCGCTAACTTCGGTGACACGTATGCCGGCATCCTGCAGTGCTTTCGCTGTTCCTCCCGTAGATAGGATGGTAATGTCGAGTTGAACCAGCTTGTGTGCCAGTTCCAGTATTCCGAACTTATCCGAAACACTGATAAGTGCATGTGTAATGGTCATTTAATTTGGTATTGCTTCATTTTTTGACGTAAGGTATTGCGGTTGATACCCAATAGCTCCGCAGCTTGTGTCTGGTTGCCATTGGTATGTTGCATCGCGATTTCGATCAAAGGTTTCTCGACGCTATGAATGACCATGCTATACAGATGCCCCGGTTTTTCACCATCGAGATCATCAAGATAACCACTTATGGCTCTGCGGATACATGAAGCGATCTCATTCTCCTTCATTGCATTCATACACTGGCGCTCCCTCTTTTTCGATATAACTCAATCGGTGATTTTTTTCAGCCAACTGGGCGAAAAAAATATTTGTCTCCTGTAATTGCTGTTCACTGGTTTGCAGCTGATTCATTGCATGGCGAAAACCTGCGGATCCAACGAGTCCTTTCGTGTACCAGGAAATATGCTTGCGTGCGATACGAACCCCTGAGTATTCACCATAGAAATGATACAAATCATGTAAATGGTTGATGAGGACTCGATGAATTTCTGTGACCTCGGGTGATTGCAAGTGTTGTCCTGTTGCTAAAAAATGATCGATTTCCCGGAAAATCCATGGGCGGCCTTGAGCCGCCCGCCCAATCATGATGGCATCCGCTTTGGTATAAGCCAGAATGCGTTGTGCTTTCTCGGGTGTCGTAATATCACCATTCGCAATCACCGGAATGTTCAGCTTCGATTTGACTGCTGCAATCGTTTCGTACTCTGCTTCACCGGAATAGGCGCAAGCTCTGGTGCGGCCATGTATTGCCAAGGCCTGGATACCCGAATTTTCTGCGATATGTGCCACGGATAAGGCGTTTTTGTGTTGTTTGTCCCAACCTGTGCGAATCTTCAATGTAACGGGAACATTGACGGCCTTGACAACTGCATCGAGGATTTGGCTGACCAGTTTTTCATTCTGCAACAGGGCAGAACCAGCCATGACATTACATATTTTTTTGGCCGGGCAACCCATGTTGATATCGATGATTTCAGCGCCTTGATCGACATTGTATTGCGCCGCTGCAGCAAGCATTGCAGGATCCGCGCCAGCGATCTGGACAGAAATAGGGGAAACTTCGCCATCGTGATTGGCCCGGCGTTGCGTTTTCTTGGATCCCCAAAGCAGGGAATTGCTCGAAACCATTTCAGAAACCGCCATGCCGGCTCCCATTTGTTTGCATAACTGCCTGAAAGGGCGATCCGTTACGCCAGCCATGGGTGCTACGACCAGCTTATTTTTGAGAATATGGGAGCCGATTTGCATGTAATCTGTCGGTGTTTTAGTTCAAAATATAAAGGGATTTTGCACAATTCCTGAGGGCGATGAGGGTTTCATCTCATGCTCACTTGAAAAGCGACTACGTGCACTTTTTACCCAGGCTCAATTATAACTTCAGTGGAACGGATAGTGGAGAATTAGGAACAAATTATCCACGTGCACCAAAAATCATGCGTCGAGCCACAAACCTCTTCAATGGCGAAATAGTATTCAGCATGTTTAATCCTATCCCGCTGGCGTGCTTGATCAGCTTATTTTCATTGGAAAAGAACCTGACCAGCGAATCGGTGAACATTCTGCCGCCTGTACTATCAAGTTGCCGGTTCTGGCGGTAGCGTGCGAGCATGGCGTTTGTGCCAATGGCTTGAGATCTTTGGTAAGTGCGGAGGATTTCTCGAGTCAACTCATGCGCGTCCCTGAGTCCAAGATTGAATCCTTGCCCTGCAACCGGATGCAAGGTCTGTGCTGCGTTACCGATAAGCACGCTTCTTTGTGAGGTAGTGGTTGCAGCATATTTCAGCAGCAATGGAAAAGCCGATCTTTTTCCGGTGTGGATAAACTGACCAAGCCGATTTCCAAAATTTTGTTGCAGGCGATGTAAAAAAATATTCTCGGGTAGCGAGACGATTTCTTTTGCAGTGGCTGGTGTGGTCGTCCATACCAGAGCAAAATCATCCAGGTTGGGTAGAAGTGCAATCGGACCTGTCGGAGTGAAGCGCTCATAAGCTGTACCGGATTGTTTCTTTTCAGCATGAATATTGGCTACAACAGCCCATTGCTGGTAATCATGGGTCTGATAGCTGATTTCCGGTAATTGCTGCGCCAACTGGCCACCATCGGCTAAAACAAGTAACTGTGCCGAAACTTGCTCTGTTTTTCCCTGGTAGTCGAAACTCACAAGCCCGGATTTGTCGGTTGTATCCAGTTTTGTGACATTCGCCCCGGCGATGTAATTGAATTGTTTTTCAATCATCAACTTATGCATGGTACTGAATAACTCATGATAATTGACAACATAACCAAGGGCAGGTACTTCGGCATCTTTAGTGGTGATTAGTGTTTGCCCAAAGCTTCCGCGATTGGAAATATGAATCGTGTCAATCGGCGTTTTTTGCGGCAACTTGTTCCAGACATTCAGTCGATGCAGAATCAGTTGACTACCATATGACAATGCCAGCGGGCGAGGATCTTGGACCGTTTCTGGTAGTCCTCTGGCCTCAAGCAGCAGCGATGAAATGCCCGTGTCCTGCAAGCCAAGTGCAAGAGCCATTCCTACTGGGCCGCCTCCGATGATGACGATGTCATAATGACCAGAATTCATAAACCTTCCAGAAAAATGTCACTAATACGCGATGAATTGGGTAAAGTGCCTGACGGTACTACTATTTTATTTGTAAGAAACGTTCAATCTTCACTAGATGGAAAACTCCCGGCCGGCAAGGATAGCACAGCTTGGCAAGGTAAGAAATGTGATCGCAGGCATCAAGTACAAATAATGTACTGATCCGAATTAATGGCATAATTGAACAGCGGCATAATTTTTCTTCGAATGTTTCATAATTTCATGGGTTTTTTAGATAGGGTTTTTTAATATGATGCTGGTAGTGAATAGGTCATTGATATTTATTCTGTATTTTGTTTTAATCCTGATTTGCTCCGATGTTTGGTCTCAAAATACGAAAAGTGAATTGATAGATGCCACCAACAAAGGCAATGCTGCACTGGTTTTCAAGATACTGGATTCGGGCAAAATCGAAGCTGAAGAATTGAATGAAGCTTTTGTTGCTGCTATCAAAAAGGGCAATCCAGCTGTTGTCGAACGTTTCTTGAAAACCGGTGTTGATGTCAATATCCGCTTTGATCACAACTCAACTCCACTCTTGCAAGCTGCTCGTGATGGTCGGGAGCATATCGTGGAAATTTTGCTGGCTGCCGGAGCAAGTGTTGATAGTGTAAATGATGAAAATGATACCGCTCTAATTCTTGCTGCAGAGAAAGGTCGCAAAAAAATTGTTCCAATGTTGCTGTCGGCGGGGGCAAATGTAAACTCGAAACGGAACAATGGCATGACTGCTCTCTTATTGGCGGCACAGGAGGGATATCAACAAATCATACAGGCGCTGATAGATGCCAAGGTTGATGTCAATTATCAACTGGAAAATGGCGCAACAGCGCTAATGCTGGCCGCACAACATGGGCACCTGGGGGCGATACATAGTCTAATCGGAGCAAAAGCGGATCCTAATCTCAAAGCCGGAAATGGAATGACAGCTTTGATGCTTGCAAATCTTCACCGCCACAAGGAAGTTATCGATCTGCTCAAAAACGCAGGTGCGAAATGAAAAAATTTTTCCTGGGTGCTAACAAGGAACGATACTTCATTGGCCGGTTTTATTAATTCGAGAAAATAAGGAAAGTTTTACATGAATAATCTTGTGGTTATGTTTTTAGTGATGATCATTTTTTTTCTGTCTGGGTGTGATAACAAGGTACAAAATGATAAATCCAGTGGTGCAACACCCACTGTGAAAGATGAAATGACCAAACTGGGTGAAATCCCTTCGATATTGGGCGAAGGATTAAGTCCTGAAGAAAAGGCTGAATTGAAGGATCAAATCTTGCCACCAGGTATGGGTGATTTTCAAACAGCAGCCGAGGAAAAATTCAAGGCTTTGCTGGAAAGTGCCAAAGCGGGAGATCCTGCGGCTCAGAATGGTTTGGGGGTGATGTATTACACTGGAGAGGCCATATCCAAGGGGCCGTCCGGACAAATGCTGAATAATGATCCGGAATTAGCGGCAGGTTGGTTTTTTCGCGCAGCTGAGCAAGGTTATGCCGATGCTCAGTTTAATCTGGGACTAATGCATGCAAACGGAGAAAGCGTTGAAAAAGATATGTTAAAAGCGGCAGAATTGTTCAAGAAGGCTGCGGATCAGGGACATGTGGATGCCCAGAATAACCTGGGTGTCATGTATTTCACGGGAGAAGGAGTGGAGCGAGACGAGAAGAAAGCAGTCATGTGGTTTGAAAAAGCTGCAGCACAAGGAAACGCAGATGCACAAGCTAATCTTGATGCAATCAAATCAGCTGGAAAATAATTTATACACTAGCCATCGCTAATCGATTTCACCATTTTCACTTTTCTTCGTTCAGCGTTCGGTTATAAATAGACCTAAAAACTATTTGTAACCGAACTCATCTTTTACCAGTTGCCTGCCGCTATCCATGGATTACTATTTTTTTACACCCTAGGTCAATGATATTAAATAATATTAAGAATAAACTGGCTAGTGTTGTCGTTATGCTGATTATTGTCATGATCGGCATTGTTCAAAGTCACACGACTATGGGAGGAGATCAATCCCTATTCGTAGTCATTGCACAGCAACTGGATATGGGAAAAGTTCTCTACCAAGGCTTGTTTGACTACAAGCAGCCCGGTATCTACTTGTTTTATCTCCTTGCAGGAATCACGATTGGTTGGGACGATATCAGCATTCACCTGTTTGAGCTGGGATACTGGATCATTTTTACGCTGATCTTGTTTTATGCTGTCAGAGAATTTCAGCTGTTTCGTTTGCAATATTTCCATTTTTTGCTGCCCTTGTTCATCGTCGGTGTTTATTATGGTAATGCATCGATATTGCACTTAACCCAACTAGAAGCGATCATCAATTTTCCGATTTTTTTGATCGTCTGGTTGTTGGACAGGGCTTATAAATCCAAGGGAAATTTGTTTCTGACTTACTTTGCAATCGGTTTGCTGGTAGCCATTGTATTACTGAGCAAGCTGGTTTTTGCTCCAATTATTGCGGCATTGTTTCTGGTACATTTTTTATTTGTATTAAGACTACATAATCTGGTTTATATCGCTCGCACACAGGTTTTGCCTTTGATTCTGGGTTTTGCTCTGCTTGCGGCTGTTTTCCTGTTTTATATCTTTCATCATCACATCGAGACCTTGGTGCTTGATATCTATTTCAAAATCCCCGCCAGCGTTATTGGCCTGACGGATCAGATCGACCCGGAAAGACTGCTGAATTCAGTCAAATGGTTTATCAAAAAAATGGTTGTTTTTCTGATTTTGGCTGGAATCGGTGTTTTGATGATTAGAAAAGTCGAATCACATTTCTTGAGCTTGCTACTGGCATGGGCTGTTGTTGGTCTGTTTGTGGTGTTGATGCAAAAAACATCCTGGTGGGCTTATCATTTCCAATTGTTGTATGTCCCTATCGGTGTTTTTGCCGCAATGGGGCTAGATTGGATTTTGTATCGCTTATTTCAATTTGAAATTGTTAAGAAGGCAAGAATTGAGAATTTGCTCACTATTCTCGTACTGATAGGTATTTTTTACATTCAGTCTCATACTTTGTGGAAAAATCATTCTGCGACGAATGAGATAAAATTAAATACCTACGATTATGCTCAGGAAGAAGTAGCCAATGTTCTCTCCGTGCTGAAAGAAGGGGATACCATGTATGTGTGTGGTAATCCGAGAATGTATGTCCTGGCATCGCGTTTACCTGAACTCAGTACCAATGGCTGGATACTTGAGTATTATCTGGATTTTCAGTGGCAAGCATTTTATACTGAATTTGTAAATTCGCCTCCGACTTATCTCTTTGTCAAACTGGATTATGATACGTTGATACAACAAAAAAATGAGTCACTGTGGGAATACATCATCAATAATTATTCTGTTTTTGAATCACTTGAACATGGAACTTGGTTCAAAAAAATATAATCATCAAGGTATGTTGAGCTTCTAACAGCTATGGAAATTCAGGTAAACAGGGGTCTATGCTTATATTGCGGCAAAGCTTCAGAAATTCGGGAAATGTAGTGCATGGATTACCCTATATTTCCCGTTATTCTCTCCGGCGGGAGTGGCACGCGATTGTGGCCTCTGTCGCGGGCGAACTATCCCAAACAGTTATTGCCGCTTGTCAATCATGATGAGACTCTGCTGCAGGCGACACTAAAGCGTGTTGCAGCATTGACCAACATTCAAGATCCCATTCTGGTATGCAACTCCGAGCATCGCTTTCTCACGCTGGAGCAATGCGAAGCCATACAAGTCAGGCCTGAAGCCATCTATCTCGAATCAGTCGGGCGCAATACCGCACCTGCTATTGCCCTGGCTGCACTGCATCTGGCTCAAACCAATGAGAATGCCATCATGTTGGTTTTGCCTGCCGATCATGTCATTGAAAATCAGGCTGCGTTCGTGCAAGCTGTGGAAGCCGCTGTGATAGCCGCAAGTGAGGGCTACCTGGCAACCTTTGGTATCGTACCCACAGCACCTGAAACCGGTTACGGCTATATCAAAGTGGGTGAGGCGGTGCCTTTGCTGCGAGATTCTCCTTCGAAAGTGCATCGCGTCAGTCAATTTTATGAAAAACCGAATAGAGATGCAGCAAACCGGTATCTCCAGGAAGGTGATTATGTCTGGAATAGCGGTATGTTCGTTTTTACAGCCGGAAACTATCTCAAGGAACTGCAACGCTATCAGCAAGCAATTTACGATGCGGTGCAAGCTGCATGGCAGAAACGGACGACCGATCTGGGTTTCATACGTCCTGATCATGATACGTTTTTGACTTGTCCGTCGGATTCGATCGATTATGCCATCATGCAAAAAACAGATCGCGCAGTCGTTGTTTCAGCGCAATTCGACTGGAATGATGTGGGATCATGGAATGCATTGTGGCAAAAGGCACCGAAGGATGATGATGCTAATTCAGTTCACGGTGATGCTTATGTGATTGATACTCGGAGCAGCTATATTCGAGCAGAGAGTCGACTGGTATCGGTAATTGGACTGGATGATGTCGTTGTCATTGAAACCGCTGATGCGGTGCTTGTGATGCACAAGGACAAAACTGATCAACTGAAATCGTTGATACAAAAAATCGAATCGGACGGGCGTAAGGAACGACTTGAACATTTACGCATACACCGCCCTTGGGGGTGGTACGAGGGAATAGACCGTGGAGAGCGCTTCCAGGTGAAACGGATCATGGTGAAGCCGGGACAGAGGCTTTCACTTCAGATGCACCATCACAGAGCAGAACATTGGGTTGTTGTCAGCGGTACGGCAAAAGTCACCGTGGACAACCGTGAAACGCTGTTTACCGAAAACCAGTCTACTTATATTCCACTTGGAAAATCACATCGTCTGGAAAATCCGGGGAAGATACCGCTGCATTTGATCGAGGTGCAATCTGGTGCCTATCTAGGTGAAGACGATATCGTACGACTCGAGGATTCCTACGGAAGGATTGTATAACGACTGTAGTGCTCTAATGAGGGCAGGATAAAATGGCAAGTTGCCGCTTTTCTAGCTTGCCACACCAAAACCGGCATCGATTATGGCTTCGTTCAGCTGCTCAAGCGTGATGCGGTCGGGTTCAAATTGCACTGTGGCTTGGGCGGGATCAAGCGTGGCATCGACTTCAATAACACCAGCCAGATTCTTGAGTAGGGTTTTGACACTGTTGACACAGCCCATGCAGGTCATACCAGTTATTTTGATAATTGCTGTTTGCATCGTTTTCAGTTTTCTGTGAATTATGATTGGTTGGCCTGCCAGCGTTTGAGTAGTAGTGAATTACTTACCACCGACACCGAGCTCATCGCCATTGCAGCGCCAGCTATGACGGGGTTCAACATATAGACCGATGCCGT
>WBZN01001095.1_pt1 | contig 17136 bp, 14 predicted proteins | sample 5204281 | NCBI WGS metagenome assembly WBZN01 (sample SAMN12344347, study PRJNA552823) | activated sludge metagenome | biome: Activated sludge suspended growth; feature: Nitrification reactor; material: Wastewater; isolation source: activated sludge from nitrification reactor of wastewater...
CCGAGGTCGCAAGTTCGTGGTTCATCGATCGCGTCAATGCGAGCTGGGTCGAGAACAGCGGGCGTCACCTCATGTGGTTGACCCCGGCGCAGGTCGGTGAGGAGGTCGCCCGCTACGTCGAACGCGGCATCGATTTCGTGAAATATGGCGCATCCGAACATGGGGCGGTTGCCGCGGGAGCCTTTCTGCAATTTTCCGAGCGATCGCAACGGGCTATCGTCGAAGCGGGGCATGCCGCCGGCCGAACCGTTCAGGCGCATGCCACAACGGTTGAAAGTCTGCGCATGGCGATCGAAGCCGGATGCGATTTGGTGACGCATTGCAATATGACCGGCCCGGTGCCGATTCCGGCCGAAACCCTCGATCTGTTCGCGCGCACCCAGTGTGGCGCGGTGATCTTCCCGGTGACCGCGGCGGGGCTTGCGCACGTCAAGGGCGCGGTATCCGATCACGAATGGACCATGTGGTCGGCCTCCGACATCAACGCCCGTAACCTGATCGGCTCGGGCGCGCCGATTCTGCTGGCCAACGACGGCGGTGTCTTCGCCCCGGAGCTGCTGCGAGAGCCCTGGCTCAAGGCCACCTGGAACGGCATGCCCGAACAGGAAGCGCTCGGCAGGCTGGCAACCGGTCACTTCGCCTGGCTGCGTGCAATGGAAGAAAAGGGCATGGCGGCGATGGACATGCTGCACGCGGCGACGCGCAACATCGCCCGGGCCTACAAGGTCGACGCCGATCTCGGCACCCTCGAGACCGGCAAGGTTGCCGATATGCTGGTGCTCGACAAGAACCCTCTGGAGGCGGCCGATCACTATCGCAGCATCCACGCGGTCATCAAGGACGGCGCGCTCGTCGACCGGGCCGCGCTTCCGGAACGGCCCATGCTGACGGCGGATCTGCCGCCGCCGCTCGCAGAGGAGGCCGATTACAAGCGCTTCCTCCATCATGGCGCCCGGCTGCCCGGATGTCCGTCCTGCATCCGCGGTGGACATTGAGATGACGCCGGATTTCGCCGCCGTCATCGCCGACATCACAGGGCGCGGCGAGGTCACCGGCGCGTCCTTCGCCTATTGGGATGGCGAGCAAATGCACCGAGTGGTGGGTGGCCTGCGCAACAGTGTCACCGGCGATCCGGTGACGCTCGACACCCTGATGCACATCGGCTCGATCACCAAGGTGCTGAATGCCACGTTGTTCATGCAGCTGGTCGATGACGGATTGATCGATCTCGACGATCCCGTGACCCGGCATCTGCCCGAATTGCGACTGGGCGATCCGGGGGCTCTTGCCAAGATCACCTGCCGGATGCTCATCAATCACACCAACGGCATCGACTATGATTGCCCGGCTTACCGGGATTTCGACGAACAGCGCATCGAAGACGCAATCGAGGACTGCGCCTCTCTGCCGCAGATCCATCCGCCGGGCGAGGCGACGGCATATTCGAACATCGGCACGGTCATCGCGGGCTACCTCGCGCAGAAGCTTCGGGGTGAGGGCTGGTACAGCCTGATCAAATCGCGCATCTTCGCGCCGCTCGAGCTCCGGCATTCGCTGGTCGACATCACCGAGCTGCCCCGATTTCGCGTCAGCGTCGGCGATCAGGTGGATGAGGGGGGCAAGCTCGTTCAGAGCGCAAGACCCTTCCTGCCGTTGAGCTTTGCGCCGGCGGGGGCCACGACCATGATGACCGCCGCCGATCTGGTGACCTTCGCCCGCGCGCTGATCAACGGCGGTGTCGGCCCGAACGGTGCGTGTATTCTTTCGCAAGCGAGCTCATCGCTCATGGCACAGGAGACTACGCGATTCATTTCTCCGCTCACCTGGCGGGTCGGCCTCGGTTGGATGATGCTGCCGGGAGATGTGCTGTATCACGGCGGGGGTGGCCCAGGCGTATCTTCAGTGCTCTACGCACATGCGCAAAGTGGTAGGGCATTCGCACTCCTCACCAACTGTTCAAAGCTCGGAGTTTTCGATGCGAGGCTCATCGACCCGATTCTCGGCAGTTGGGGCGTGATCAACGATCCTCTGATACCGATCGAAAGGCCTTTCGATGCGACAGCCTATGAGGGGCGATTCGAAAATCAGATTTATCGGTTTGATATCTTCCACGAAGGTGAGCAGTTGTGCGCACGCATGGCCGCCAGGCTGAATCTGTATGAGACAGACGCCGCACGCGCGCCGGTCTTTCAGCTGGTGCGGGTCGGCGACCACCTTTTCCAGATGATCCTGAACGGCGCCGCGCAGCCCTTCCCTCTGGCTTTCATCCACCCTGATGCCGCGGGGAAGATGCAGCGATTGGGCGCGATGGCCCGGATTTTCAACCGTGTTCCCCATGATCGATAGAATCAGAACGCGCTTCGATGAAAGGGAGATCGACAAGATCTTCGCTGCTATCGACCAGTCCCAGCTGCCAGGCGCGGCGGTCGCGATCGCGATCGATGGACTTCCGGTCTACCGCAAGGGATTCGGGCTCGCGAACATGGAACTGCCGATGGTGCTGGCGCCCAGCATGCGGATGCGCATCGGCTCGACCACCAAGCATTTCACCTGCCTGGCCTATCTGCTGCTGGTCGAGGACGGTCTCGCCGGGCTCGACGATCCGATCGGAAAATATATCTCCGGTCTGAGGCCGGTGAACGGTGCCGCGACGATGCGCCGTCTGATGGGGCACACCAGCGGTATTCGCGACGTGCTTTCGGTCACCCTGTCGGTGCACGGCGTCAACCGCCCCGTCACCGACCCGCAGATGCTCGCCTATTACGAGACGATCGAGGACGTCGACTTCGAGCCGGGCGAGCGTTGGAGCTACAACAACGGCGCCTACATCCTGCTGACCGCGGCGATCGAGAAGATCGCCGGCAAGCCACTCGATGATGTGCTGCGCGAGCGCATCTTCGCGCCGATCGGCATGCACCAGACGCGGCTGCGCCGTTGGGACAGCGACTTCGTTCCCAACAGCGCGACGCTGCATTTCCGCGACTCCAACGGGTTGTTCTCGAAGACCCACATGGGCATGGAACTTAGCGGCGCCGGCGGCGTGGTCTCGACCATGGACGACATGCTGCTTTGGCTCAAGCACATGGACGCGCCGATTGTCGGCTGCAGAGAAACCTGGGAACTGATGAAGCAACCGCAGCGGCTCAACAGCGGCCATTCGACTCACTATGGCCTCGGGCTCATACGCGAATCCTATCGCGGCGTCGAAGTGCTCCACCATGCCGGTGGCGTGATGGGCGGCAACTCGCAGATGATCAAGGTGCCGGCCGCGAGGCTCGACATCAGCATCGGCGTCAATCGTGCCGACGTGAGCGGCATCGCGCTCGCGCTCAGGGTAATCGATGCATGTGTCGAGGATCTCCCTGGGGCGCCCGAGGTCAAGGCAACTGAGAAGCGCACAGGTACCTTCGTGTCTAAGTCAGACGGTCGCGTGGTTACGCTGTCTGTGGCCAACGATCTGCAGATGATGTCGGTCGACGGCGGCGCGCCGACGCCGGTCGCGCCCGATGCTGATGGCACGCTGAAGTTGCCCGACGCGGCGGCGTTCCTGCAGCAGCGCATCCGTCTCGAGGATGGCTGCCTGATCTTCTCCGACTTCGGCAATGAGGACATACTGTGCGAGATCGCGACGGACGGCGACGCGAAGCTTGGCGATCATGCGGGCGCATATCGATCGGATGCGCTCGACGCGACCTTCACGCTGGTGGAAGATGATACCGGTGCGCGCGGCTTCGTACACGGCCGCCACGGGACGGCAGATTATACGCTGACCCCGATCAGCGCTGAAATCTGGAGGATCGAGCAGAAGGTCTTCTCGGCGGTCAGCGGCATTCTGACCTTCTCCGTCGACGGGAAGGGCCTGATGCTCGACTTCGGGCGGATGCGCCATGTGCGCTTCGTCAAGGCTCCGGTGACGGAAACGTTATGGCAAGTGACGTGATTCTTCTATCAAGTCAAAGGCGATCAGTGGGACGCTGACTCCAGGGTGGCTCAGGATCTGAAGGATGGCTACATCTGACCCGCAGGCGCAGGAGATTTTGCGCCGTGCATTTGTTTGTGATCTGCACGGCTGCATGCCTTTGCGTCCGGGAGATTCGAAATTCCTGCCGCAATTGCGGCAATATCGCGATGCAGGGGTCGACGTCGTGGGGTTGAACGTCGGTTTCGATGCCGTTCCCTGGCAGCAGACCGTTGCGATGCTGGCGCATTTTCGACGCTGGATACGCACCCATTCGAAGACCTTGCGACACGTGCGTGAGGCCGCCGACCTCAAGCGCGTACCGGGACGTCTGGGTGTGTTCTTCGACATCGAAGGAGGCGCTGCGCTCAATGACCAGTTGAGCATGGTGGAGCTCTATCGCGATCTCGGTGTGCGCTGGATGCTGATTGCGTACAACAGGAACAACAGTCTTGGCGGAGGATGTCAGGACGTCGATCGCGGACTCACCCGTTTCGGCAAAGCGGTGGTACGCGAGATGGAGCGCGTCGGCATGACGGTGTGCTGCAGTCACACCGGGTACCGGACGACGATGGACGTGATGCGGCAGGCGAGCCGCCCGGTGATCTTCTCTCACTCGAATGCGCTGGGCGTTTGGCGACATTCACGCAACGTCAAGGATGCGGCCATGCGCGCGTGCGCAGCGACTGGTGGGCTGATTGGAATAAACGGTATCGGAATTTTTCTGGGCGACCGCGGCGCGGAGGCCAATGCCGTCGCCGATCACATCGACTACGTCGTTGAACGCGCGGGTATCGATCATGTGGCGATCGGCCTGGACTACGTGTTCGATCAGGATGAGGTCGACGCTTATGTCCACGCGCACCCGGAACTGTTCCCCAAAGAGGGGGGATATGCGAGTGGAGTCAGCATGCTGGGGCCGGCTCGGTTGCATCAGGTGATTTCGACACTGCTCTCGCGCGGCTACAGGGCGAGGGATCTCGAGAAGATTCTCGGCCGCAATTTCCTTCGCGTCGCAAAAGCTACCTGGTCGACGGAAGCAGTTTCTGAATGAGGTGTGTTTGAAAGCCTGTTACGATGTCATCGTCGTCGGCGCTGGAATCATCGGTGCGTCCGCGGCTCATTGCGCTTCCCGGCATTTTGCGACGGCCTTGCTCGAGCAGGAGCCCGCGCCCGGCTATCACTCATCGGGCCGCTCGGCCGCGGTACTCCTTCCGCCTTATGGTGGTCCTCTGGCTCGCGCGCTGACGGCGGCGAGCCGCCCCTTTCTCGCGCATCCGCCCAACGGCTTCCATGACTCTGCGTTGATCAAACCTCGGGGAGCGATCCTCATCGCGAGGCCGGGCCACACGCAATTGCTGGAGCGATGGCGGATGGGGACGAACATGCAGGTCGATGCCGGCCAATCGTTGAGCTCGACGGAAGCCGTCGATCGAGTACCGATTCTTCGCAGGGAGCGCATCGCCGCAGCGGTGTACATGCCGGAGGTCGCCGACATTGACGCGTCGAACCTGTTGCACGGATTTTTGCGCGCGTTCCGAGCGAATGACGGCGACCTGTTCCTCAATTCGGGAGCTTGCGACATCCGCCGGTCCTCCGCTGGATGGGTGGTCGATACAGGCAATGAAACGCTGCGGTCCAAAATCCTGATCAACGCTGCAGGCGCCTGGGCGGACTCCCTCGCACAACGGGCGGGAGTGGCTCCGCTGGGACTCGTTCCGACTCGGCGAACGATGTGCCTCATCAGAGGTCCGGAAACGCTGGACTTCAGCAAGTGGCCGATGGTCGCGGACGCTGGTGAAGAATTCTACTTCAAGCCGGACGCTGGACGTCTCGCGCTTTCGCCTGCGGATCGAACGGTCGCACCGGCCGAGGATTGTTTGCCGGAGGATCTGGATGTCGCCATCGGGATCGACCGATTCGAGACGGCGACCAGCATGGCCGTACGACGAGTTGAGCATAAGTGGGCTGGTCTGCGCACCTTTTCGCCGGACGAAGAACCCGTTGTCGGCTTTGATCCGGATGTCCCGAGCTTTCTGTGGATGGCGGGCTTCGGTGGCTTTGGAATTCAGGCCTCCGTCGGGGCCGGACTGTGCTGCGAGGCGCTCCTGCGCGAGCAGAAGCTCTCGTCTGATTTGTTGAGCGTCGGTGTCGATCTTGAGCGGTTGTCTCCGAGACGGTTTGGGGCCGGATGAACATGTATATTATCGATGCCGCGCGGGTGCGCGCCCTACTACCGATGTCCGAGTGTATCGAGGTCATGAAGGAGGCCATGGTTGCAGTCAGCGCGGGAACGCTGTCGATGCCTGCACGCCTGATCATGCCGCTGGTGGACAAGAGTGCTTATCTCGGTGTGATGCCCGGCTCTCTGATGAAGCCGCGCGTGTACGGCGCGAAGATTGTGAGTCTACATCCCGCGAATGCGAGCATTGGCCTTCCGATCATTCAGGGTTTTGTGGCGCTGTTCGATCATGCCACAGGAACTCCCGTGGCCCTGGTCGACGGCGCCGAGATCACGGCATTGAGAACCGGTGCGGCGAGTGGTCTTGCCACAGACCGCCTGGCACGACCTGAGGCCTCGACACTGGGTCTGTTCGGTAGTGGCGTCCAGGCGGGTTCGCACCTGGAGGCCATCTGCACGGTACGGAAAATCGAGGAAGTCCGCGTATGGAGCCGCTCCTGGGAAAGTGCCTGCAACTTCGTGGAGCGCCACGTGGCAGGAAGTCGGGCGAGGCTGGTGCCGGTGAGGGATCCCGGATCCGCTGCGAGCTGCGACGTCGTGTGCGCGACCACGGCTGCCGCGAAGCCGATCCTTCGGGGAGAATGGGTCCGACCGGGCGCACATGTAAATCTTGTCGGAGCGCACACCGCCACGACACGCGAGGCCGACACGGCACTCATCAAACGTGCGCGTGTATATGTTGATTCCCTGCAGGCTGCGCTGATTGAAGCGGGCGACATCCTGATTCCAATCAGCGAAGGAGTGCTGAAGTCGTCCGATGTCGTGGGCGAGATCGGCAGTGTTCTGCTGGGCGAACTCGTCGGACGGATCAATGACGAGGAGGTCACCGTATATAAGTCTGTTGGCCTCGTGGCCCAGGATCTCGCAGCCGCCAGTGTGGTGTATTCCAGGGTCCAGTCGGGCTGAGTCGGCCCCCACCAAGCCGGTTGCCGGCTGCGCGCTTGGCGCGATCTCTTGGCACGTGGCTTCAATTGGAAATCTGTTGATTCAGCCATTCCTGGTCTTCATCGAGGAACAGGAGCTCACCCTGCAACATGCATCGCACGATCGCGGAGACGCGTATCTCCGGACTGAGGGTCACGCGTACATCGCTCTTGCCAGTATCCCGACGCTTCCGCACGGTCATCGGCGTCACGCCGTAATACTGGTGATAGAGCTGAATGAAGTGCGAGCTATCGGTGAACCCGAAGTCGCTTGAGATCTGCGCGATCGATTTCATCGAGTGCATCAGCTCCCAGTGACCGTAGGCAAGTCTGAGCATTCGGCCGAACTTAGCTGGCGAGGAGCCGGTCGCCTTCTTGAACGCGCGCTCCAGACTGCTGCTGCTCACATTGAGGCACTTACACACCTCCGTCACGGAATCGTTCCGGCCAATATTGCCGCCCATTACCAGAATCGCGCGTCGCACCAGCGGATCGCCGATTCGCGAGAACCACATCGACGTCTTGTGCGCCTGCGGCTCGTGGCCGCTGCGCAGCGTCTGAAGGCCGAGTCCCGCCATCGCTTTGCGAGCGGGCGAAATCCCAAAATGCTGCGTGACCAGGTAGGCCGCGAGATCGGCAGTGGCAGAGCCGCCCGAACAGGTGATACGGCGTGTGCTGACGCTAAACAGCGCGCCGCGGTTCAGCGGAAGATCAGGATAGAGGCCTTTGAATTCGGCTTCGTGCAACCAGTGCACCGATGTGCGGTGGTAGTCGAGCAATCCTGCGCCGGCGAGTGTGAACGTTGCCGTACAGAGTGCAACCAGCGTGCGTCCGTTGCGGTCCGCGCGTCTCAAGTATTTCAGGATCGCTGGATCCACCAGCCGGTGACCCTTCACGAGACCGCCAACCAGCACGATGTAGTCGTAGTCGTCGCCCTCAGACATCAGTTCCCAGGGCGTGATCGCCGCTCCGCAGCTCGACTTCACCGGCTCTAGACTCGGCCCTAGTATCGTCCAGCGGCAATGGATCTGTCGGCTGCCATCGAGCCGGTCCCCGGACAGGCGCAGCACTTCAATGAACGAAGAGAAGGCGAGCAGCGTGAACTCCGGCATCAGGATGAACGCGACGGACATCTGGGCACGCGACGTGGCCTCGGGGTGACCGCTGGATAAGCTCACAGAAGTTGACGGAAATTTCATATCTTCCCGGGCTCCGGGCCCCGATATTCTATACGCAGTGTGTCTTGAAAAAAGGCCCGTCCCGTATGAGAGATTCGCCTTCGGTCGCCTCAGGCTGGTGGATGACCGCGGTCTTTTGCTTCGCGGGCATGGTTTCCTACATCGACCGGATGATCCTGAGCGTGCTCGTGGACCCCATCCGTCAGGACATGCGGATCAGCGATTTTGAGGTCAGCCTGCTGCAGGGCGTCGCATTCGTCATCGTCTACGTGCTCGCCGGCCTGCCGCTGGGTCGACTGGCAGATCGACATCACCGACTCTCGCTCATGATCGCCGGCTCGACGCTTTGGTGTGCGGGCGTGGTGATCTGCGGCCTCGCTCCCGGGTTCTCCGCACTGTTTGCGGGGCGACTGCTGGTGGGAGTGGGAGAGGCGACGCTCTTTCCTGGCGGTGTATCAATGCTGGCGGATGCCGTGCCCGCGGAACGACGCGGCACGGCCGTCGGCGTGTTCATGATGGGCACGATTCTCGGCGGTCCGGCCGCGGTACTGCTCGGTGGCCTCGGACTCGAATTCGCACAGCATGGAGGCTTCGCCGGCGTGTCTTTGGTGAGCGATCTGAGCGCATGGCGCCAAGTGCTCGTGGTCATCGGAATCTGCGGACTTGCGGTGCCGGCGCTGTTTCTCACGCTGCGAGAACCGCCCCGCACGGGCGTCGTGAGCGCAAATACTTCCGTGCGAACGATGGTGTCAGGGTTCATGGCACAACGAGGTATTTTGCTTCCGCTGTATCTCGGTCTCGCGCTGCTCGCGATCGGTGACTACGGGCTCGTCTCATGGATGCCGAGCCTGTTGTCACGAAAGTTCGAGCTCTCGCCGGCAACCCTCGGCTTATGGATCGGGACCGTTACGGCATTGGCCGGCATTTTCGGCTGCGTGGGGGGAGGCATCATCACGGATTGGGCGGGCCGGCGCGGCGGAATGAGTCATCAATTCCGGCTGCTGGCCATTTCAGCCGGTACCGCAGCGCTCGCGGCGGTTCTCGTGAGCGGTCCCGGAGCGATGCTGGCGCTCGCCGGACTCGGCATCTGGATTTTTTCGACGGCGGTAGCCGTCACCAGCGGGATGGCGGCACTGCAAGGAATCGTTCCCAATCAGAATCGCGGCGTCAGCATTTCGCTGGTGGCCTTCTGCAATACGCTGCTGGGATTGGGTGTCGGACCCGCCCTGATTGCGCTGTTGACGGAGAGAGCATTTGCCAGACCGGAGGCCGTCGGCTTTGCGATGACAGTGGTCGTCGCTCCGGCGGGAGCGATTGCTGCGATGTTGTTCTTCGCCGCGCACACTCGTGTGGCAGCTTCGCACTCAAGGGTGCAGTTTCCTAACAGAACCTGACGAGAATCTCCTATCTTGCTCGGTGGCCCTGCGCAGACACTGCGCTCCACCGGCACTGCATCATTAGCCGGAAGATAAGGGGGGCTGACATGCGAGGCTATGTCACGGTGCTGGTTTTCGGTTTATTCATGTTCAGTGCGGCGGTTCACGCGGAAGAGGCGACGGCCACTGCCGAAGCGGCACAGCAGCTCGATGAAGTGCTCGTTACCGCGCAGAAGCGTACTGAGCGCCTGCAGGACATACCGCAGAGCGTGCGCGCCATCGGCGCAACCGAGCTGCAGCGCATGGGCGCAGACTCTCTCGAAACCTACACGGGGGCTGTCCCGGGAATTCAACTCAACGGCGACCGCAACTTCGCCGAGATCACGATGCGCGGCGTGACGACGGGCTTGGTCAATCAGGATCAGGCGGAGATCAAGGAAACGGTGGGACTGTATCTCGATGAAGCGCCGATCGCCGTGCAGCGTTTCAGCCCGAATCTCAAGTTGTTCGATCTAGAACGCATCGAAGTGCTGCGCGGTCCGCAGGGTACTCTCTATGGCGCGGGCTCGATGTCCGGTGCCATCAGGATGATCACTCGCAAACCAGATCCCAACCATTTCGAAGCGCAACTCGCAGCCTCAGGCAGCTCGCTCCAGCACGGCGGGGGCTCCGGAACCGCAGACGGTATGGTCAACATCCCGCTGGCACATGACACGCTTGGATTGCGCGTGGTGGCCTTTTATCGCAATAACGCCGGCTTTCTGCGTAACACCGCATTGAGTCGAGACGATGTCAACGACGAGACGGCAAAGGGTGGTCGCGCGATGTTGCGATGGACGCCGAACGAGCGCCTTACAATCGACGCGCTCCATTTCGTGCAGGAGGCGAAATTCAGTGATGCGTCGGCGTATTCCGAAAGCGCCGGCTTCCTGAACAACGACAATCTTCACCTCGAGCCGTCCAACGATCGCACGAGCATCACGACGTTGACGATGAGCTATCAGTTCGATGCCTTCGATGTCACGAGCGCGACATCGCGCCTTTCCAAGAATATGTACTATGCGCTAGAAGGGAGTCGCTTCGCCTGGCTGTTGACGGGTGTGGATCTGCGGCTGCAGGGCGTGGCAAACGATTACGCGGATCAGCGCGACTTCAGCGAAGAGCTACGTGTGTCTTCACACAGCGATGCAGGTGTGCGATGGACTTTCGGCGCCTTCTTTCAAAGGCATCAGAATCACTTTGCGCAGGATATCACGATACCCGGCGTCGATGCGATCGCAGGATTCGATAGCACAGCCTTCGGCACGAAGGTGGATCAACTCTACGCTTCGAACATCAATATCCACGAGAAGCAGTACGCGCTGTTCGGCGAAATCGTCGTACCGTTTGTCGAGAAGTTCGCCCTGACGCTGGGCGGGCGCTGGTTCAAAGCGAAACAGGATTCGAGCATCGATTTCCGTGGTCTCTTTGCCTTTCCGTTGATCGGCGTGTTTAGGTTCGACAACGAGGTTTCCGGGTTCAATCCGCGCGCCATCATCTCGTACAAGATTGACGAGCAGCGCATGGTCTACGCGCAGGCGGCAAAGGGTTTCCGCCTCGGGGGAACGAACGAGCCGGTGCCATCCCTGTGCGACCCGGATCTGGCTGCCGCTGGATTTTCTTCGGCTCCGCAGAGTTACCGTCCGGATCACCTCTGGAACTACGAGGTCGGCGCGAAGACGGAATGGCTGGATCGCCGCCTGACACTCAACGGCGCGCTGTATCGCATCGACTGGAAGGATCCGCAGGTCACCAGCCAGCTGGGCTGCGGTTTCAACGTCTACGTGAATGCCGGCAAGATGAGCATCAACGGCTTCGAAGGCGAAGCCACTGTGCGCCCGACGGAGTCGCTCACATTTGGGCTCCACCTTGGCTACATCGACAGCACGCTGGGCTCGGACCTGGTGAATGTCGGCGGTCGTGACGGGGATGCTGCCCCTTACACACCGAAATGGACCGGCGGCGCTTCAGCGAACTATACATGGCCGATCGGTGCGAATCTCAAGGCCTTTGTGTTCGGCAACTATCAGTACATGGGCTCACGCTACACCAGGTTTGATCGCAGCGCGGCAAATGCTTACGAGCTTCATTCGTATGGCCTGCTCAACCTGCGAATCGGTGTGCAGACCGATCGCTGGTCCGTCGAGATCTTCGGGGAGAATGTCGGCAACATCGACGGAGATGTCGATCGGAAGTTCCGAGCATTCGTGCTGAACCCAGCGGTGTACCGCACGATCACCGATCCCCGCAGAGTAGGCCTGCGCGCTTCACTGCATTTCTGAGGGCAGCAATGATGCGAGCGCCTCGATTTGCGTTTCTTGCGTTGATGGCCGGTGTCGCGGGGGCTGCCCCGCCCATTATGGAATTCAACGTAATAGTGCCGATGCGGGATGGCGTGAAACTGTCGGCAGATGTTTACAGGCCGTCCGCGCCGGGACGCTATCCGGTAGTGCTGGTCCGCACGCCTTATCTGAAAGGAACGGTCGCGGCATGGGCGGAGAATGCACTTTGGTGGACGGAACGGGGGTATGCCTACGTCATTCAGGATGTGCGTGGGCGCGGCGATTCAGAGGGCGAGTTTTATCCGATCAAGCACGAAGTGCAGGATGGATACGACACGCAGACCTGGGCTGGTGAGCAGCCCTGGGCGAATGGACGTGTGGGAACGCTCGGTTCCTCGTATCTGGCGTGGACGCAAGTCTATCCGGCGCATCTCAATAATCCGCACCTGGCGGCGATGATTCCGACCGTTGTGCCGCCCGATCCGTTTCGGAACATTCCCTATCAGCACGGTGCGTTCTCCATTTCGCTGATCACCTGGCTCGCGTTTCTCGACGGACACGGTGCTCAGGATCTGAGTGGAGTCGACGATGTGGCCGCCATGAAGGCATTGCCGCTCATCGATGCCGACAAGCGGATGGGCCGCAGCATTCCGGCGTGGCGGGATTGGGCTTCGCATTCCACGCTCGACGAGTATTGGCGCTCGCAGAGCTATCAGGAGAGCTATCTCGAATCGAAGGTACCGAGCTTTCATGTGACGGGCTGGTACGACGACGTGCTCGTCGGAACGCTCGAGAACTACGTGAATATGAGCACGCGCGCGAAGGATGCCCGGACACGCGAGAATCAGCGGTTGCTGATCGGCCCTTGGGAGCATCGCATCAACCAGAAGCGCGTTCTCGGCAAGTTGGATTTCGGTCCGGAAGCGATCATCGATTTCCACGAGTTGGAGGTGCAATGGTTCGATCGCTGGCTGAAGGGCATCGATAATGGCGTGAAGAAGGATGCCCGCGTTCGGCTGTTCGTGATGGGCGCAAACAAGTGGCGTTCCGAGAATGAATGGCCGATCGCCCGCACGCGGTACGTGAAGTACTACCTGCGCAGCAAGGGCAAGGCGAACAGTCTGCTGGGCGATGGGGTGCTCAGCACTGAAGCTCCTGCCGGCGGCGAGCCACCGGATCGATTCACTTACGATCCGCACGATCCAGTGCCTTACAGCACGTCGCCCGGCTTCAGCCAGCTTGGCGGCCCCGATGACTACCAGCAGGTCGAGCATCGACAGGACGTGCTCGTTTACACCAGTGCGGTATTCAACGTTGCAACGGAAATCTGTGGGCCGCTGCGAGTCACGCTCATGGCTGCGAGTTCTGCGCGCGACACAGATTGGACGGCTAAGATTCTCGACGTGCATCCAGATGGCGCAGCGATTCGATTGAACGACGGCATCGTGCGCGCTCGATTCCGAAAGTCACCTGAGCGTGAGGAGTTCCTGGCGCCGGGAAAAGCCGAGACCTATGAGATCGACGCCTGGGCGACGTGCATCGAAATGCAACCGGGACATCGTCTGCGTGTGGAGGTGTCGTCCAGCGCATTTCCGAAGTTTGCGCCGAATCTAAACACTGGTGGAAATGCCGCCACGGAAACGCGTGGGGTGGTCGCTAATCAGACGGTATTTCACGATCGCGCGCGTCCCTCGTTTGTTCTTGTGCCAATCGTTCCCCCGGAATGAGTGCGCGTAGTGTCATCGTAATTGGTGGCGGGATCATTGGAGTCTCCAGTGCCTATGCGCTTGCAAGCCGGGGATTTCGAACTACCTTGCTCGAAGGCCGCGAAGACGTCGCGCTCGAGACTAGCTTTGCGAACGGCTCGTTGCTGACGCCTTCGATGTCGGATCCGTGGAACGCTCCCGGCGTTCATCGCCATCTGATGGCCTCACTTTTTGACTCGACGGCGGCAATGCGGCTGCGCCCTTCCGCGCTTCCTGGATTGCTGTGCTGGGGAACGCGGTTTCTAGGGACGTCCAACCGCGCACGCCATCGGGAAGCGACGCGGGCTAATCTCGCCCTCGCACGATATTCGGTGCGCTTGACCGGCCAGTTGCGAGATTCCCTCGGTCTCGAATTCGATTCCGCCGCGTGCGGCACGTTAAGAGTCTTTCGCGACGAGAAGGCCATGGACGCGCCGCTCGCACTGGCCAGGCAGCTCGCGACTTACGGATTGCGATTTGAGTCTCTGAAGCGGGACGCCGTCATTGAAGCGGAGCCGGCGCTGCGCGACATCCGCGATAGGATCGCCTGCGCGCTGCGATTTCCAGATGACGAATCGGGCGATGCCCGGCAGTTCACGGTTGAGCTCACGAACGCATTCCAGCGCGCTGGCGGAATTGTTCGAACCGGCGTTCACGTTGCTGAAATTCGTGGCGATCGTAACGGAGTGGCGGGAGTCGTGGTCGAAGGGCAGGTGATCGATGCCAAGGTTGTTGTCGTTGCGGCAGGAATCGGCACGAATTCGCTGGTGCGCGGGCTGGGAGTGCGTGTCGCCGTCGCGCCCGCAAAGGGATACACCATCACGTTCGATGCTTCCGGACTTGAAGGGCTGCCGCTCGTGCCCATCGTCGACGACGCACTTCACGCCGCCATCGTGCCGCTCGGGACGCGACTGCGAATCGCGGGCACGGTGGAATTCGCGGGCATGGATCCAAGCGTGCGGCCCGAGCGAGTGCGCAATCTGACGAAGCTGCTGGCAGATGTTTATCCGCGAGTGGCCGCGCAACTCGACTTGTCGAAGGGACAACCCTGGGCCGGCTTGCGACCCATGAGCGCGGACGGCTTGCCTTTTGTGGGCGGCACATCCGTCAAAGGCCTTTTCATCAATGCCGGGCACGGTCACCTCGGCTGGACGCTCGCGAGCGGCTCGGCAAATCTTCTCGCGGATCTCGTTACTGGCGAGCCTCCGCAGATTGATCCGGCGCCTTATTGCATCAGAAGGTGAGTGAGGTAGGATTCGCGGCTTGCTACACAATCGATAGGGAGCCTTCGCGCGTTCGACTCCAGCTTCTCGACGAATCGCCGGGCCATAATCAAAGGCATCACTGCGTCCGCCGCGCTGCTTTCCGCCGGTTCCACGTGCGCGGCCGCGCGTGAGAGCGTTCGCGCCGTGCCCATGTAGGCGATCGATACAGACATCGACGATTCGGTGGGGTCCATGCAGTAGGGGATTGCGCTGCCAACGATTGCGGCCGAGCAGCTGAACGTCGATCAGGGCGTGGATTACATGATCAAGCTGACGAACGATGCCGGTTTTCTGAAGCTGCGCAAGGTGCCGACGGTAGGAGTGCCGGCCGCCGCCGGTGCCGTGGCAGTCCAGCCTGCTTTGAATTCGAAGGTGAGGGGCGATTGGGCTGAACGGTGAACCGGTCGTGCACGGGCAGTGCATGCCGGGACTTGGGTTGGCGGCAGACGCGGGCGGTTTGCGCGAGACAAAGCCGGGAGGGGCCGGGATTCAGGTCAAGACGGCCGTCCGGCCGTCTTCCTGGCCATCCAATCGGTGGGTTTCGGGCTGGCGGCGACAGGTTTGGTCGCTGAAAACTGCGAGCGCATGAAAATCGCAGGTCAACGAAGGGCTTTTTCAGGGCCGACAAATTATTCGCCCTCGGAGATACGCAGAGGAGGGCAATGGCGACTATCTTCCACCAAGTGATACGGAATCGTACCGCCGACCCGACCGGTAACATTCTCGGGCATGGGGTAACTGTAGGGGTCACAAAATCTACCAAGAATGCCGGTTTTTGCCGGCGACTGCATTCAAACGACGCCTGAAATGTTCCCTCCCTCACCACCATCTTTTCAAGTACTTACGAACGCGCTCCGGAAGACGAAACTGCCATAAGTGCACCGTAAGTGCAAATGCTGACCTCCGGGGCTTGCGGGCTCGTGCGAAGAAGCTCTCCGCTCGAACTGGAGATACGCTGAGAAACCACGAAGAACATGGATGGCTAAAGAACTGCCTGGCCCAGCCATCGGAAATCTTGGGGAGGCGCATGGCAACGTGAAAGGATCACCGTTGCTGACCTACGAACCACAAGGTCGGGAGTTCGAATCTCTCCGGGCGCGCCGCCTCTAGATAAGACACTGATAATAAAGCATTTTTCGTCTGTTTCGAATTGGCATATGCGGCCATCGTGCTTGCCCATGTATACCCCATTGGGTTATAGTTCGCTATGCAAACCGTGGTCGAAACGCCCGTATTCTTCCGCCGCGCCGAAAAGCTGCTGAGCGAGAACGAGCACGACGACCTGATCGCGTACTTGGCGATGCACCCATTGGCCGGTGATGAGATCGTCGGGACTGGTGGCGTTCGCAAAGTGCGATTCGCGGCTAAGGGCAAAGGCAAGTCCGGCGGCGTGCGCGTGATCTATTACTTCTACGATGAGGACATTCCGATCTACGCGTTGCTGATCTACGCGAAGAACGAGCGAGCGGACCTGACACCGGAACAGAGAAAGTCAGTGGCTTCGTTTGCGGCCGCAATCAAAGCCTCGAGGAAAAGCAAATGAGCAAACTGGGTGATGAACTGATTCGGTCGATGGCACAGGCGCTGGCACATGCCCAGGGCAAGCGCATCGGTGCTCGCGTGCACAAGTTCGCGATCGGCCCCGAAGAGATTCAGAAGGCCCGCAAGAGCCTCGGCCTTTCGCAGGACGAGTTTGCCGATGCGTTTGGTGTCAGCGCGTCGACGCTGCGCAAGTGGGAACAGGGACAGCGCGCTCCGACCGGTGCTGCAAAGACGTTGCTCAAAATTATCGAGCGTGAGCCCAAGGCAGTGATCCGAGCGCTGAAGGCTGCGTAAAGGAGCGCGACGTCAATGATCGAGCTAGCTCTCGGCAAGCGAGTGCTCGCGCTACGTGATCGCGTTCTCCTTGGTCGCGAGCGTGCTGTCGATCGGATCGGCCTACTTCAAGGGCTTCAACCTCGGCATCGACTTCATCGGCGGCACCGCCATCGAGATCCAGCATCAGGGCGGTCCGGCCGATGCCGGTTCGATCCGCGAGTTGCTCGACGGGCTCGATCTCGGTGAAGTCCAGGTCCAGGGTTTTGGCACCCCCGAGGACGTGCTCGTCCGCGTCCAGGCGCAGGAAGGC
>WBZN01001097.1_pt1 | contig 17135 bp, 13 predicted proteins | sample 5204281 | NCBI WGS metagenome assembly WBZN01 (sample SAMN12344347, study PRJNA552823) | activated sludge metagenome | biome: Activated sludge suspended growth; feature: Nitrification reactor; material: Wastewater; isolation source: activated sludge from nitrification reactor of wastewater...
CTCTGTTCCTGCCGGCAACTCGATTGCTCCCGTAACATCGGTCGTTCTAAAATAAAACTGTGGTCGATACCCTGGAAAAAATGGCGTATGCCGTCCACCTTCTTCCTTGCTCAACACATAAATCTCTGCCGTGAATTTAGTATGCGGTGATATACTGCCTGGCTTTGCCAACACCTGGCCACGCTCAACCTCTTCTCGCTTCGTGCCACGCAACAAAATACCTACGTTATCGCCAGCTTGTCCTTGATCCAGTAACTTGCGGAACATTTCCACACCCGTACACACCGTCTTTAGCGTTGGCTTCAACCCTACAATCTCAATCTCATCTCCAACCTTGACGATTCCACGCTCTACACGCCCCGTAACAACAGTACCCCTTCCTGAGATTGAAAATACGTCTTCAACCGGCATAATAAAGGCACCGTCAATTGCACGCTCTGGTTGCGGTATGTAGCTATCTAATGCTTCCGCCAATTTCAGAATCGAGGCTTCACCTATGTCGCTTTGATCTCCTTCCAGAGCTTTTAATGCCGAACCCACAATGATCGGTGTGTCATCTCCTGGAAAATCATATTTCGATAATAGTTCACGAATCTCCATTTCCACCAATTCAATCAATTCCGCATCGTCAACCATATCAGCTTTGTTCATATAAACAATGATATATGGAACACCAACCTGACGAGCCAACAGTATATGCTCGCGTGTTTGAGGCATCGGCCCATCTGCTGCCGATACCACCAGAATCGCTCCGTCCATTTGTGCGGCACCGGTAATCATATTCTTCACATAATCCGCATGCCCCGGACAATCCACGTGCGCGTAATGTCGCTGCGATGTCTCATATTCCACGTGTGCCGTATTAATCGTTATTCCACGCGCACGTTCTTCTGGTGCCGAGTCAATTTGATCGTAGCTCTTCGCCTCTCCGCCGAACTTCTTCGTCAATATCGTCGTAATCGCCGCTGTAAGCGTCGTCTTACCGTGATCTACGTGTCCTATCGTACCTACATTCACGTGTGGCTTCGATCTCTCAAATTTACTCTTTGCCATGTTTCGTTCCTCTTGCTCTCTATATTAAAAACTATTTTTTATTGATGATTGCTTCTGCCACATTTTTAGGCGCTTCAGAATAATGCTTGAATTCCATTGAATATGTTGCTCTTCCTTGTGTAGCTGATCGCAATGCCGTTGAATATCCAAACATTTCAGCTAATGGAACTTCAGCCCGCACCACTTTTAAACCTGGAACATCTTCCATTCCTTGAATCATGCCACGCCTCGAGGATAAATCACCAACAACATTACCCATGAAATCTTCCGGTGTTTCCACTTCAACCGCCATCATCGGTTCTAATAGAACTGGATTTGCCTTACGCATACCATCTTTGAATGCTATGGATGCAGCCATTTTAAATGCATTCTCATTTGAATCAACATCATGATATGAACCATCAAATAGTGTCACCTTGACATCAACAACAGGATAGCCTGCCAAAACCCCACTTGGTAGCGTTTCTTGCAGTCCTTTTTCTACAGCCGGAATATATTCTCGAGGCACAGAACCACCTTTAATCTCATCTACGAATTCAAAGCCTTTTCCTGCCTCATTGGGTTCCATTCTTAACCAAACATGACCATACTGCCCTCTACCACCTGATTGCTTAACAAATTTACCTTCTATTTCTATTTGTTTTCGTATCGCCTCACGATAAGCTACTTGGGGAGCACCAACATTAGCCTCAACACCAAACTCTCTTTTCATCCGATCAACAATAATTTCCAGATGCAGCTCACCCATTCCTGAAATAATAGTTTGCCCTGATTCTTCATCGGTTCTTACTCGAAAAGAAGGATCTTCTTGCGCCAATCGATTTAGTGCAATTCCCATCTTTTCTTGATCTAATTTCGTCTTGGGCTCCACCGCTACATGTATAACCGGCTCCGGAAAGTCCATTCTTTCTAGTGTGATTATCTTCTGAGGATCACACAATGTATCTCCAGTAACAGCCTCTTTCAAACCAACGGCTGCTGCAATATCGCCTGCTCTAACTTCTTTGATCTCTTCACGCTGATTTGCGTGCATCTGCAAGATACGACCGATGCGCTCTTTTTTACCTTTAACAGGATTAAAAACCGTGTCACCTGATGTCACCACACCGGAATACACTCTAAAAAAGATTAATTGCCCCACATAAGGATCAGTAGCAATTTTAAAAGCTAACGCGGAAAACGGTTCGTTGTCATCAGCTATTCTCTTATCCGGCTCTCCGTTGTCATTTTCACCTTGTATCGCCACAATATCGATTGGTGATGGCATGAAATCTATCACAGCATCCAACATTGCCTGCACCCCTTTATTTTTAAAAGCGGTACCGCACATCATAGGAACAATTTCGTTATTAATCGTACGTATACGAAGACCTTTCTTAACATCCTCGACTTCAAGACCACCACTTTCGAGATATTTATTCATTAAGTCTTCATTTGCCTCAGCCGCCGACTCGACCATTTTTTCTCGCCATTCGGAAGCATCCTTTTGCAAATTAGCGGGAATATCGCGTTCCTCGAACTTCATTCCACGACTTTCATCATCCCAATAGATTGCTTTCATCTTGATCAAATCTACGACCCCTTCGAATTGATCTTCCGCTCCAATTGGAAGCTGTATTGGCACTGGCACTGCTTTTAATCTTGCTTTGATCTGCTCATAAACGCGCATGAAATTTGCACCAGAGCGATCCATCTTATTTACAAATGCCAAGCGCGGCACTTTATATTTGTTAGCTTGGCGCCAAACTGTTTCGGTCTGAGGTTGCACACCACCCACCGCACAAAACACAGTACACGCACCATCAAGCACACGCAATGAGCGTTCAACTTCGATAGTAAAATCCACGTGACCTGGTGTATCAATGATGTTGATGCGATGTTCAGGATAGTTACTAGCCATTCCTTTCCAGAAACAAGTAGTGGCAGCGGAAGTAATCGTAATTCCCCTTTCCTGCTCCTGCTCCATCCAATCCATCGTTGCTGCACCATCGTGCACTTCGCCAAGTTTATGCGATACACCCGTGTAAAATAACACGCGTTCTGTAGTAGTCGTTTTTCCGGCATCGATATGCGCCATGATACCGATGTTTCTATAACGTTCTATGGGTGTTTTTCTTGCCACGATTTAATGCCTTAAATTTGTTTCAAAATGAATTGTTAACTTTTCTACTTATTCTATACACAAATCAAAACCTAAAATGAGAGAATGCTTTATTCGATTCTGCCATTCTATGAACTTCTTCGCGCTTCTTCACAGCACCTCCACGCCCTTCAGCTGCTTCAGCTAATTCACCCGCCAACCGAGCGTCCATCGATTTTTCACTTCTTTTTCTGGCCGCATCTCTAAGCCAACGCATTGCAAGTGCATTTCTACGCACTGATCTTACTTCTACTGGCACCTGATAGTTTGCTCCTCCCACTCGTCGACTTTTTACTTCAACAATCGGACGAACATTGGTTAGTGCCTGCGTAAATACTTCCAGCGGATCTCCACCCGTTTTTTTCTCGATATGCTTCAACGCACCGTAGATAATCCTTTCAGCCACTGATTTTTTTCCACGTGTCATTAACACATTAACAAATTTTGCCAATTCCACATTATGATATTTTGGATCTGGCAAAATTTCGCGCTTAGGAACTTCTCTACGTCTTGGCATACCTTTTAACCTCTTTTATGCATTAATTTTTACAATCTTCTTATTGCTTCTAAGCGCTCTTTGGCTTCTTAGAACCATACTTCGAGCGACCTTGTTTACGATCTTTAACGCCGGCCGTATCCAAACTACCACGAACCGTGTGATATCGCACACCTGGCAAATCTTTAACACGACCACCACGTATCAGCACTACCGAGTGCTCTTGAAGATTGTGTCCCTCGCCACCAATATAACTTGACACCTCGAAGCCATTAGTCAATCTCACTCTAGCTACTTTCCGAAGTGCAGAATTTGGTTTTTTTGGTGTTGTCGTATATACCCGAGTACAAACTCCACGCTTCTGCGGACTATTCTCCAAAGCAGGAACATTACTTTTGATTCGTTTTGCCACACGTGGCTTTCGTACTAACTGACTTATTGTTGGCATTTAAACTGTATCCTGAATAACAAGAACAGACCGCACTGTTCCTAATTATATTTATGATTTTTCAAATCGTGATTTTTATTTGTTCGCCATCACACTTTGCAGATGCGACAAAAAAGACTGCGGATTCTAGGTTGTTTAGGTGGTTGTGTCAAGATAAACATCAGCCTAGTTCGTTGGTACTGTTTGTTGTCAATTGATCTTATGTTCACATCTGATTGAATCTATCTGCTCGTCTATTCGAATTTTTAATCTCTGAAATTTTGAAATTGCAATGGAAAATCATCCACCGATTTTTTTACGAACTGAATTACTTCCTGTAAAACATCCTTTTTACTGCCTGTTACTCTAACCAAATCTCCTTGAATACTAGCCTGTGCCTTCATCTTGCCATCCTTTATCAATTTTATGATTCTTTTCGCCAATTCTGTTTCCAAACCTACCTTGACTGTAAGTTTCTGCTTAACTTTATTGCCACTGATTTTTTCAATCGATCCTTTTTCCAAGCAGCGAACATCAACACCGCGCTTGGTCAATTTCGTTCTAAGAATATCCTGAACTTGTTCAAGCTTAAAATCATCGTCTGCGTAAACTGTCAACTGATAATCAACTTGCTCGATTCGTGCGTCAGAACCCTTGAAGTCAAAACGCGCGCCAACTTCCTTGTTCGCTTGTTCTACTGCGTTACGTACTTCCTGCTTATCTACTTCCGAAACGATATCAAATGTTGGCATTAGTTATGAACGTTAATTTGAACTCTGATTGAAGAAATCTAAATCTGTCTTGTAGCTTTTCATATATGTGCTGCAAAACGTTCAACGCACGGTGTGTAATCTGTACCGCAAAAACCTGAACCTTTATTTTCTCTCATTCCTTTTTTCCAGACCCGCCGCAATCCGCATCCGTAAAGCATTCAGTTTGATAAAACCTGCTGCATCGGCCTGATGATAGGCTCCCGCATCATCTTCAAATGTAGCAATCTTTGAATCGAATAATGAATCACTGGATGAATCTCTGCCCACGACAGTGACATTACCCTTGTATAGCTTCAACTTGACCCATCCGTTGACTCTCTCTTGCGTCGCATCAATAAGTGTTTGCAGAATCTTGCGCTCTGGACTCCACCAGTAGCCGTTATAGATCAATGAAGCATAGCGTGGCATCAGATCATCTTTGAGGTGTGTCACTTCGCGATCCAGCGTAATGGATTCGATTGCACGATGGGCACGCAGCAAAATCGTCCCGCCCGGTGTTTCATAACAACCGCGTGATTTCATGCCAACATAACGATTCTCTACTAGGTCGAGTCTGCCAATACCATGCTTACCCCCCACCTGATTCAACTTAGCTAGTAACGCTGCGGGCGTCAAGAATTGCCCATCGAGTGCCACGGGATCACCCCCCTTAAACTCCATGGTCAAATATTCCGGTTGGTCCGGTGCTTGCTCAGGTGACACCGTCCAACGCCACATCGATTCCTCGGGTTCTATAGCTGGATCTTCAAGCGCCCTTCCTTCATAGGAAATATGCAGCAAATTGGCATCCATGCTGTAAGGTGACCCAGTCTTTTTTTTCATCTCCACTGGAATTCCATGACTCTCGGCATACTGCAACAAACGTTCTCGAGATGTAAGATCCCACTCACGCCATGGTGCAATCACCTGAATATCAGGTTGCAAAGCATAGTAACCCAGTTCAAACCGAACCTGATCATTTCCTTTTCCTGTGGCACCATGCGAAACTGCATCGGCTCCCGTTGCTTTGGCGATTTCAATCTGCCGCTTTGCAATCAATGGACGTGCAATGCTGGTACCCAGCAAATACTCCCCTTCATAAATCGTGTTGGCTCGAAACATCGGAAATACGAAATCACGTACGAATTCTTCCCGAAGATCGTCAATAAAAATTTCTTTGATGCCCAGTTGTTTCGCTTTCGCACGAGCGGGCTCAACTTCTTCACCCTGGCCAATATCCGCTGTAAAGGTAACCACCTCACATTGATAAGTATCCTGCAACCACTTAAGAATGACTGAAGTATCCAACCCACCTGAAAACGCCAATACCACTTTGTTAATTTTTTTCATTCTTTTATTAATTTAACGATTAAGCACAATCATGAGCAACCATACAACCTGTATGTTGCATGACTTCAAGTTGCTGTTTCTAATTTGCCGAGCAATAAATATTCCATCAATGCTTTCTGTGTATGCAGGCGATTCTCAGCCTCATCCCAAACCACGGATTGAGGCCCATCCAGAACTTCTGCGCTGACCTCTTCACCACGGTGAGCTGGCAAGCAATGCATGAATAGCGCGTCTTTCTTGGCCAAAGCCAGCATCTCGGCATCTACACAGAATTCTGCGAAATCATTTTTCCTCTGTTCAGCTTCCGCTTCAAACCCCATGCTCGTCCAAACATCAGTAGTCACCAAATCGACACCTGCTACGGCCTCATGCGGACTCACAAATTTTTCATAGTGCAGACTTCCTGCCAGTCCGATCTGTGCTGGGTCAATATCATACCCTGGCGGAGTTGACACATTGACCTTGAAATTGAAAATTTCAGCGGCTTGCAACCATGTGTTGCACATATTGTTCGAATCTCCAATCCAGGCCACCGTTTTACCCTCGATTCGACCTCGATGCTCCATATAGGTGAAAATATCACTCATAATTTGACAGGGATGGTATTCATCCGTCAGACCATTGATAACGGGAACTCGCGAATACTGTGCGAAATGTTGCACGGTTTCATGTTGGAATGTCCGGATCATGACGAGGTCAACCATGCGGGAAATGACACGCGCGGCATCTTCCACCGGTTCGCCACGTCCAAGCTGCGTATCTCGGGTCGACAAATAGATGGCAGCGCCTCCCAACTGATGCATTCCGGCTTCAAAGGATAAGCGCGTACGCGTAGAACTCTTGTCGAATATCATGGCCAGTGTACGATCCGTCAGCGGCCAGTATTGTCGATACGCTTTGAATTCCTGCTTTATCCAGCGCGCACGTTCGAACAGATACTCATACTCCTCACGACTGAAATCATTGAATTGCAAAAAATGCTTAAGTGACATATCAAGACAAATAACTGCTCGAACCATAAACGAACCATGACCGGTCAGCTATTTAGAAACTCCTTTATCAACAGGCAAGTGATGTCGACTACCTGCTCGGCTTCGTTTTGTTGCATCACAAATGCCGGCAGTAAACGCACGACTTTCTCGGATGTTACATTAATCAACAACTTCTTTTCTAAGGCTTTCTTCACTAAATCGACACAAGGCACGGAAAGTTCAATACCCACAATCAATCCCTGACCACGAATTTGCACAACTTTCGAGACATCGGATAATCGCTGCCTGAAATGGTTACGCAGAAAATCACCTAATTCTGTGGCATGTTCCAGCAAATGCTCATCCTCTATGACCGCCAGCGTCTCCAATGCTGCTGCACAGGCCAAGGGATTCCCCCCAAAAGTAGATGCATGATTGCCAGGTTTAAATACTTCGGCAGCCGTTCCCTTTGCCATACAGGCTCCGATTGCAACGCCTCCGCCCAGCCCTTTGGCCAACGTCACCACATCTGGCATGATTTGGCTATGCTGAAAGGCAAACCATTTTCCACTTCTTCCAATACCGGATTGCACTTCATCCAGCATCAGCAACCATCCGTTCTGGTCACATAGATGACGTAACTCGCGTAAATAATGCGCTTCGGGAATGTTGACTCCCCCTTCCCCTTGGAACGGTTCCACCAAGACAGCCACCACATCTTTGTTATTAGCTGCAACTTGAGCAACGGCTTCAATGTTATTGTAAGGAACACGAACAAAACCGGACAGCAAGGGCTCAAACCCTGCCTGCACCTTGCGATTTCCACTTGCCGTAAGAGTCGCCATGGTTCGCCCGTGGAATGAACGCTCCATCACCACTATCGTCGGCACAGCAATGCCTTTGTTATGTCCATGCAATCGGGCCAGTTTGATTGCAGCTTCATTGGCTTCCGCTCCGGAATTGCAGAAGAAGGCATTATCCATACCGGATAATTGCGTTAACCGTTCCGCCAAACGCTCCTGCTTTTCAATGTGATAAAGATTGGAAGTGTGTATCAGCGTACTCGCTTGCTCACAAATGGCTTTGGATAGACGGGGATGGCAATGACCCAAGCCGCACACTGCGACACCGGACAATGCATCCAAGTATTTTTCCCCATGATCATCCCATAACCACACACCGCTCCCCTTGACAAAGGTTACGGGCAGCCGGGAATAGGTATTCATCAAGTTAGACACAAACTAGCACTCGCACTTTCGGATGAGAAACAATTAAGATATTCCACCAGAACAACAGGTAGGAAAAATTGAAAAGTGGCTATATTCACTCATTTAATCCGCTTTTTCAAGCTTTTTTCCTTGCGCACCGTAATCCCTCTGCTGTTTTACATGGCCATTCGTGTAAAGTTACCTGTGAAATTCCAGCAACATGTTAGAATGAAATAATTTGTATATTCTTCTGCACGGCACGGATATACCCTGAACACAATCTCCATCTTTATTCCTGAATAAAAAAGACATGAATCAATTCGCCAAGGAAACCCTGCCCATCAGTCTCGAAGAGGAGATGAGGCGTTCCTATCTTGATTATGCCATGAGTGTGATTGTTGGCCGCGCGCTTCCTGATGTCCGCGATGGCCTGAAACCGGTACACCGCCGTGTACTGTTTGCGATGCACGAGCTTTCCAATGACTGGAATCGGCCTTACAAGAAATCTGCGCGTATCGTCGGTGATGTGATTGGTAAATATCACCCGCATGGCGATACGGCGGTCTACGACACCATCGTCCGCATGGCTCAGGATTTCTCGTTGCGTTACATGCTGATCGACGGACAAGGCAATTTTGGATCGGTGGACGGAGACAACGCAGCGGCCATGCGTTACACCGAGATCCGCATGTCACGCATTGCGCATGAATTGCTGATGGACCTCGACAAGGAAACCGTCGATTTCGGACCCAACTACGATGGTTCGGAACAAGAACCCCTGATTCTGCCAACCCGAATTCCTAACCTGCTGATCAATGGTTCATCTGGTATTGCTGTCGGCATGGCCACTAACATACCGCCGCACAATTTAGGGGAAGTGGTTGAAGCCTGCCTGGCATTGCTCGCCAATCCGGAAATCAGCATTGACGAACTCATCGATCACATACCTGCTCCCGACTTTCCCACTGCCGGCATCATTTACGGTGTCGAAGGTGTCAGGGATGGTTATCGTACCGGCCGTGGGCGCGTCATCATGCGTGCACGCACTCACTTCGAAGATATGGAAAAAGGTAGTCGTCAGTGCATCGTCATCGACGAATTGCCTTATCAGGTCAATAAAGCCAATCTGCTGATTCGCATCGGTGAACTGGTGCGTGACAAAAAAATCGAAGGCATATCCGACCTGCGCGACGAATCCGATAAATCCGGCATGCGTGTGGTCATCGAGCTAAAGCGCAGTGAAATTCCGGATGTCATCCTGAACAATCTGTTCAAGGAAACACAAATGCAGGACACGTTCGGCATGAACATGGTGGCCCTGCTGGATGGCCAGCCACGTCTGTTGAACCTGAAACAAATTCTCGATGCCTTCCTGCGTCACCGTCGCGAAGTGGTGACACGACGCACGGTATTCGAACTCAAAAAAGCACGTGAACGCGGGCATTTACTCGAAGGACTGGCGGTAGCGCTTTCCAATGTCGATGAAATCATTGCATTGATCAAGGCTGCACCCACACCTGCCGATGCCAAGGAAGCCCTAATGGCGCGAACCTGGCATTCGAACCTGGTAAAAGAAATGCTGAGCCGAGCACTGGCCGATGCTCAAGCCCTGCGGCCAGAGGGACTGGATCAGGCATTTGGCTTGCAGGCACAAGGCTATCGGTTGTCCGATGCTCAGGCACAGGCCATTCTGGAACTTCGCCTGCAACGCCTGACCGGCTTGGAGCAGGAAAAGATTGTTGACGAATACCGGGAAGTCATCGACAAGATTATTGATTTTCTGGATATTCTGGCCAATCCGGAGCGGATAACCAGCATCATTTCCGAAGAACTGAATGCCATCAAACTGCAATTCGGTGATGGCCGTCGCAGCGAAATCATTCTTGATGCGCAGCATCTGAGCATGGAAGACCTGATCGCACCGGCTGATGTCGTAGTCACGCTATCTCACAGCGGCTATATCAAATCGCAGCTCCTGGATGACTATCGCGCGCAGAAACGAGGCGGTCGCGGCAAACTGGCCACCAGCACCAAGGAAGACGACTTTATCGACAAGTTGTTCATCGCCAACACACATGACTATATCCTGTGTTTCTCCAGTCTTGGGCGGGTGTATTGGATCAAGGTCTACGAAGTGCCCCAGGGCGGCCGGCAATCCCGCGGTAAACCCATCATCAACTGGGTACAACTGGAAGAAGGCGAGAAAATCAATGCCATCCTGCCGGTCAAGACTTTTGACGAAAATCGTTTTGTCTTCATGGCAACCGCCTTTGGCACAGTCAAGAAAACCCCGCTCTCGGAATTTTCCCGTCCACGCAACAATGGCATCATCGCTATCGGGCTGGATGAAGGTGACTACCTGATTGGCGTGGAGCTGACTGAGGGCAAACATGATGTCATGCTGTTCTCGGATAATGGCAAGGCTACACGATTCAGCGAAAACGATGTACGGCCGATGGGACGTGGCGCCCGTGGTGTTCGTGGCATGAAACTGGGATCGGGACAACAGGTCATTTCCATGCTGGTTGCTGAAAACGAGGAACTGGCAGTGCTCACTGCAACGGAAAATGGCTTTGGCAAACGCACTCCAATCGGTGAGTACACACGGCACAATCGTGGTACCCAAGGCATGATTGCCATCATCACCAGCCCGCGCAACGGCAAAGTAGTTACGGCCAAGCTGGTCAAACCGGAAGATGAGATCATGCTGATTACATCAGGTGGTGTCCTGATTCGCACCCGTGTCAACGAAGTACGCGAAATGAGTCGCGCCACGCAGGGCGTCACGTTGATCAATCTGGATGCCGGTGAGAAACTGGCAGGGTTGGAGCGTGTGGCCGAAAGTGAAGATAGTGACTCCACTGATGGTTAATTATCCTTACTCACGAATACAACCATGAAACCGATTTATAACTTCAGCGCCGGACCCGCTGTCCTTCCGCAGGAAGTACTGCAGCAGGCACGCGATGAAATGCTCGACTGGCATGGCAGCGGCATGTCGGTCATGGAAATGAGTCATCGTGGCAAGGAATTCATGTCCATCGCGGAAAAAACCGAGAGCGATTTACGCGAACTGATCGGCATCCCCAAGCATTATCGCGTATTGTTCTTGCAAGGCGGTGCTTCCAGTCAGTTCGCCATGGTGCCCATGAATTTGTTGCGCGGCAAAACCCGGGCTGATTATATCCACACCGGCCAGTGGTCCGCCAAGGCCATTGAAGAAGCAGGTCGGTATTGCACGGTCAATGTAGCTGCTTCATCCGAATCCGATCGTTTTACATCGGTCCCGCCCCAACAGCAGTGGCGCCTGGATCCGCAGGCAGCGTATGTGCACTACACGACAAACGAAACCATTGGCGGCGTGGAGTTCCACTGGATTCCGGAGATGGATCCGGAGTCTGCTGTACCGCTGGTTGCTGACATGTCTTCCAACATTCTGTCACGCCCAATGGATGTCACTCGTTTTGGACTGATATATGCCGGTGCACAAAAGAATCTCGGGCCAGCCGGACTGACACTGGTAATCGTTCGCGAAGATTTGCTGGGAAATGCATTACCCTTCACGCCGACACTATTCGACTATCAGATTCATGCCAAAAACGACTCCATGTACAATACCCCGCCCACTTATGCCATGTATATCACGGGCTTGGTGTTCGAATGGCTGAAACGGCAGGGTGGATTGGTAGCCGTGGAAAAAAACAATATTGCCAAAGCCCAGATTTTGTATGATCTGCTCGACAGAACTGATTTTTATCACTGCCCGGTTGCACATCAGGATCGGTCTCGCATGAATGTTCCATTTACTCTGAAAAATCCGGAACTCGATGATGCATTCCTAAAGCAGGCACAAGCCAATGGACTGATACAGCTAAAGGGACACCGTTCGGTCGGCGGCATGCGCGCGTCAATCTATAATGCCATGCCACTAGAAGGTGTGGCAAAATTGGCAGCGTTTATGGAGGAGTTTGCCAGTCAGCATGCTTGATCATCAATCCAAAATATTCAGAATACAGACACTGAATCATATCTCCAGCACAGGGTTGAACCGTTTTCCCGCCCACGCCTATCAGGTCGGACATGATGTAGAACAACCTGACGCGATATTGGTACGTTCGCACAACATGCTGAACATGACCATTCCATCAACAATCACTGCCATTGGCCGTGCCGGCGCCGGTACCAACAACATCCCGGTGCAAGAGATGAGTCGACGTGGCATTCCGGTATTCAATACGCCTGGAGCCAATGCCAATGCGGTCAAGGAACTGGTCATGGCATGTCTGTTCATGGCGGCTCGCAATATCGTTCCAGCACTGCAATTCACCACTGCGCTGACAGGTAGCGACGAGGAACTGAACAAGCAGGCTGAGGAAGGCAAGAAACGATTTTCCGGAATCGAATTGCCAAGCCGTACCCTGGGCATTATCGGCCTCGGTGAAATCGGTCGACTGGTTGCCAACTCTGCCATCAAGCTGGGCATGAAAGTCATCGGTTATGACCCCAAAATAACTGTCGAATCGGCCTGGAGTCTCTCTGCAGAAGTAAAGAAAGCTAACAGCATGGAGGACTTGCTGCGACACAGTGAATTTGTCAGTGTGCATGTGCCGTTACTGGATTCGACACGCCATCTGATTGCCGGGAAAGAACTCGCGATCATGAAGCATCACGCCATCCTGTTGAATTTCTCCCGTGGTGCGATTGTCGACGAAACAGCCATTCTGGATGCCATTACCGGCGGAAAACTAAAGAGCTATGTCAGTGATTTCCCCAGCAATCGTTTACAACACCAGCCCGGAGTCATTACGTTACCGCACCTGGGTGCGTCCACACACGAAGCAGAAGAGAATTGCGCTGTAATGGTGGTCAATCAGTTGATCGACTTCCTGCAGAATGGCAACATCACCAACACCGTCAATTTCCCCGACATCCAGATGGAACGCGAATCCCCCTTCCGCATCGCAGTTGCCAATGCCAATGTACCCAATATCGTCGGTCAAATCTCCACCGGCATGGCTCGCGCAGGGTTGAACATTCACAACATGATCAACAAATCCCGCGGCGAAATGGCGTATACCATGGTCGATGTCGACAGTCCGGTTCCCACATCGGTACTGGTCGAAATTTCAGCCATCGATGGTGTTCTGATGGCGCGCTACTTGCCCATTCCGGAGTAAATCGCAACATTTATCGTCAAACCAGAATTACAACAAGTATCCATGTCAGAGTTATTGAAACAATTACGCAACCAGATCGATGCCATTGACGACGAACTACTTCGTCTGGTCAATCAACGCGCTGGGTTGGCACAGGAAATCGGCAGGATCAAGAATACCGACATCATCTACCGCCCCGAACGCGAAGCGCAGATACTGGCGCGCATGCAGAAACAGAACACCGGTCCCATCGATAATGCGCATATCAAAGCTCTGTTCACCGAGATCATGTCGATCTGCCGTGCGCTGGAAAAACCGGTGACTATAGCTTATCTCGGCCCTAGCGGCACATTCTCCGAGGAAGCCGCATTCAAACATTTTGGCAGTGCAATTACTGCACTGGCTTGCGATTCGATCGATGATGTTTTTCGTGCCGTTGAATCCGAAACGGCTCATTATGGGGTCGTCCCCGTGGAAAATTCCACGGAAGGAGCCGTTGGCAGAACCATGGACCTATTGTTGCAAACTCCACTCCTCATTTGTGGTGAATTGCAATTGCCAATCCATCAGTTCTTGATGTCACAGCAAAGTGAGTGGAGTCAGATCAATAAAATTTATTCCCATCCGCAATCCTTGGCACAGTGTCATCATTGGCTGAGAAACAATCTGCCACATTTGTCTCATGTGGCCTGCATTCACGCCAATAGCAATGCCGATGCAGCACAGCAGGCTGCAGCCGACAATCATGCGGCTGCCATTGCCGGCAACCGAGCAGCCGCGCTATTCGGACTACCGATTCGTGCAGAGAACATTGAGGATGATCCACAAAACACGACCCGTTTCGTCATTCTGGGCAGGCAATTGGTTAGTCCTTCGGGAAAGGACAAGACTTCCTTGGTCATGTCGACCAACAATCGTTCTGGTGCGATCTATCAGCTACTGGAGCCACTGGCCTTTCATGGCGTCAGCATGAGCCGTCTGGAGTCTCGACCATCTCGCACAGGTCTATGGCGGTATGTTTTCTTTATCGATATCGAAGGTCATCAGGAAGATGCGAACGTGGCAGCCGCTCTCGGTGATCTGCTCAATAAAGCCAGTTTCCTGAAAATTCTTGGTTCCTATCCGGCTGCCTAGCAGGCCACTCTCATACCGATACTCTACATTCAATAATCATTTTTTGCCAACTCATACCAAAGCTTTTATGAATCTCTGTGATTTTGCGCCGGAATATATCCGCTCCATTCAACCTTACCAGCCCGGCAAGCCCATTTCGGAATTGGCCCGGGAAATGGGGCTGAATGAAGCCCTTGTCATCAAACTGGCTTCCAATGAAAATCCTCTCGGCACCAGTCCACTGGCACTGGAAGCCATGGTCAGCACATTGCATGACGTGGCGCTGTACCCGGATGGAAGCGGCTATGAACTGAAGTCCGAGCTTTCCAAACGTTATGGTGTTTCCCCTGATCAAATCATTCTGGGAAACGGCTCCAATGACATCCTGGATCTGGCGGCACGCGTCTTTCTCAAGCCCGGTGCCGCGGCAGTCTATTCTCAACATGCCTTTGCCGTCTATCCCTTGGTGGTGCAGATGATCGGCGCCCATGGCATAGCCGTGCCTGCGCGAGACTACGGCCATGACCTGCTTGCGATGCTGGACGCCATTACTCCGGAAACCCGGATCGTGTTCATTGCCAGCCCCAACAACCCGACCGGTACGTTGTCTCCGGAAAACGAGTTATTCCGTTTCATGGAACGTGTTTCTCGTGATGTGCTGGTGGTAATGGATGAAGCTTATTACGAATACTTGCCGGAAGCGAATAAGCCCGACAGTATCAAATGGCTCAAACAATTTTCCAATCTTTTGATCACCCGCACGTTTTCCAAGGTTTATGGTCTGGCAGGTGTGCGCGTCGGTTTCGGTCTGACCCACCCTGACGTCGCCAATCTGATGAATCGTGTGCGTCAACCGTTCAATGTCAGCAGCATCGGTTTGGTGGGTGCGTTGGCAGCACTGCAAGATGCCGAGTTCGTGCAGAAATCCTATGCACTTAACCGTGCCGGTATGTTGCAACTCACCGATGGTTTTCGCAAAATGGGAATTGAATATATCCCATCGTACGGCAATTTCATTACCTTTCGTGTGGCCGGCGATGCGGCCAATACACCCAAGGTATATCAAAGTCTGTTACGACAAGGAATCATAGTACGTCCTCTGGGAATCTACGAAATGCCGCATCACCTTCGGGTCACGGTAGGACTGCAATCACAAAATCAGCGATTCCTGGAATCGCTGGAGCATGCACTGGGAGAATTAGCGTGATCATCATCATGAACAAAGATGTATCCGAAGATCAAATCGGAGCCGTAGTCAAGAAAATCCAGGACCTGGGACACGAAGTCAATATTTCACGAGGCACCAAACGTATCGTCATCGGCGCCATCGGCGATGAAAGCAAACTCGATCCGGAATTGTTCGACACCATGCCTGGCGTGGAATATTCGATGCATATCGTCAAGCAATACAAGATCGTATCGCGAGAATCGCATCGCCAGGATTCGGTCATTGATGTCAGGGGTATCCCCATCGGTGGCAAGCAGGTACAAATCATCGGCGGCCCCTGCTCCGTTGAAACTCAGGAACAGATGGACCTGGCCGCACAACAGGTCGCAGCAGCCGGTTGTCGGCTAATGCGTGGCGGTGCCTTCAAACCCCGTACCAGTCCATACACTTTTCAGGGCAAGGGCGTCGACGGTCTCGGTATCTTTCGTAAGGCTGCCGACAAATACCATTTGCCCATCGTCACCGAGCTGATGGATGTACGTATGCTCGACACATTCCTTGAACATGATGTCGACGTCATTCAGATCGGCACCCGCAACATGCAGAACTTCGATCTGCTGAAGGAAGTCGGCCGTATCAACAAACCCGTGATCCTCAAACGCGGTCTGTCCGCCACCATTTCCGAGTGGCTCATGGCAGCCGAGTACATCGCGGCCGGCGGCAATCACAACATCATTTTCTGCGAACGCGGCATCCGTACCTTCGAAACCGCTTATCGCAATGTACTGGATGTAACGTGCATACCGGTACTCAAACGTGAAACCCACTTGCCCGTCATCATCGATCCTTCTCACGCTGGCGGCAAGGCTTGGATGGTACCGGCTCTGGCGCGTGCTGCCATTGCTGCCGGTGCGGATGGATTACTGGTCGAAATGCACCCGAATCCATGTGAGGCCTGGTGTGACGCCGATCAGGCTCTGAATCCCAATGAATTGAAGGAATTGATGGGTACGTTGAAAGGTATCGCCGAAGTCATCGGTCGCACGCTTTAGGACTGGAAACTGTGTAATCGATACCATGACGACTGTGATCAACAAGCTGGTTATCATCGGTGTGGGACTCATTGGTGGTTCCTTTGCGCTGGCATTGAGGCGTGTCGGCAAGGTCAAACACATCGTTGGAATCGGACGCAATACGCAGAATCTGCAGGCAGCAGTTGAGTTACAGGTCATCGATGAAATCGCAACGGATCTTGCTCACGCATTGCATCAGGCAGACATGGTTTTCCTGGCCATGCCCGT
>WBZN01001098.1_pt1 | contig 17132 bp, 14 predicted proteins | sample 5204281 | NCBI WGS metagenome assembly WBZN01 (sample SAMN12344347, study PRJNA552823) | activated sludge metagenome | biome: Activated sludge suspended growth; feature: Nitrification reactor; material: Wastewater; isolation source: activated sludge from nitrification reactor of wastewater...
GTGAAGGTGCCACCCATCTCATATTTCCAGGATTTGCTCGAAATCAAGATTACAGATGCAGTCGTTGATTTTCTGCTCAGACCAGATCCGGATATCACTGAAAAGGCGTTAGCAAAGCAATTCTTTGCTGACAATCTGTCAAAGATAGAAGATTCGTTGACATTGAAAGCCAGTCTGGGAACGGACGCCACATATGGACGCTATCTGTCGCGCGCCTTCTTCGATGAGTTCAAACAGAATCGTCCAGCCTGTATCAATAGGTTGAAACAGTGGTCCGACACAATCGTGTCCGACACTGTCGAGCCGGAAAACCCGCTGGAAATTGAAAAACAAGCGGCTCTGGCCAGCAAGCAAGCCATCGGTAATATTGCGACGGTGCTCGATACTGGTCTGAAGAATTATGTGAAAGATCCAGAGCGCGGTTATGTATTCCTGCGTGAGTATCTGGAGGAATTGATTGCGCTGGCGCAGCAGAAGCTTGCCCAGGTGCCACCACTTCAGGTGCTGGAAGGAGACGCCAGACGTCCTGTCAAGGAAGCTATGGATTCGCTTCAGCGCGTCTCAAACGACGTGCAGCTGCCTGTTCTAAGGGACACGGTAGAGGTGCTGCTTGAGCGGCTGGCCAACTATTACGATAACTTCGGTCGTGATGGCCGCAGCCGCAGCATGCTGGTCAACTTTTACAACGACTTGATCAAGCTCTTCGAAACTGTGCATGCCAGCATAAAATCGCTCACCGATACGATCACAATTGTCAACAAAGATGGCGAGCAAAAACTGTCTGCGCGCATTGCAACGATGGGTGATACTTCCCAAGAGAGAGTTCTAATCGATAAGTCTTTGATTGGTCGAAAGGAAGTAGAACGGTTCCTTGACGGTTTGCTTGCTCAGCTCTGGGAGAAGAATGACTGGAAAGCTGTGTCGCCAATTCTTTCTTCGGAAACAAAAGCTTTGATCACTTCCGAGTTGGCTGGCAAGTTGTTTGCTATGCAGCTTGATAAGACGCTCGATGCTGATTCCAAAAAACAGAAAGCAGAAGAGATGGTGCGCACCTTTGTGAAGGAAAAACTCTTCGATAAGCTGTTCCCCACCAATGCACAGAGCGGCATGATCAAAGAGCCGCTCTATACAAACTCAGATGGACGCAGTCTATTGCTCGATTTCGCCAACGATAATTTGCTTCCATTGATGATTGCGCATAGCAGTCCTCTATGGTCGGTGCAGACACATCAGATTGGCTCAGCAAGCTCTCCTGTGACATTCGTTGGATTGAACGGCATCAAAATTCCAGAGAAGGTAGTCGAAGATTTGCAAGAGCAAATTCCAAACTTCCGCACTACCGACATCGTGCTTTCGGACGTCGAGCCTCGAGTCGTGGTCAAGCAATACGACCCGCTCTATTCGCTGGCTTCAATGAATGGCATTGCGGACTACGAAAATTATTACAGGAACACGGATCGAAAAATGAATCCGATGCACACTGACGTGAAATTTGTCATTGAGCCCAACCCCTACCTTCAATGGTTGTCGTACGCTGTGCCTGAAGACACAACGGTGAAGACTTGTCTGGTCGGTCACGACATTACAGCCGCTCTTGCCGATGACGCGAAATTCTGTCCTGCATGCTCGAAAGCCGGCATGAAAACGCTCATTGTTCCTGGAAAAATGTTGTGCCCTAAGTGCCAGCATATTATTGATGAGGGTAGCCGGAAGTGTCCGGAATGCTCCGCGCTCGTACTTGAAGACAAGAAAGCGCAAGAGAAAACCTGGCCACTTCAACGTGAGACGAAGAAGGAACTTTGTCCCGGTTGCGTTACGCTTAATCGGGAACATCCGGAGACGATGGTGCTTAAAACTGGCAGCGAAGCCGGTGGCGCGAAAAGTTATTGTCCAAGCTGCGGTTCTGTCTGGGCGAATCTTTGTCCATATTGCAGCGCGCCGCTCGAGAAACCAACGGTGTGCACCAAGGGTAGTGACAGATGTATTTTTGAAGGACCGCCGATTGTGTTATGCACAACTTGCAGCTGTCCGGTGACGCCTGATACTTCCAAGTGCCCGCGCTGTTTCAAAGACCTTGTCGAGTGCGAAATCTGTCGCAAAGAAGGTAACGAAAAAAGAATGCTGCCGAAAGGCGCCGAGTGTCCTCAAAGGCATGTTAAGGCAAAGACCGTTGAGCCAACCGTGCCTGCCGCGCCGCCCTCAGGTTCAGCCGAGTCTTCATCGGAGGATACACCTGAACCAGTGCCAGCTCAAACTCCGTCGTGACAACCTGGTTTCAGCTCTCTTCTAGTAAAATCTAGAGCAGTTTAGTTCGCGTTCAACCCGCGTATAGGAGTCACTCATGCCGCTTGTCGTGCATTTGCGAGATACAAATCCTGAGATGGTGAAGGCCTGGACGGCGTTTTTTGGTCGAAATGCTAAAGTCGATATTTCCGAAGGCAGCGTTTTCGATCTCGACGTATCAGTCTTAGTCACTCCTGCCAATAGTTTTGGCATCATGGATGACGGGTTGGGCGCGCAGCTCAATAAGCTTGCCGACGGCAGACTCGAGTCGCGTGTGCGCAAACTTATCCAGGACAAACATGCTGGCGAGTTGCCGGTTGGGTGCGCTGAAGTGATTACGACTAACCTGGATAAACCGAAGTTGGCGATTATCGCACCGACAATGCGCGTGCCATTGCGTATGACCAGTGCCAATGTCAACAGCTATCTGGCTACGCGAGCCGCTTTTCGCACCCTGGCTGCTTTCATTCGGCAGGACCGAGAAGATCATGATGGTGAGTCGAAAATTGAGTCGGTCGCGCTTGTCGGCATGGGTACCGGCGCTGGCAAAGCCGCACCGGCTGTGGCTGCATTCCAAATGTATGAAGCATATTGTCAAATCGTGCTCGGTCAGGAGCCGAATTTTGCTACCGTAGAAGCTGCCACCGCCCATGATGCTGAGTTGCGAAAGAGTCGATACATTTAGTTTGCGTTTGTCAGTTTGGTCAGTTAATCAGTTAGTCTGTCAGCCAATTAGTTAGCTCCGAGCAGATAAAATTTCTGCGCCCGGCAATGGGATTGCGCTTGACTTCGCTAACAGGCTGCACCTTTCAGCTACTCGACCGTTTCTGGCAAACATGATAATCTCGCAAAAGCATATGTGGAGATTTCATGATGGCGAAAATCAGGTCATTCTTTGCCTTTGGGGCACTTCTGGTAATTTTTCTCTGTAGTTCTCTGTCTACAGCGCAAGCGCGCAGCGTGGGCGGGGCGAACCATTCATCCGCTGTAGGTACGGCTTTCGAGGTCTACAACCCGAGCAATCCTGACGTCAATGTGTGGGTCGTGTTGCCGACAAGTAGTAACCTCGGGTGCGGTGCGACGAACTTGACGCAGCTAATCGTTCTAGACATCAACAACAACAATCCGCTGCCAATCACTCAATTTGCAGATAATCGGCAGCTTGGTTATTTCACGTTAAAGAGAGGTCGTGCGGCATACATTGCACCAGCTAACGGCGCCAGTTGTCTGGATGGACTGAACGTGACCTTCCTGAACCATCCCCAATGCCCTTGCAGTAACACCTGCGCCGGTGACAAACCATTTGTGCCTGGTCCAAATCTTCCCAACGGAACAAACTTTGTTGAGGCTACTTTGAACGCTCCAGGTTCTTTCCAGGAGACTGTTGATATCAGTTGCGTCAACGGAGCTAACACGACAATCTCAGTTGATTTCCAGGGCGGTCCAAACTGGAACAATGGTACGGGTAATTCGAACGTCACTCACATACAAAATTCGTGGGTGAATGTAAACTGCAACCAGGGTGCGGCATGCGATAACAACTGCAGCTTAACCGGAGTTTTCCCTTACAATGCGACCTTGTGCAACACAGCTGGTGCAGGTGCTTGTCCGAATGCATCATCGCCGCCTTTCTGTTTGGCAACGACCGATCATTGCAACATTCAGCGGGCGCGACAAAACGGCGCGTTTGGAGGACTGGTGAAAGCAACTTATCTGGGACCTCTTGCTCCGCCTCAATAAGGAATAACGCGTAACGAGAGAAGAAATTAGTTCAACGCAATTTCTTTCAGAACAACTGCATAACTGGCGTGTCGCACAATCCACAAGCGCTCGCCAGTTTTTGTTTTGGACACATCGAGGCTATTTGAACCGACCCAACTGATCGTATTGACTTAAACCAAATGGCGGGCGATAAAGATGCCGTTTATTCTTTCCACTAAATGGGCGAGCTTGAATTAGAATCCGGTCTGTCTTCTCGTTAGTATCGACTGGTTTAGCGGTTTCAGAGGATTGTGATTTCTGCCGTTTAACTGCGGCGCTCAGTAAATCCATGACTTCGTCTGTGGGAAGCTGTTTGACGACGTTCAAATATTCTTTTGGGTCAAGAAAGCGCGTACTCACAGTCTCCAGATAACATGATTGCAACATGTCCTCGAGCACTTTTACGGTGGGAACAAATTTCGTTTTGTCTGGATCATCGAGTCGAATCAGGCACTGATTACTATCGTCATCTCGATAGCAAGGACCTTCGATGAACACGATTGTCTCCTCGTGGCATAAATGTCGCACTTTCGCAAACGCGAGATAAGGAGCGTGCAGATGATAGTACAGTCCCAACATCAGGATTACATCGAACTTTTCATCAGGTAGCGATTTGTCGATTTCGTAGACGGAAACATCCGGCATCAGTTCGACGCTTGAATTCTTGAGTGTTTTCGCCAGGGCAAAGCACTCTTGCGTTCCCCAGTTTTGCGAAAAATCGTCAGTTGCCAAAACTTTTTTTGCGCCGAGGGATTCGCAGAAGAAGCTGAAAAATCCATCCCAGCAGCCGATATCCAGAACACTTTTATTGGTGTAGTCGACATTCTGCAGTTGCTTGCAAATGAAGGATTCAAGGGCTTCGTGAAAGAGGTCGTGCCCTCGCTGTGGAGCTTTAGCTTTCAGACCGTTGGGAAAATCGTAAGCATGAAACCAGAGCAAACTATCGATCTGCTCCTGAGTGATTGCACCCTGTTTTGCTTTCGAATGTGAACTGTCATCAATCATGTGTGCGATTCTCCGCCGTCAACTTAGCTTTGCGCATGTTTTTCGTTCAGTAAATTTTGTAGCAGAAGAATATCTCTCATATTATCTTCGCGAAAAGTTTGATAGTCTCGCGGCAATATGTCCGGGTATGGCTCAGATTCTGTCTCGCTGGTGATTTTGATGCGGCGCAAATTCACTTTTGCTAGAAAGTTATCACGCCGCCGCCGAACTGATTCCAGCAGATTACGATGTTTTTCGGATAATTCGTGCGTTTGATTAGTGCGATTTTGGTCGACATCGTTAAGCGCCGAATCCAGAGTCGCTAACGTGCGAAGATCGATGATACCGTCGCGAAATCCTTCCCACTGAATAGTTGGAATAGACCCGGTGGCTGCTGGATAAGTGACCATGTGGTCTTTGAACGGTTTGCGCACAGGTCCTACATGAAACTTTGGCTCCCACTCGTCGAAATCATTGAATGGGGAGAACGGATATTGAGGCATGTGCTGGTAACAGTAGGGCGAAATACCGTCAAATCCGCTTTTCCAGAGATAAACGCCAGATAGTACTCTATGCAGATTTGGCTTTTCCATGTAAGCGTGCCAGTAATAGAAGAAATTCTGCGCCCGGGAACTATCAGAGTGTTCGATGTTCTTATTCAAATGAACGAACTCTCTGTTTTTCGGCAGGAAATAGCTCAGGATGTTGGGAGCATGACCTAAATCTTTTGCGTCAAACAATCGCCTGGCGAAAGTTTGACTGACGAGCGATGCCATCGACTTCATTTTCCAATCTGCTGCGCGCTGCCAGTTTGTTTTGTGAAAGTTGACTGGGTCCGCCAGGTCAGGCTGAGGAAAAGCCAGGCGAATATCAATCTCATCGCTCAAGTATACGACCGGAGTAACGCTGGTAAACTTGAGGGTATGTGGATCTCCAGGGAATGGTGGCAGGAACACCAGGCTCCTGTTAAATCCAGCTTCTTCGACAAGTTCAATTGCGCGTTGCGCCAGAGTTCTATCAGTCTCGCTGATGGATACGCTTGTAAAACCATGTGCGCGAATGTCGCGTAGTTGCGCGCGAAAATTCTCCTCTCCGACGAAATGCTGAGGGTCGCGCCAATCAAGCTTGCCTCTGTACCAGATCAATCGCTCTTGCGTTGCTTCCTCGAGTTTGATCGGCATCACTTCGATCTTTAAGCCGATTGATTTTTCTTGCTGACCGGCGATTTTAATTTGCCCCTCGAACATGCCTGCGGCGCAATCTCTGGGCAGATTGATATTTATCCAAATTTGTTTTGCAACGCTTCTGGTTAGCGAAGTTCTGACTGGACCTTCCAATCGAAGTTGCGGTGCGCAGAATCTGTATGAGGGTTTTAAGAAGTGACGCCAGTGTCTGAATTGGCGTCGATATCTGCAGGAAAGAGGTACACGGTCGTCTTTGAGCAATAGTTCTCGGACTGCAACGGGAGCTGACTGGTAAATTCCGATGCCTGCTTGATTCCAAACGTGCACCACATACAGTTGAATCGCGTCTGGTGGAATTAGTCCAGTCGCACCGGTGAGTGCGGTAGCTGTGATCTCAACCTCGGAATTGTTTTCGCTTGACTCCAGGCTGAATGACAAAGTGATTGTTTCACCAATGCAGCCTGCACCTGCAAGCACGTCTATTTCGCGACTTTCCGCTTCACTTGCATATGCAAATTGTTCTCGAACACTCAGCATTGAAAACTAACTAGCTCTCTTACACATTTGCTCGGACAATTTCTGCTAACTCTCTTGCGCATTGGCTTTTGCCCTTTTTCGACGCTGATTGAGAGACTGCACGAGATTGTCGAAATTGGGATCATTGTCCAACGACAGAACGATCTGGCAGAGATCAAAGCGAGCTTTGAATTGTTGGAACAATTCGGATTTGTTGTTGTGCAGTTCCTGCGAAAGAGAGATTTTGATTGAGTCCAGGCGACTCAAATTGGCTGTGCGAAAGCTGGTATCAGTGCATCTTTCCAGGCTCTTGAGAGTTTGTTCTAGTTGCTCCGACAATTGAACCAGTTTTTCGTGTTTTGCCAGGGGCGTGTAGAATCCCTCTTGCTCAAGTTCTGCACTTAGCCTCTCTAATTTTTCTCGTGAAATTTCTTTGATTCGACTTTGTCCTTTGCATTCTTCAAGGCAATTCTCGAAAGCTTGCATTGTTCGCTCCCAACCGTAGCCTTCGAGGGTGGCACGTCCATGGGTGGTAAGTTTGGCGCGCAGAGTTTCATCCGTGAGAATGCGTTCCAGCTTTGTGCTGAGACTTTCAATATTGTCTGGTGCTGCCAGCAGCACGTTAACTTCGTTGACACCAAAATCTGAGATGCCCATGTTGTCGGTGCAAACAACTGGAAGTCCGGTAGCAAAAGCTTCCAGGCAGGGAAGTCCAAAACCTTCATACCATGAGGCACAGCAGTATGCGTGGCAACTCGAGTAAATCTCCGCTACCGAATTTTGTTCTGGTTGGAAATGTATTTCGACTGGAAACGAGCAACCGTCAAAAAACTCGCGACCTCTTTTTTGTTGTGTAATCAGCACCAGCTCTACTTTCATTCGAGCGGATAGCTTTTTCATGGCTGCAACTAAATCCGACATACCTTTAAGGGGCCAGAGATAATCGCCGACAGCCAGAACTCGTTTAACCTTTGATGTTGATTCTCTGTAAGGTTTCGAGGGGAATACAAGCTCGTTGATTGCGGGAGGGACATAGTGCGAGTCGGTCGGCAACTTGGCCAAAATTTGTTGAACTGACTTGGAAATGGCAATTTTGCTTACCGGAAGTTGATAAAGTTCGGCAAATACTGGGCTACCTGTAAAGGTATCGGCGAAAGTTTTTGCATGGCAAAAGCCCTCGTATCCCTGACAAACAAGCACCGGCTCGGCGGAGCGCATTGCTGGAATTGCTAACGGGAGCAAAAATGCATTAGAAAAAAGAATGAAATCGAAGTTACCGGCCACAGCTTTTTCGAGATTTGGTTCTTCGCACAATTTAATATCTTTATTGAACCAACTTTGCTTCCCGACTGGATTCCAGAAGAAAACCTCTGAGTGATATGCACTCGAATTGCTGCGGTTGGCGAGTTCGAGAAGTATTCGATTTGCACCACTAATGGTGTTGCTAGTGAGGCAAAATAAAAGGCGCTGACTCATAGGTTCACTTGTTTCGACCTGAAAGTGTGGATACATATTTCAAGAATTCCGGTGTGTCCTGAAAGGCAATCAGGAGTTGACATAAGTCATAACCGGATTTGAAAGATTTGAAATACTGAGTGCTGGTCTTGCCTGTATATTGTTTCAGCTCATTTTTGATTGCAGATAATTTTTGAGCTCCGACTGCCGGTGTAACTCGCAATCCCAATAAGTCATCGCATACGGTATCAATGGCACCACTCAATCTCTGCAGGGCATCAAAGGTGGAAAGCGGTGTGAACATTCCGTCTGCCTCGAGCTCTGCGCTCAGTTTTTTCATTTCGTTCGTATCCACTGCTGGAGCAGGAGTTTCAAGGATTTTCCGCTGAGCGGCTTTCCATGCTCGCAAGCTTTCGTGCGGTTGATATCTTTGAACATGATTGAGAGCGTTGGCATGCAACCGCTCTGCGAGAGCTTCGTCTGACAGCAGCATCCTCAGTCTGGTGCTTAAATCTTGCGCGTCATTCGGCTCTGCCAAAAGAAGCGTTTCATTATCAATCCCGTAATCGGCTACGCCGTGATTTCTTGTGCACACAGCTGGAACGCCACAGCTGAAAGCCTCCAAAGCAGCCAATCCAAGACCCTCATGAAACGAAGAACAGCAGTACACATGGCAGCTTGAGTAAATATCTGGTATCGAGGATAAGGCTGGACGGTAGTGGAATTCGACTGGAAAGTTGTAGTTGTCAAATAGTTTTCTGCCCTGCTTTCCTTGAGTGAGCATTACGAGTTCTACTTCCATATCTCGCGAAAGCATCTGAACTGCATCCAGTGCAACTTTCATTCCTTTCCAGACCAGATTGTAGTCGCCGACAAGCAAAATTCTTTTTCTGGCGGCGCCTGGGGCTGTGGTGTCTTTAGCAGTGAAAACGCTCTGGTCCGGACCGACTGGTACGTAGAAAGATTCTCTTCCCACCTGTTTCTTTAGCAACGTTCTTAGCGCTTCCGAAATCGAGATGACCGAGATTGGTAATCGTAGAACGTTTAAAAATGCGTCTGATTCAGACATGCACTCTGCGAATGTGGACCCGTAGTGGTAACTCTCGTGTGCCATGTAATAGAGGACTGGATGCGCATTGCCGGTGAATGGCAAGATTACGGGCACCAGGTAGGCATTGGAAAAAACGACAAAGTCGTAGTTGTTTCGGGCGATGTCTTCAATTTTTTCAACTCGCTCAAACGGTAAACCGTTCCAGCCATCGAACTTGCGGCGTTCATTCCAAACGAAATACTGGACGTCCTGACCGTCGGTTTTCAGCAGTTGCATCATTTCGCGGCATAATTTGATGCCACCACTGATCGAATCACTGTCGAGACAAAATAGTGTTCTGTACATTCCCTTCTTGCCTTAGCCTGGCTGGACGGGGGCGAAATATTTGCGACGCAGTTTCTGCATCTCTTCGAAAAGCTTTGCTTTGTTTTGGCACAGGATGCTTTCCGGCGATTCAAGAATCAAAGCCAGCGGCTGGGCAATTCGCTTGAATGGATAGTGCTCCGCGATGCGCAACCAAAAATCATAATCGCCGGCGACAGTGAATGTTGGATCGAATACTCCCAGCTGCTCGTGTAGAGAACGTCTCCACATGGGGAAGGCGCCGATGAAACAGCGAAGCAACAGGTTCTTATGACTGTAATCTGGTGTGTCAATTTTTGTCCAATTTTCGAGCGGTGCCAGGTCCGTAAAATGCAGGATGTCGTATTCGTCTTCCGTTTCCCACGCGTCGGAATAGACGAGGGCCGCCTCGGGCGCTGAATCCAGAGCAGCGGCGAGAATTTCATATGAATTTGAACCAAGCCTGTCGTCGGTATTTGCGTTGATCAAATATTGACCGCGCGCGATTGCAACGGCTCTGTTCCAGGCACCGTATAGAGTTTCTCGCTCACTTCGGATATAGACAATATTGTTGTTGTTGTTGTTGTTGCCTGTGCCGGTGCCGGTGCCGGTGCCGGTGCTGTTGCTGCGATTTTGATAAGCACTGACAATTTCACCTTCATTTTCCAGAGAACCGCTGTCAACAACGATTATTTCTAGCTCCTCTGAAATAGTTTGTGCCAGTAGATTGTCCAGCTGTGATGGCAGATATTTTGCCGCGCAGTAAGTGGAAACTATCGCCGTCACTCTGGGCTTCATTGAGGTCAGCTCCCCACCTGCGCTGCAGTGCGATGCTGAGGCTCTCTTGCTTCACTGCGTTTGTGCTGTCCAATGAGTTTGGATAGGTGGTCTCGAAAACGGGTATCGTCTGCGAGCGAGATGACGAGTTGACAGAGGTCGTATCTCTTTTTACAGCTGTTGTAATACTCTGCTCGTGGTTTATTCAGGAAGTTGCGGAGCCTATCGCGCAGGGCTTTCAGCTCTAACAGCCCCGGTTCCAGCGCTATGCGCTGTTCTGACACTTGCTCCAGAAGCGTGTCGATTTTGCTGAATAATTCGCTACATTGCTCGTGCACCAGCTGCGGTGTATACAGTCCATAATCTTCAAGCGATTGAACGATCTCTTCAATGCGCTGTTCTGAAATGGATTCACTAGCGGGCCCGTCTAGAATTTTACTTTGGGCGTGGATGAATTCATCGCTTGCACGCTCCCAACTGAACGTTTCCTCGGTAATCTTACCTTGCTCGACAAGGTGCGAGTGAAGGAGAGCATCAGTGAGAATTTTATAGAGCTTGGCACTCATATCCGCTGGCGCATTTGGCTCGCACAGCAATAAATTTTGTCCATCAACACCATAATTCGTCACTCCAGAGTTTCGCGTTGACACTACCGGCAGTCCTACTCTGAATGCTTCAAGAGCAGGCAGACCAAAACCTTCATACCAGGATGTGCAGCAATACACATCGCAACTGGCGTAGATGTCCCGAATTTTCTCGGGATCGGGTCGCACGTGGATTTCACAGGGGTATCCGAGATTTTCGAAAATTTGCTGTCCGCGCTCTTCTCGGGTAATCAAGACCAGCTCGACGGGCAGTTCTTTTGCAAGTATTTGCAGGGCTTTGAGTCCGTCACGAATTCCTTTGGTTGGTAAGAGATGATCACCGACCATAAGGATACGACTGCGCGCAGCCCTGTCTCTGCTGATTGTTCCTGGTGGGAATAGTGCTTTATCGATTGCCAGTGGAACAAAGTACGCTTGCCTATTTAAGCGCTCGCGAATAGTCTTCTGTACTGGAAGAGATGTCGTGATGATGTCGATTGGCATAGTCAGCACATCGTCGAAAGGCTGGCAATGCAGGTCTATGGCGTCAAACGACCTTGACTGGTAGGCGCTCTCAAAATCGTGACAGATAAACACCGGTTTCGCGGAACCCAAATGCGAGTATGCTAGCGGGATAAGAAATGCTTTTGCGAAAAAGACCGTGTCATAGCCTGCAGAGAGAGCCGTCTCAAAGTTCGGCGCATTGCCGACTGTTAGCGATTTATCGAACCAATCCAAATTTTGTTTCGAGTGCCAGACATAAACGTCTGCTGTTTGTCCTCGTTGCTGAAGACCGCGGGCGTATTCGAGAATTGCCTTGTTGCCACCGCTAATGGATGCATTCGCCAGGCAAAATAGTGAGCGAATCATCGACCCGCACCAGCGGATGAATTTATCAGTTGCGGGATGGTATCAAGGTCGCGATCGTCATAGCAAAGTTCGTAGGCGCGAGCATCGATGAGCATGGAGCTTGTTGTATCGAAGATAAATCTCGTCGCTCGCTTGAAATACATTGGGTCGCATTCAAGTGTGATTTGCGGGCTGAAAATGGACATGAACTCCTTTATGAGTTCGCCTGCGACGCGGTTTTTATTTATTTCGATCAGTGCAGGACAATCGCAAATTCCGCGCTTGAGCTTAATAAAATCAGTTATCGGAAGTGGACCGTAGTCGAGACTGGACTTGCCCAGTGCCTTGCGCGAGACAAAGAACTTGCCGGATATTTCGCGCTTTCTCGAAACGAATTCTGTCAGATGCGGGAACAGTCTCAAGGTATTGGTGGTGACGCTGAGTTCGTCGAGTGATGATAGAACGACAGTTTTGCCGTCGATAACTGTGAATAGAGGGCTATCATCGGAGAGAATGCGGTAGCCGCTTTCCAGCATTTTCAATGCGATAGTGCTTTTCCCCATCCCTTTGTCGCCTGCCAGAAAAATGGTCCGTGGTCCATTGGTGACGACCGCCCCATGCATGCTCATCAGCCTGTTGACCGGCAGTAGAAGTTTTGCCAGAACGTCTCTCATGACGTTGTAAATGAAGCTTTCCTCTGACTCGATGAACTCGCCACCGATGTTGGCGCGCAGTGAGCGTTTGACGATATCTATTTCGATTTGATGGGCGAACTGACCCTGGGCACTCGAGTAGAAAACACCGTCCGAATAAAAACAATGCGCGTTTGCCAGGCAAAATTTGGTAAATACACCACGGCGGTCGTGCGACATTTTGAGTTCATACGCCGAGCCTATTTCTTCAATTTCAAGAGTGTATGAGCACATGTATTGCTCAAAAGATTCTCTCTGGTCATGAGGGCTATAGTAGCTGTTGAGCCAATTGTGAACGCGGTTGCTATGTGTGCGCAGATTCAGTGAAAGAAAGTGCAGCAGAATTTCTGACTCGTTAACGCTTTCGTTATTACCGAGAGCAGATTGTTTTCGTACCATCGACTCGTTAATCGACACCATATGCGGTGACATAGTCGATTTGTGTGTATTTGCGAAGTTCAGGTTTCTTGTATTCCTTCTTTTCGCTCTTTTGTTCTGAGGCTGTTTGGCTTGCTTGTGGCTCTTCGTTGTGTTCTGGTTGAGAAGTTTTGTCGCTCATCTGACTAGTCTCCAATGCTTGCGATCTGTTCTTTGTTCAAGCTTGCAATCAGCTCATGAACATCGCATTTAACCGTTTCGCTGTCGATTTCGTATCGTTGAGCGATCGTCGTAGCGACGTCGTCGATGCTCTTTCCTTCGTTGAGAAGGCACCAGATCTCAGTAGCAGTGTCGTTCATCGAGAAGTAATAGCCGCTGTTAGTGTCCAGCAGTAAAGCCTCGTCATCTACAACGCGCCAGATAATCTCTTCGTTTTTTTTCAACATGCGCTCGGATTCCCAAAGTTCAGACGACAAGCTATTTTCCCAGTATGAGCGCTTCTCCTTCATTAAGAGCTGCTTACTTGTAAAGTTTGGTGCTGAAAACGGAGTCTGAGCCCGCCAAATCCGGCTTTCCATTAAACAGATTCAATGACTCAACGGGTGGCAGACCGCACACTTAGGCTCATGACTGCGCTCTTTCTAGCTGTAGTTTTGGCGCTTGTCCCGGTTTCTCTTCAGGTCGTATCGCTGTCTCGAAGCCTGAAACTGCCGGCGGTTTTAACGTGTTTGATTGCGGATTCGATTGTTCTGTACTTTGGCTCCTTGCTGCCTGGGTCGCTTGGACACTACAGTCCAGTTCCTGTGGGCATCTCGACGGTGCTGATTGCGCTATTCGTTTCTGGTGTCATCTGGAAGACTTTCAAGATTACGCCAAATCTATCTGCAGTGACCATTGAGCGCACTAATTGCGAGTCGGAAGCAGGGATTCAGCACTGCATCTGGAATATGCCAACTGTCACTCTCTTGATTATTGGCGCCATGGGGCTGAGCCCGCTTGCGCAGTATCTGCTGCGACTGCCCGAGATGTTTTCGTCTCCCGACGCGGGTCTGAACTGGGATGTGGTCAGCTACCATCTGCCAGCGCTAGCAGAATTTTTGCAGGCTCGTTCTCTCTGGTCGGTCGAGGGTCCCTGCCAGAGCTTCAGCCAGGGATATGAACTGTTGGGTGGACTCTCTGTCATTTTTTTCCATTCGCCCTGGAGTTTGGTTGTTGCGAATACTGTTTCTATCGCCCTGCTGGTCGCTGCCACGATGTATCCGGCAAAGCAGATTGCTAGATTTCTGCTTGCACCGCTTCAAGGCTCGGTCAATGAAATTGTCATCTATGTGATGTCGATAGCGATCTGGTTGCTGTTGTTCGGAAATGATGTTTTCGCCATCGGAAAAAACGACATTTTTGAAGCAGCGACTTTGTTGGCTGCGTTCGGTTATCTGCTTGACTCCATGTTGCAAAACACTGCTGGCGTGCGGCGCATATTGCTGCTCATTCTCGCCTCTATCGCCTATGGTTTAAGCATTGCTGCTAAGTCTCCTTCGCTGATTTACATGCCGTTGTTTTTCTTTATGTCAGGCTACCGTGTGCCTCAGCGGCACCAAATGTTGATTGCAGATGAGGAGCATGCGTTCGGAGCTACAGCCGAGGGGCATGCGGTGGCGGATGCAGCCTGGAAATCTACCTTCTCTTCGCTATCTGCTTTTTCCACAATTGCTGGCAGCTTGATAATTGGTGGTTTTTTCGAGATGAGAAACATGGTCGTGTTTCACTGGCTAGTGGCACCGGATTTGGCGGCAGAGACAGCGCGTATGTCGCTGGTTCATCAATGGCGTCAGATGGCACTCTACAATCCCCTGGACAGAGGCGCTTTGTACGCTGTGATCGGATTGATAACCGCGGCTTTCTTATTTTATTGCTGGAAGCATAGGGCGAAGTACACGCAGTCTGCGCCGATGCTTGCGCCACTGCTCTGTATTTTTGCTTTCAACGCACTTGGGCTGGGAGCCTTCGCCTTTATGCCAACCAGCGTTGTAATCGACTCTGGTGGTATGAATTTCCAGGATCGAAAAATAATGGCAGTGTATGTGGTGGCTGGAATTCTCGTTGCCATCTTTAGCGCGGTGAAAGTATCCAAGATAACCGCTATTACTATTCGACCCAGATTCGTTTTGAGTGGCGCAGTAGTGCTTTCTCTAATAATTGCTTATGTCGGACTGTCAGTATCGCGACAACAGGTGAAGGGGCTGCCTGGCTACGATCGTGTCAAAGGTTTGCCGCGCACTGAAATTTATGAGTGGGTTCAAACCTTGCCGCCGCAACGGATATATTCTGCAGGGCTGCGTCCGTGGGGATTGTATGGACGGAATTTGCAGAACTATGTTTTTTACGATTTGCATTCCCACATTCTTGACAGCAATGGACAGATGAGAGTGCTGGCTATAATGAAGCAGTTTCATCCGGATTTGATTTTGATTTCTGTCGACCCTCACAGTTATACCGGTCCTGCGCATAAACCAGCGCTTGTTGATTGGCTTCGCAACCAAGGTTGTTTTACTGAAGTTTACAACGATGACACAGTTTCCGGATTTCGAGTAAACCCTGGATGGGAATCGCTTTTAGAGCATGTTGGTATCCCATTTGAACCGGTTCGGATGCACGGTTAATCAGATGAACGATGTAAAAACAGTCGTTATAACGGGCGCGAGTGGCAATCTCGGTGAGAAGTTGTACCAGCATTGGTCCGGTCGTCATCGATTACGGCTTCTCGACAGAAATCCAGGTGCAAATCAATCAATAACAGCAGCCGATGTTTCCGTTTGGAATCGAAGCTGGGTGGATGAATTCGCTGGTGCTGATGCGCTTTTCCACTTTGCTGCAGATGGTATCGGCTGTCTGGACCAGTCTAAAATGGCTCGCACTAACGTGGACGCGACGGTGAATGTATTCAAAGCGGCGAGAGAGGCGAATGTGCGCAGAATTATTTTTGCCAGTTCGGGTCATGTGATGGGGCAGTACCGGTTTACGACAGAGCCCGCAGTGATTAGAACTGATCTGGAGCCCAGACCAGGCGGTGAATTTGTTCAGAACGGCTGGAGATATGATAGCACCGCATATGCCACCACTAAAGTTTTTGGTGAAGTGATGGGCGAGCGGTACGCTCGTCAGTTTGGATTAGAGGTAATAGTCGTGCGCATTGGTTTTATCATGACTGGTGCAAATCTCGCGCAGCATTTCCCTGAGCGCACTGACGAATGGCTCAAACAACAGTGGATGTCGAATCGCGATTTCTTGAATCTGATGGATCGCTGCCTGGTGCGAGAGCTGCCGCACAATGAAAAGTTTGCCGTTGCTCATGGAATTTCTCGCAATGCCGGCTCTTGTTGGGATCTGGAATCTACAGAACGCGAATTCGATTTTCAGGCGCAAGACGGGCTGAGCGTGGATTCGCAGAAATTACGATTGCGTTCTGGTTATTTTCACAAGCTGCAGCACCATATCGGCAACTTGATCATGCAAAGTAATCAAGCATGTTGAAATTTCCGACTTCACTTGATCACGCAAGAGAACTGGAGTTCCTTGTTTGTCTTTCTTTGCCTTCAGTGTCGGAACCGCGACTTGAGCGTGCCAGATCGATTTGCGAAAGTGGACTTCGATCCCGAGCTCGCGCACGAGCCGCCGGAGCAGGGGCACGCTCAGCCCGACGACCGCGTGCGGGTCGCCCACCACGCCGGTGATGAAGCCCGCGCCCTTCGCGTCGATGGTGAACGCGCCCGCGACCTCGAGCGGCTCGCCGGTGGCGATGTAGGCGTCGATCTCGTCATCGGCGATGTCGTCGGCGAACCGCACCTCGGCCGCCGCCACCCCTCCGACGGCGCGGCCGATGATGCCGCCGCGCGCGTCGATCAGCCAGTGTCCCGAGTGCAGGATGCCGCTGCGGCCCCGCTGGGCACGCCAGCGTTCGCGCGCCACCTCGGGCAGGTGAGGCTTGCCGTACACCCGCCCGTCGAGCTCGAACGCGGAGTCGCCGCCGAGGATCAGCCCGTCGAACGCAGCACCCGATTCCGCGACCGCCTCGGCTTTGAGCCGCGCGAGCAGCTGCACGGTCTCCGCGGCGGTGAGCGGTCCGGCGCCCGCGATCGCGGCGTCCTCGTCGACATGCGACGGGATCGCGTCGGGTTCGATGCCGACCGCCCGCAGCGTCGCGAGGCGCGCGGGCGAGGTGGAGGCCAGGTACAGCCGCACGCCGCCTCCTAAGCTCGGTGACTGATGGGTGAGATGC
>WBZN01001102.1_pt1 | contig 17064 bp, 14 predicted proteins | sample 5204281 | NCBI WGS metagenome assembly WBZN01 (sample SAMN12344347, study PRJNA552823) | activated sludge metagenome | biome: Activated sludge suspended growth; feature: Nitrification reactor; material: Wastewater; isolation source: activated sludge from nitrification reactor of wastewater...
TGACGCGGAGACGCGCAGCTCGCGCGCGACAGGCTGCACGGCCTCCTCGACCGACGCCTGGCCCGCCACAGGGCCCGCGCCCTCGGGCAGCCAGCGGCCCTGCAGCTGCGCGAGATCGAGCCCGACGCGCGCGGCCGGCGCGGCGGCGCTGCGCCAGCCCGTGAGCCAGGCGGACTCGCGCGCCGCGCCCACCGCGGCGAACTGCAGCTGGTGGTAGCGCTGCAGCGCAGGCAGGCCGGCGAGCAGCAGCGCGAGCACGCCCAGCGCCACCGAGAACTCGGCCATCGCCTGGCCCGCGGCCCGTGCGTGCCACGCGCTCATGGTGCCCCTCCATCGAGCAGGCCGGGCAGCAGGTACGGATCGCCGGTGCCGGCGCCGGAGCCTGCTGCATCGACCAGCGCGCGCTGCGAGCGCGTGGCCGGCGCCAGCCGCGCCTGCCAGTAGGGATTGAACAGGCTGGGCAGCTCGCGCCGCCCGTCGCTGCGGCCCTGCGGACGCACGAACGCGACCTCGGCCGCCGAGAGCGCGAGCAGGCCGCCCCCTGCATATGCGGCCTGGTTGCCTAGCTCGGCCTCGCCGGGCACCACCGTGCGCGGCGCGCCCAGCGCCCGCTCGCTGGTGGCCACCGTGCCGCCCGGCTGGAACAGGGCCGCCTCGAAGCGCAGCGATAGGCCAGGGTTTGCGGACGCGCCGCCGCGCGCAGCCGCGAGGTCGCGGTACCCGGGCAGGCCCTGGTAGCTGCTGGAAGACTGCATGGCGTTGTTTGCGAGCCGCGAGCTGCGCGGGTTGTCGCGCCAGCTGCCGCCGTGGAAGCCGCGCGCGCCCTGGCGCGCATGGCGGTTCTCGGCGGCGCCCCACGCGATGGGGTGCTCGCTCGTGCCGAAGAGCGCGGGCACGTGGTCGGCGATCGTATCCATGCCGCGCCAGCTGTCGTAGCCGATGAGGTCGGTGCCGCCGCGCTTGCGCAGGCCGATGGGCCCCACGCCGAGGCTCCAGCCGCGCGAGCCGGAGAAGCCGTCGCGCGAGGCCAGCACGACCTCGCGCAGGCGCGCGCGCTCGTCGCCGCGCCGCGCATGGCCCGTGGTGAAGGACTGCGCGCGGCGCGCATCGGCCAGCAGCAGCAGCTCGCCACCGCGCGCCCAGCCCGCCTCGGGCACGTTGGCCTGCGCCACGCGCCGCGCGAGGTCGACCGCCACGGGGCCCGTCATTGCCGCGGCGACCTGCTGCGCGTTCGCGAGCACCGAGACGTTCCAGCGGCTGGTCGCGGATTCGATCGGCGGGAGCACGCGCTGGAGCCCGCGATCGACGTTCGCCCAGGCCTGCTCCACCGAACGGAGCGCCGCGCCGACCGGCGGGATGAGCGTGCCCACGGTCGCCGCGTTCTGCAGCAGCCGGGCCACGTAGCGCGACCAGGAGCGCAGCGACACGGACTGGGCGATGGCAACCTCGTTGGCCACCATGGCCCGGTTGACGTAGGCCTGGTAGTTGAGCGTGCGGGCCTGCCACTGCGCGGCGCTGTAGGCGGCGGCATCGGCCGCGCCCTGCAGGCGCAGCTTGGCCGTGACCAGCTGCCCGGCGTCGAACACCAGCAGGAAGCCGGCGAGGAGCGACGCCATGAGCAGCAGGAGCATCGGCAGGGCCTGGCCGCGCCCGCGCACCGGGCCGGCCGGCCGCTCACTGGCGGGCGTCATAGTTGTCGAGCCGGATGTCGCGGTTCGCCTGGGCCTCGGCATCGGTGCCGCCGGCGGTGGCCACGGAGCGCGCGGTGCTGGTGCTCTTGCCCGCCAGCGCCTGTGCCGTCACGGCCATCTGGCCGCGCACCGTCTTGCCAAAGGCCGTGTACACGCCGATGGCAGCCACCGCGATCAGGGCGACGATGATGATGTACTCGGTCATGCCCTGGCCCTCTTGCCGGCCCGCTTGACGGGCACGCGGCGGCTGCTGGTTGCTGTGCATGGGAACCTCCTGCGCGATGGGTGGTGTTGCTCGGGGACGCGATTGCAACGCGCGCCGCGCCCGCGGGCCATGCCGCAACGAGGCGTCTTCGCGCCCTTAGTCGAGCGGCGGCGGAAGGCAAGCACGCCAATGTCGTGCCTCTGCGCCGCTTTGCGCGTCATCGCCGAAACGGCTAGCCTCGACGTCCATGCTGGCCCGCTCCCCCCGACCGGTTTCCACCCACCGCCGCGGCCCCGCTGCGCCCCGCTCCCTCGCCCTCGCCCATGGCGCCCTCGCCCGCGCCGGGCTCGCCTGCGCTGCCCTCGCCATCGCCGGCCTGGCCGGCGCGCTCCTGCCCGCGCCTGCCCACGCCGATGAAGGCCTGCCCGCCTCCCGCTCCGCGCCCCGGCACGCGATCGCCACCGACCGGCTGATCGTGAAGTGGCGCACCGAGGGCCTCGGCGCCGTGCAGATCGACGACACCGCCGGGCGCACGCAGCGCCTGGCGCAGCGCTCCGGCGTCGCGCTCACGCCCGTGCGCGGCATCATCGACCGGCTCGACGTCGTGCGGCTCGCCACGCCCATGGGCGGCGCGGCCCTGCAGCGGGTCATCGGACACCTGAAGGTCGATCCGTCGATCGAGTACGTCGAGGCCGACGAGCGCCGCTACGCGCTCGCCGTGCCCAACGACCCGGGCTACGCGGCCGGCTCCGACAGCTTCGGCAGCTGGCAGGGCCAGTGGTACCTGCACGATCCGGATGCGACCACGCCGGCCGCCACCGGCGTCGTGAGCGCATGGGATAGCGCCACGGGCGCCGGGCTCACGATCGCGATCATCGACACGGGCGTCGATTTCACCCACCCCGACCTCGGCGTGTACAACGCCACCACCAACCCGAACGGCAAGCTGCTGCCCGGCTACGACCTGGTGTGCAACGACAGCACCGCCAACTGCCTCTCCAGCACGCTCACCAACACCTACTACGTCGCCAACGACGGCAGCGGCTGGGATGCCGATCCGTCCGACCCCGGCGACTGGCTCACGGCCACCGAGATCGGCGCGGGCGGGCCGTTCTACCAGCACGGCTGCGGCGGCGGCGATGCGCACGACCAGCCGCTTGACAGCTCCTGGCACGGCACCAAGGTCGCCGGCGTCGCCGGCGCGATCACCAACAACGGCATCGGCCAGGCGGGCGTCGCGCCGGGCGCGCGGCTGCTGCCGGTGCGCGTGCTCGGCAAGTGCAGCGGCTACATCTCCGACATCGTCGCGGGCATGTACTGGGCCGCGGGCGTGAGCTACAGCCCGCTCTCCGGCGTGCCGGCCAATCCCTTTCCCGCGAACGTGCTCAACCTGAGCATCGGCGCGCACGGCCCCTGCACGCAGACCGAGCAGGATGCGGTCACCGCGATCTCGCTGGCCGGCCACGTGATCGTCGTCGCCGCCGGCAACGAGGGCGGCCCCGTCGACGCGCCCGCGAACTGCAAGGGCGCGATCTCGGTCGCCGGAATCCGCCACGCCGGCACCAAGGTGGGCTACAGCAACGTGAGCAGCACGGGCGCTGCGGTCACGATCGCGGCGCCGGCCGGCAACTGCGTGAACGTCAGCACCACGCACCCCTACGCGCTGCCCTGCCTGTACTCGATCGAGACCACGACCGATCTCGGCAAGACGGCGCCGGTCGCGCCCGACTACACCTACGCGCAGGTCAACGGCACCTACACGGGCTCGCAGCTCAATGAGGGCTCGGTGGGCACGAGCTTCGCGGCGCCGATGGTCGCGGGCGTGGCCGCGCTGATGCTCGAGGCGAATCCGTACATGAACTCGGCCAAGGTGCTCGAGCGCCTGCAGGCCTCGGCCGCGCCCTTTCCCGTGCCCGCCACCGCGCCCACGGGCGGCACCTGCCACGTGGCGACGCTGGCCACCGACGGCAACGGCGCATACACCGACGTGCAGAACGCGGAGTGCACCTGCACCACCGCCACCTGCGGCGCGGGAATGCTCGATGCGGTGGCGGCGCTGGCGCAGGCGCTGCGGCCGATCGCCGCGGCCACGGCCTCCGAGACCACCGCCAGCCCGGGCGACAACATCACGCTCGATGCCAGCACGAGCACGGCGGCCGCGGGGCACACGATCGTGGGCTGGCAGTGGACCTCGTCCGCGAGCCTCTCGAACGCCAGCAGTGCGACCGCGAAGCTGGTGTTCCCGGCCCTGCGCCCGGTGACCGTCACGCTCACCGTCACGGACGACCTCGGACGCACCGACTCGACCGACCTCACCATCAACTCCCACCTGGTCAGCGCCGGCTCGAGCGGCGGCGGCGCCATGCCCGGCTGGGCGCTGGCGGCGTTGGGCCTGGCCGCCCTGCTGCGCCTGCGCGCCCGCGCCCGTTTCGGGGCCGGGGCCTCCGCCCGGGCCCTCCGGGGCCCGGCCCGCCGGCGGAACTGAAACCGGGCCCGAGTGTCGTTATGCTATGGGGCTTGCCTGCCCCCTTCCGGGTCCCGAGGAGAGAGATCTTGACCTTCACCAGCAGCGCGCCGATCCGGCGCCTGGCCGCCCTGTTGCCCGTGGCGGCACTCGCTCTCCTGCAGGGTTGCGGCGGCAGCGGCCGCGCCCCGATCTCCCAGAACCAGAGCTCCAGCACGGCCATCTCCATCACCGCCTCGGGCTCGACCGTGCTGCAGCCGGGCGGCACCGTCACGCTCACCGCCAGCGTGGTCACCGACCCGAACAGCGAGGGCGTCACCTGGGCGCTGGCCGGCGTCGGCGCGCTCTCCGGCGTCACCAAGACCACGGCGACCTACACCGCGCCCGCGGCCGGCACCGTGACCGGCGCCGTCAGCGTCGTGATCACCGCCACGGGCGTGCACGACACGACCCAGTCCGCCTCGGGCACGGTGCGCGTCAACGGCACGCCGGTGCTGCAGTCCAACACCTTCTTCCCGGGCAACGTCGGCACGGCCTACGGCGCCGCGGTCGCCGTGGCGGGCGGCCTGGCGCCGTTCACCTACGTGGTGAGCTCGAGCACGCCGCTGCCGCCCGGCCTTTCGCTGTGCACGACGAGCTGCACCAGCCTCGCCTACACCACCATCACCGGCACGCCGACCACCACCGGCACCTATCCGTTCACCATCAAGGTCACCGACGCGAACAGCGCCACGTCCACGGTCGACCTCTCGCTCACGATCAATGCCGCCACGGCCTGCCTGCTCAACGGCCAGTTCGCGCAGCTCGAGACGGGTTTCTCCAGTGGCCGCATGTTCGTGGCCGCCGGCAGCTACACGGTCATCACGGCCGGCACCGTCAGCGGCCACCAGGACCAGGGCGCCGCCACCACGGTCGATGAATCGGTCACCGGCACCTGCACGACCCGCACCTCGAACAACGGCACGCTCACGATCACCGGCACCAAGCGCAGCCCGACCTACGACTACGCGCTCACCATCGGCCTCGACAAGGCGCGCACGCAGCTGATGAACGGCGGAGACAGCATCTCGAGCACCGGCCAGCTGCTCAAGCAGGATGCGACCGCCTTCAACGCGACTGCGCTCGCAGGCGACTGGGCCTTTGGCACCATCGGCTCCTTTGCCCCCGCGGGCAAGGATGCCGGCCAGCGCCTCGGCGTCGCAGGCCGCCTCACGGTCGACGCGGCCGGCGCCGTCACCGCCGGGCGGCTCGACACCAACACGAGCACGAGCGCGACCTCGTTCATCGGCACCATGGGCGCGCCCGATGCCAACGGCCGCGGCACGCTCACCTTCACGGGCGGGGCCGCCTACAAGTTCATCTACTACGTGGTCAACGCCAACAAGCTGTTCATCGTGCAGACCGACAACAGCGGCGGGGCGCCGCTGCTGGCGGGCACGATGACGCGCCAGGCGCTGCCCTACAGCGGTGCCAGCCTGTCGTCGCAGGGCATCCTGAGCCTCTGGGGCGCCTACGGCACCGACACGCCGCACGCCTCGCTGGCCCTCGGCCGCCTCTCGGGCGCCACGGCCACCGACCTGTACACCGGCACGCTCAAGGTCGACATCGACGTCGCCGACCGCACCACCTCGACGCTCGCCAAGACCTACACCGCCGCCCCGTACGCGGTCGACGTGCTGGGCGACGGCCGCGCCACGCTCAGCTACACCGATTCCACGCCCACCGCGCACCACTACGTGCTCTACCTCGACGGCCAGGACGACGGCTACGTGGTCGAGACCACCGGCACGCACGGCACCGCGGGCCTGCTCGAGGCGCAGATGGCCGGCCCCTACAGCTACACGCTGCCGGGCCTGTTCGTGAGCGGCACGCAGTATCCGCAGGAGGCCGGGCCGCTCACGCTGGCGCCGCACCTCGGCATCTCGTCCGGTTCCTTCGCCGACAGCACGGGCAACAACTACGTCAGCGGCGTGGTGGCCTACGACACGGTGGGCGGCCGCGGCGTCGGCACGTTCTCGGTCGCCGGCGGCAGCAGCTACATGACCAGCTACGTGGTCAATGGCGGCGCGGTGCGCCTGCTGCGGCTCGGCTACCTGCTGCGCGCGCCCTCGATCGAGTTCGTCGGCGACTGAGCCCCTGCCCAGGACTCGGGCCGGATGCGGGCTTGAGCGCGGGCCTCCCGCGGGTGCAGAATTGGGCGAAGCAGCCCATTTCCGATCCGCGAGGAGGAGCCCATGCCCAGGCGCAACGCCCGCTTTGGTTGGATCCCCGACCTGCCCGACCAGCGCGACCACCTGTACGCGGCCCCGCCGCCGGTGCTGCGCAAGCTCCCGCCCAGGGTCGACCTGCGGCCCAGGTGTCCACCCGTATTCGACCAGGGGCGACTCGGCAGCTGCACCGCCAACGCCCTCGCCGCCGCCTACCTGTTCGACCTCAGGCGCCAGAAGGCGGCCGCCCGCTTCGTCCCCTCGCGGCTGTTCATCTACTACAACGAGCGCGTGATCGAGGGCACCACGGCCAGCGACTCGGGCGCGCAGCTGCGCGATGGCATCAAGAGCATCACCAAGCTGGGCGTCTGCGACGAGCCCTACTGGCCGTACGAGACGCTGCGCTACGCCAAGAAGCCGCCGCGCGAGGCCTACGACGACGCCCTCGCGCACCAGGCACTCGAGTACCAGCGGGTCGCGCAGGAGGCCTTCCAGATGAAGGGCTGCCTCGCCACCGGCTTCCCGTTCGTGTTCGGGTTCATGGTGTACGAGAGCTTCGAGACGCCCGCCGTGGCGCGGACGGGCCGCGTGCCGATGCCCGCGCCGGGCGAGATGCCGGTCGGCGGCCATGCCGTGATGGCCGTCGGCTACGACGACAGGCGCCAGTGCTACCTGTGCCAGAACAGCTGGTCGACGGCCTGGGGCGAAAAGGGCTTCTTCTGGATGCCCTACGCCTACCTGGGCAACGCCCAGCTGGTGCGCGACCTGTGGACGATCCGGACGGTCGAGGGCTGACGGCCGGCATTCGCGCCCTATAATCGGGCGCGATGCGTACCCCCTTCCGCGTACTCGTGACCGGCGGCGCCGGCTACATCGGCAGCCACGTGGCGCTCGCCCTGCGCGAGCGCGGCGACCACGTGCTCGTGCTCGACGACCTCTGCACGGGCACGCGCGCGGCGGTGCTCGATGCGCCACTGGTCGTGGGCGACGCGGGCGACGAGGCGCTGGTGACGGGCCTGCTGCGCGAGCACCGCATCGATTCGGTCATGCACTTCGCCGCGCACACCAGCCTGCCCGGCTCGGTGCGCGAGCCGGCGCGCTACTACGCCAACAACACCTGCGCGAGCGCGCGGCTGCTGCACGCCTGCCAGGCGGCCGGCGTGCAGCGCTTCGTGTTCGCCTCGAGTGCGGCGGTGTACGGCCCGCCGGCCGATGGCCATGCGTCGGAAGACACCCCCGCCGCGCCCGCCACGCCCTATGGCCGCTCGAAGCTGATGGTCGAGTGGATGCTCGAGGACCTCGCCCGCGCCACGCCGCTGCGCTACGTGGCGCTGCGCTACTTCAACGTGGCCGGCTGCGATCCGGCCGGCCGCATCGGCCACGACACGCCCGGCGCCTCGCAGCTCATCAAGGTCGTGTGCGAGCACGTCGCCGGCAGGCGCGAGCACGTGGACGTGTTCGGCGCCCATTGGCCCACGCCCGACGGCACCGGCGTGCGCGACTACGTGCACGTGGGCGACGTGGCGACGGCGCACCTGTGCGCGCTCGACCACCTCGCGGCCGGCGGCGCACCGGCGACGTTGAACGTCGGCTACGGGCGCGGCTACAGCGTGCGCGAAGTGCTCGCCGAGGCTGCGCGGCTCGCGGGCCACGCGCTCGACGTGCGCGAACGGCCGCCGCGCGCAGGCGACCTCCCCACGGTGATCGCCCGCAACGAGCGCATCCTCGCGACGCTGCCGTGGCGGCCGGCCCACGCCTCGCTAGAGGCGATGGTGGGCAGCACGCTGGCGTGGGAGCGGCGCAGGGCGTAGCCCGTCGCGCGCCCTACTCCAGTTCGCGGATGCGCAGCCCGCGCACCCACAACTCGCCCGGATGGTCGCCCTGCAGGCCGATGAGGCCCGAGGCCGCCTTGCCGTAGTGCGGGTACTCCTTGAACTTGCTGGCCGCCACGTGCGCCGCCCAGTCGGCGCTGCCCAGTTCGTAGCTGACCACCTTCTGGCCGTTGAGCCAGTGCTCGACCTGGTTGCCCGCCACGCGGATGCGCGAGTGGTTCCAGTGGCCGGCGCCGTGCACGATGCCGGCGGGCGCCGCGTACAGCGCGTAGTCGGCCGCGGCCGAGGTCAGGCGGTTCCTTCCGTCGGGCGCGTTGGCGTCATCGAGCAGCTGGTATTCGGGGGCGCTCCAGTAGATGTGGTCGTATTCGCGCGTGCCGCGGTAGAACACGCCGCTGTTGCCGGCCTTGCCCAGCTTCCAGTCGAACTCGAGCTCGAAGCTGGCGTACTCGCGCGTGGTGACGAGGTCGTCGACCGAGCCGTGCTTCGAGAGCACGCCGTGCTCGATGTTCCAGCCCTTTGGCAGGCCCTCCTCCGCCCAGCCGCGCAGCGCGGGCGCGTCGTGGTCGCCGAGCAGCGGCTGCCACGGGCCAGGGGGCGCCGCAAGGGCCGGGCCACCGGACGCGAGTAGGACGAGGGACACGACGGCAGGCATGAAGCGCATGGCATTTCCCGGTTGGATTCCTGTTGCCGGACGTTAAGCAATCGCGCTGCGCGCCGCAATCCTTTCGACAGCCTTTCGCCGTGCAGAAAGTTTCGACGCATCCGGTTGCCTGCGCGGGAACCGCCGCGGCGCATCGCACTCAGAGCCGTATGCCCGATCGACCAGTATCCTCCGCCAGCAGTGCATCGCTGCTCCTGCTGCTCGCCGTGGCGTCCATCGAGCCGGCACGTGCAACGCCGGCGCTCGAACTCGCGAGCCTGCGCGGCCAGGTCGTGTACGTCGATTTCTGGGCGTCGTGGTGCGGCCCCTGCCGCCATTCGTTCCCGTGGATGCAGCAGATGTTGCGTACCTACGGGCCGGGCGGCTTCTCGGTGGTGACCATCAACGTCGACCGCGAGCGCGCCGATGCCGAGCGCTTCCTCAAGGCCTACGGCCCGGCGCTCGACGTGCGCTACGACCCCGAAGGCAACCTCGCCCGGCAGTACGGCGTGCAGGGCATGCCGACCAGCTTCCTGATCGACCGGCAGGGGCGGCAACGCTTCCTGCACAAGGGCTTCGTCGGCAGCGACGCGCCCACCTACGAGCAACAGATCCGCACGCTGCTGGCCGAAGGCCCGCAGGACGCCGCGGCAAGAGGAGCGCGATGATCGACGACGTTCGCATGGAGAACACGGGCGGCAAGAAGCCGTGGATGGCGCTCGCGCTGCTGGCCGCCGCCGCGGCGCTCGGCGGCTGCAGCACCGTGGGCGAGGTCAAGCCCTGGCAGCGCGAGCTGCTGGCGCGCGAGGACATGCAGCTCGACGCCGACCCGCTCGATGCCGCGATCGACGAACACATGTACTTCAGCAAGGAGGCCTCGTCCGGCGGGCGGGCCTTCGGCGGCGGGGGTTGCGGATGCAACTGAAGCTTGACAACGGCGCGCTGCGCCGCCAGCTGATGCTCGCCAGCTGCTCGCTGCTCGGCGTGGCCGGCGCGCGCGGCCAGGAGGCCGGCGAAGCGGCGGCGCCGGTCGACACCTCCGAGCTCACGTTCGACAGCGCGATCTCCTACTACCACGAGGACGGCCGCATCACGGCGATCGAGCCCATCGTCAGCTTGCGCTCGGACGACGGCAACGGCACGCAGCACACGCTGACCGCGGTGTTCGACAGCCTCTCGGGAAGCAGCCCGAACGGTGCCCTGCCCTCCAGCAAGCCGCAGACCTTCGCCACGCCCTCGGGCGCCAGCCTCACGGGTGGCGCGCAGACCTACACCACGGCATCGGGCCAGACCACCTCGTCGCCGGCGCCCACCTACGTCGTGGCGCCCGGCCAGCTGCCCGTCGACCCGAACTACCAGGACACGCGCTTCGCCTTCAGCGCGCTCTCGCAGCAGCCGCTGCATGCATTCGACCGCTGGCGTTACGGCGGCACGCTCTCGTTCGAGCACGACTTCCTCTCGTTCGCCGGCAACCTCGGCTACTCGCGCGACTTCAACGACAAGGACACGACGCTCTCCGCCGGCCTGAACGAGGAATACGACTTCATCAAGCCGATCGGCGGCGCGCCGGTGCCGGGCAGCGACTACTCGCTGTTCCAGAAGCAGGGCAACGGACACAAGAACGGCATCGGCCTGCAGCTGGGCGTCACGCAGGTGATGACGCGCCGCTGGCTGGCCGAATTCAACCTGACCGCCGATCGCTTCAGCGGCTACCTCAATGACCCCTACAAGGTGGTCTCGATCCTCGACGCGCCGGGCGACACGACCGGCTACGTCAACGAGAAGCGGCCGGGCGAGCGCCTGCGGCGCAGCGCCTACCTCGAGAACCGCGTGGCCTTCGCGCGCCTCACGGCCACCCTCGCGGGCCGCTACATGGGCGACGACTGGGGCGTGCACTCGGGCACGCTCGATGCGAACCTGCGCTGGTGGAACCCCTACCACGACCGCTACCTGCAGCCCTCGGTGCGCTGGTACCGGCAGTCGGCCGCCGATTTCTACACGCCGTGGATCGAGGCGAGCACGGGCAACTACTCGACGCTCGAGTCGGCCGACTCGCGCCTCGGCGCGTTCCACGCCACGACCTTCGGGCTCAAGTCCGCTGGCGCTGCAGGGCATCGACCTGTATCCGTCGTTGCGCGCCATCATGCTGCAGGTGGGCTATCGCTTCGCCTATTGAGGCCATCCGGATGGAGCCCCGCGAGCCCGGGCTGTGGGCCGCGCGCTTCGAGGCGATGGGCGGGCCCTGCGAGGCGCTGTTCCACGCGACGGCAGAGCGCGAGGCGCTGCGACTGGGCACGATGGCGGCGCGCGAGGCCTGGCGCATCGAGCGCAAGTACAGCCGCTATCGCGAGGACAGCGTGGTCGCGGCCATCCACCGCCACCGCGGCAGCGAGCTCTCGCTCGACGAGGAGACCGCGAAGCTGCTCGACTTCGCGCGCGCGTGCCACCAGCTGAGCGAAGGGCGCTTCGACATCACCTCGGGCGTGCTGCGCCAGGCCTGGCGCTTCGACGGCTCCGACCGCCTGCCCGACCCGCGGCTGGTCGAATCGCTGCTGCCGCTGGTGGGCTTCGGCAGGCTGCGCTGGAAGGCGCCCAGGCTGCTGCTGCCGACGGGCATGGAGATCGACCTGGGCGGCCTCGCCAAGGAGTACGCCGTCGACCGGGCCTGCGGGCTGCTCGCGTCCGCCTGCCACGTGCCCTTCCTCGTGAATTTCGGCGGCGACCTGCGCGTGCGCGGTGCGCCGCCCAGCGGTGCATGGCAGGTGGGCGTGGAGCGGCCGGGCCACGACCAGGAGGCCGCCCTGCTGCTGGATCTCGCCCGCGGTGCCCTGGCCACCAGCGGCGATGCGCGCCGCTTCCTGCTGAGGGACGGCGTGCGCTATGGACATATCCTCGACCCGCGCACCGGCTGGCCGGTCGTGGGTGCGCCGCGGTCGGTGACGGTGGCGGCCAGCAGCTGCGTTGAGGCGGGCATGCTCTCGACGCTGGCCCTGCTGCAGGGGCCGGGCGCGGCCCGATTCCTCGCCTCGCAGGCCGCGAATCACTGGATCCTGCCCTAGAATTCCCGAACAAAGGTACTGTTTTAGGGGTACCCGAATGGGCCCCGCCGGGCTCTTTGTCACTAGACCATGCCCGAAAAACACGCCAAGTCCCTGATGGAACGCCTGTATGCGCAAAATGGCGCGCTACGGGCGTTCTTCCATCGGCGCGTGCGCGTCAAGGCCGATGCGGCCGAGCTCGCGCAGGAGGTCTACCTGCGCGTGCTGCGGGTGCCCGATTTCTCCCAGATCCGCAACCCCGAGGCCTACCTGTTCGCGATCGCGGGCAACCTCGCCAAGGAACATTCCCTGCTCGACCAGCAGCGCGCGCGCTCGCTCGACGTGCAGGATCCGGCCGTCCACGACCTGCTGGCCGACGTGCCGCGATTCGACCACCAGGTCGATGCCGACGTGCGCATCAGGCGCCTGCGCGAGGTGCTGCACCAGCTGCCGCCCAAGTGCCGGGCCGCCGTGATCATGCAGTACTGGCACGGCCTCAGCTACGCACAGATCGCCGAACACCTCGGCGTCTCCACCCACATGGTCAAGAAATACCTGAGCCAGGCGCTGCTTCACTGCCGCCGCCGCATGCAGAGACTGGGATGAACACAATGCAGAACTCCCCCGCGAGCGAAGACCCCGTGCAGCAGCTGGTCGCCCAGCAGGCGGCCGACTGGTATGTCGCGAACCGCGAAGGCCTCGATCGCGAGTCGGCCGCCGAATTCGCCGGCTGGCTCAAGGCCTCGCCGCTGCACGTCCAGGAATACCTCTGCCTCGCCCAGGTGGCGGGCGACCTGCGCACCGCCGCGGGCAACCCGGTCACGTCGATCGACTCGCTGGTCGAGGGCGCGCGCAACGCGCCCGACGAGGTCGCCGCCGTGGTGGAGCTGCCGGTGGCGCGTCCTGCCCTGGGCAGGCTGCCGCCCGCCCACGGCGCGCACGCGCCCGGCGCGGCGTCGTGGATGCGCATGGCTGCGGCGGTCGCCGGCGTGTCGCTGCTCGGCGTGCTGGCCCTGTGGCGGCTCGCGCCCGGCATCGAGGCCGTGCACCACGAAACGGCGCACGGCCAGCACCTCTCGCACAGCCTGCCCGACCAGTCCCTGCTCACGCTCGATGCCGATTCGGCCGTCGACGTCCACTACGGCAGCGCGCTGCGGCGCATCGAGCTGGTGCGCGGCCAGGCGCTGTTCCAGGTCACGCACGACGCCAGCCGGCCGTTCGTCGTGCAGGCCGGGCCCGTGGCGGTCACGGCCGTGGGCACGCGCTTCGACGTCGACCGGCGCGCCGACGCCACGGTGGTGACGGTGCTCGAGGGCACGGTGGCGGTCGACATCGCGCCTGCGCCCGGCGCGGCGCCCGGCACCGCCGCCGCGCGCCATTCGGTGAAGGCCGGCCAGCAGCTGCGCGTCGATGGCGACGGGGTGGCCACCGGCCCGGTGGCGGTCGATGCCGCGCGCAGCGCGGCCTGGCTCGACGGCCAGATCTACTTCGACCAGGAACCCCTCGCCGAGGTGGCCGCCGAGGTCAGCCGCTACTCGCCGCAGCCGATCGAGGTGCGCGACGAGCGCCTGCGTTCGCTGGCGATCAGCGGCGCCTGCGCCACGGGCGACACCGATTCGTTCCTCGCGTTCGTGCGCAGCCTCGAGGGCGTGCGCGTGCACGGCACGGCCGGCAGCGTGGTGGTCGAGCCCGCGCGCTGACGCGCCGGGGCGGGCTGCTAGCGCTGGTACCCCAGCCGCAGGTGGTAGCTGCGCGGCGCGTAGCTCGAGGCGTAGACGAGCGGTGAGCCCGGGTAGTCGATGTTCGGCTGCACCTGCGGCTGCCGGTCGGTCAGGTTCTCCACCACCACGCGCAGCTCCCACGGTCCCCATGCGCGGCCAAGCTGCAGGCCGAAGAACGCGATGCCGGGGTCGGGGCTCGCATACGCGGGCAGCGGCTCGGCCGCACGCGGGTCCATGCCCGTGAACGGCCCCGGGTTGCGGGTCTGGAAGCGGCCCTCGGCCTTGGCGTAGTAGCCGTCGTCGGTGCGGTACGCGAGCTGCAGGCGCCCCGACCAGGGCGCGGGCACCGACGGGAAGCCGCCGAGCGCGGCGCCATCGAGCGAGATCAGCTTGCCCGAGCCGTCGAACACGTCGCGCGAGTAGTGCGCATCCACGTAGCCGAGCGCCGCCTGCAGGCCCCAGTGGCGCCCGCTCCAGTCGGCGTCCAGGTCGAAGCCCTGGCTGATCGCGCTGCCGGTATTGGCCGTGAACGAGTTGCCGCAGGCGTCCTGGATCTGGTCCTGCACGCCGTTCCAGCGGATGTAGAACACGCTGCCGTTCAGCCGCAGGTGGCGGGCCGTGTCGGCGAGCTTGGCGCCCAGCTCGTAGCTCCACACGGCATCCGACCCGTAGTGGTCGGGGTCGGCCACGCCGTGGCAGGTGTGCAGCGAGTTGGTGCTGCCCTCGCGCGTGCCCTTGGCGGCCGAGAGGTAGAAATACTGCCCCTGCGCGCGCTGGAAGCCGATGTCGAAGCGCGGGTCGGCCTTCTGCGAGCTCCAGGGCGTGGTCCAGTGGCGATAGGGAATGACGTCGGGATTGGTGAAGCCGCCCTCGATGACGGTGCTCTCGCCCTCCATCTGGCCGATGCGCGTGCCCGCGCCGACCGACCAGCGCGGCGTGAGCGCGTAGCGCACGGTGCCATAGGCCGCGAGTTGGCGCACGACGTACCAGTTGAGCTCGAGGATGCCGAGGTTCGTGGGGTCGACCACGAAGAACGTGCGGTTGTCGATGTCGGTGTGCAGGTCGGTGTACGAGAGGCCGCCGAGCCAGCTGAGGCGCCCGCCGAGCGCGTTGCCGGCGAGGCGCGCCTCGAGCGCCACCAGCGCCTGGTGCTGCGCGATCGGCGTGGCCACGGCCTGGTCGTAGCTCGTGGGGTACGGGGGCCCGAGCGGGCTGCCGCAGCTGCCGAGGAACAGCGCGCAGGCGCCGTTCGTCTCGTCGATCAGCGTGTGGTTGCGCCGGTCGAAATAGGCGCCATAGAGCTCGAGCGACGTGCCGCCCCAGCGCTGCGTGGCCTTGAGGCTGGCCTGCCAGAGCTGCTCGTCGAGCGGCTGCTCGAGCAGCTTGCCGTTGCGCAGGCCGGAGCCGTCCAGGGTCGGGTCCGGCGGCGGCGGCAGCAGCGCCGGCCGGTAGCCGCGCGCATAGTAGACCGGCGTGTCGTGCAGCTCGGTGTGCTGGTAGAACAGGTCGGGCTCGAGCCTGAAGGCGTCGTTGGGCTCGAAGGCCAGCGCGACGTGCGCGACGCGCGCGCTCGAGCGGTTGGCGTGCGCATCGAGCACGCTGCCGTCGAAGGGGTTGACGCGATCCACGTAGCCCGGCTCGTTCGACTGCAGCAGCGCGACGTGCAGGCCGAGCAGGCCCTCGACCAGCGGCGCGGAGACCGTCACGGCCCCGGTGCCACCCGAGCCATGCGCCTCGTTCACGGCGCCCTCGAGCCAGGTCGAGAGCAGGCGCTCGCGCGTGTCGGCCGTGGCCGGGATGTAGCGCAGCGCGCCGCCCATCGAATCGGAACCGTACAGCGTGCCCTGCGGGCCGCGCAGCAGCTCGATGCGCTGCATGTCGAAGGCGAGCGGATACGGCGTGCGGAACGGGTTGGTTGGCATCTGCAGCGGCGTGTCGCCGAGCGTGACGCCCATGGTGGGCGCGCCCTTGTCGGTGCTGATGCCGCGGAGCACGGTGTGCGTGAGCACGCCGGAGCCGTACTGCGTGTTGTAGCTGTAGCCGAAGCCGGGCGAGGCGCTGGCGATGTCGGCGATGCTGCCGACGCCGGCCGGGCGGATGTCGTCGGGCGACAGCACCAGCACGCTGAGCGGGATGCGGCCGAGTGGCTCCTCGCGCTTGGTTGCGGTGACCAGCAGCTCGTCGAGGGTGTCGACGTCGAGCTGCGCGGCGGTGGCCACCACGGGCGTCGCGACGGCGGGCGCCGCCACTGCACGCGCGCGGCGCCGCAGCGGCACGATGCGCACGGTGGAGGGCGTGAGCACCTGTGCCTCGAGGCCGGTGCCGGCGAGCAGGTGGCGCAGCGCCGAGAGCGGGTCATCGCCTGCGCTGACCGGGCCGCTGCGCTTGCCGGCGACCACGCCGGAGACGTACAGCAGGTTCAGGTGCGTCTGCGCGATGAACGACTTGAGCGCCGCATCGAGGGCCTGCGGCGCAATCGATTCGACCAGCGTGCCCGGCGCCTCGCTGGCAGCGAAGGCGCAGGGCTGCCAGAGCGCCGCGATGAGCATCGCAGCGCAGGCCCACAGGCGAACCCGCATCTATCCCCCGAAAAATCCCGACTCTTGCCGCACGGCAGAAGTCTACAGGGGAGCGCGGGCTTTAGTGGTATTGGAAACGCTTCCTGCGGGGGAGAAAATCCCGCATAAGCGCGCGGGGCTCAGCGGGCAATGCGCGCAGGCGCCGTCCCGCGGCGCAGCGCCGGCAACCAGCGCAGCAGGTGGTGCGCGTAGTCCATCGAATAGACGACGCAGAAGCCCGCGACGACGAGGCCAGCGAAGGCGACCCAGTCGGGCACGCCGGCGCGCGCCAGCAGCAGCCCGGTGCCCACCAGCACGACGTTGAGCACCAGGAAGAGCAGGAAGGCTGAACGAACGCTGAAGCCCGCCTGCTGCAGGCGATGGTGGAAATGGCCCGCGTCGGCGGCGAACGGCGAACGCCCCGACAGCGCGCGGCGCAGGAAGGTGGACCACAGCTCGAACAGCGGCAGCGCGACCATCCAGAGCACGTAGCTCGGATGCGCGAGGCCATCGTGCATCGGCATCTGGCTGATGGCCGCGCACAGCCAGCCGATGGCGACGCCGATGAACGTGCTGCCCGCATCGCCCATGAAGCAGCGCAGGCGGCGGTTCAGGCCGAAGGGGAAGTTGAAGAGCATGAAGCCGGCCACGGCAGAGCCCAGCAGGAGGCACATGAGCGCCTCGACGCTGCCCTGCTGCGTGCCC
>WBZN01001104.1_pt1 | contig 17058 bp, 18 predicted proteins | sample 5204281 | NCBI WGS metagenome assembly WBZN01 (sample SAMN12344347, study PRJNA552823) | activated sludge metagenome | biome: Activated sludge suspended growth; feature: Nitrification reactor; material: Wastewater; isolation source: activated sludge from nitrification reactor of wastewater...
CTCGGCCACGATCCGGTCGATCAAGGCCACCGTGTCATCGGGCGCCGGCAGCCGCTCTCGCAGAAACCCCTCGACCGCCTCGATCTGGTGGGTCGGTTCGGCGCATGAGAGGACGAGATCCTCCAGCGAGCGTCCGGTCACGCCAAAGGCGTCGCGCGCATTACGCCATCCGTTCGTCAGGGCCGAGACGGGGCCGGTGCAGAACGGCCGGAAGCCGCCCGGCCGGAACTTCACACCGAAGACCGCGCCGCGCTCCCGTAGGACCTGGACGCCGCGTGCGTCCGCCGGACCGTAGACGCGCGTCCGGCCCCGTTCGATGACGAAATTGACGCACGGGTGCGGCAGCGTCTCCTGGCGGTGAGGCGGCCGTCCGCGCAGATCCCAGGTGATGATCCAATACCGCTGCACGAACGCCCCGACATCGGGAGCAGGGAAGTGACGGGTCAACGTGAACCCGGCGCGGGCGGCAGCCGGATCGAGGATCCCGCGGGTGTTGAAATGCTTGCCAGGAGACATAGCTGAGGCTGAATTTCTATAGTATATTTGTTCTAGTTGGCGGATATTTCCAAGACGGTGAGTGCACCTCCATGTTACCTTGGCCGACGCGCAATTCGGCGTGCTGAGTATAGGAACCGGGCCAATGCCGACCACGACCGTACACTTCACCGTCAAAGGCTGGGACGAGAAACCCTACAACGAAGCCCAGGGTGAACTCAAGATGACTCGCAGCCACAACGCCTACACGTACGCGGGCGACCTCACGGGTGAAAGCGTCTGCGAATACCTGATGACTTACCGCGAGGACGGCACCGGCAGTTTCGTCGGCCAGGAGCGGATCGTGGGCCGACTGGGTGGGCGCGCGGGCAGCTTCGTCCTCGAGCACCGGGGCACGTTCGACAAGACCCGTGTGACCGCCAGCGTCGTGATCCTGCCCGACACCGGCACCGGCGAGCTACGTGGTCTGCGCGGCGAAGGGACGCTGGATCTGGGCGGGCACGCCGAGCGCTATCCATTGTCTCTGACCTACTCGTTTGCCGAATGACCCATTTGATGATGTTCACGCGCCTGCAACCCGTGTTGTTCGTCGCCGATCTCGACGCCGAGATCGCGTTCTACCAGGCGTTGGGCTTCGAGATCGAATATCGCGAGCTCGGGTTTGCCGGGCTTGCTTTCGAAGGCCGGGTCTTGTTCGGTCTGCAGCAACGCGCCGGGGCGACGTTCGACGACGGCCAACCCCTGATCTGGCAGATCGGCACGGGCGATATCGATGCCGTGCACGAGCGCTGTCTGCAGACCGGGCTTCCGGTGCAACAAATGCCCGAACTGGCAGCATGGGGTGAATGGCTCATGCGCCTGCGCTCGCCCAACGGCTATCAGGTCGTGATCGAAGGAGAACGCCGTGACCGTGAACTGTGATTTGCGCGACGTCGTCGATGCGGACCTGGAGATCTTCTTCGTGCAGCAGTTGGATCCGGAAGCGAATCGGATGGCGGCTTTCACCGCCAAAGACCCGGCCGACCATGCGGCTTTCGTCGAGCACTGGGCACGCACGCGGGCAGATTCGAACATCATCATCCGCACGATCGTGGTCGATGACACGGTGGCCGGTTACGTCCTCAGCTATGTCGAGAACGACGGCCCGGAGATCACCTATTGGCTCGGCCGGTCCTACTGGGGCCGGGGTATCGGCAGCGCTGCGCTGAAGATGTTTCTCGAGCGCGCCAACCCGAGCCGGCCGATGCGCGCGCGCGTCGCAAAAGACAACGCGGCCTCTTTGCGGGTGCTGCAGAAGTGCGGCTTCCGGATCGTCGGCGAGGACCGGGGGTTTGCCCAGGCGCGGGGGACTGAGACCGAGGAATTCATCTTGGGGCTCGACGCCGCAGGGGCGTGAACCACCTTGCCCCTCGCGGCGCGGGACAACGCTATTCGTCAAGTCGTTGCCGACCACAACCCGGACAACGGCGTAATACTTTAGGAGACACCATGCCGCTCACTCAACCCGAAGGCTATCTCGCCGCCCCAACCACCGAAAAAGGACCCGGCGTCCTGGTCCTGCACGCCTGGTGGGGTCTGAACGAAACCATCAAGGCCTTTTGCCGCCGCCTGGCGGGAGAGGGCTACGTCGCGTTCGCCCCGGATCTCTATCATGGCAAGGTCGTCGACACCATCGGCGATGCCGAAGCGGCCGTCCAGGCGCTCGAGCCGCAGTTCCTCAAGGTGCGGGCCGAGGTCCGCGAGGCCGCCGCGTTTCTGAGCGAGCGGGCCGGTTCGTCTCACGGCGGTCTGGCCGTGATCGGCTTTTCGCTCGGCGCGTTTTACGCGCTCGATCTGTCCAACGGCGACCCGGAGCACATCGAGCATGTGGTCGCCTTCTATGGCACCGGGGCCGACGACTTCAGCAACGCCAAAGCCGACTACCTCTTGCACTTCGCCGAGAACGATCCCTTTGAACCGGCCGAGAACGTCGCCCATGTGACGGCGTCGCTCAAGAAGGCCGGCCGACCGGCGACGATCCACACCTACAGCGGCACCGGACACTGGTTCTTCGAACCCGATCGCACCGATGCCTACAACCGTGAGGCCGCCGGGCTGGCCTGGGAACGCACCCTTGCGTTTCTCAAGAGCTCGTTTGAGCGGTAGGCGGATTCGTCGTTGTCGAGTCACATGGTGAAAGGGCGCAGCAACATGGCAGACTCAAAGGAAAGCTCGTTTGAGGACTTGCTGAAGCTCGGCCAACCGGCGCAGCAGGCCTGCATGCGGCGGTTGCGCGCATTGCTCCGAGAGCTTCATCCGGACGTGTGTGAGGTCGTTCGGCTCGGCGAGCGCGCGGCGACGTACGGCGTGGGCCCGAAGAAGATGAGCGAGGGCTACGCGTACATCATGCCGCACACCGCATGGGTCAACCTGGGCTTCTATCAGGGCGCCGCTCTGCCGGACCCGGCCGGCGTGCTCGAGGGCACGGGCGCCAAACTGCGCCATGTGAAGATTCGCTCGCTCGAGGATATCGAGCAAGCCCCGATCCGGGCGCTACTGGTCGCGGCGCTCAAGGAGAGGCGGGCCGCGCTCGGTTGACAGGACGGATGAGACGATGAGCAAGAAAACCGAAAGACACCCCAAGGACTCGCTCCCGATTCTGTCGTTCCCATCGCCCGAGGACTGGATCGCGTGGCTCGAGGCTCAGCCGACGGACTCGGCCGGATTGTGGTTGCGCATCTTCAAGAAAGATTCAGGGACCCCGACGGTGACCTACGCCGAGGCGCTCGACGGCGCGTTATGCTTCGGCTGGATCGACGGTCAGAAGGACAAGTACGACGAAGTTGCCTGGCTGCAGAAATTCACGCCGCGTCGACCGCGCAGCGCCTGGTCGCAGATCAACGTCAAGAAGGTCGAGGCCCTGACGACGGCCGGTCGGATGCGACCGGGCGGCCTGGCGGCTGTCGAGCAGGCCAAAGCCGATGGGCGCTGGGCGAGGGCGTACGAGCCGCAAAGCCAGGCCACGGTGCCCGCGGATTTGCAGGCGGCGCTCGACAAGAGCAAAGTCGCGCGCGAATTCTTTGCCACGCTCAAAGGCGCCAATCGCTATGCGATCCTGTTTCGCATTCGCGACGCGAAACGGCCGGAGACGCGGGCGCGTCTGATCGCCCAGTTCGTCGACATGCTCAAACGCAAAGAGACGATCTATCCGTTGATGGCAACCGCCGCCGCCAAGACGGCGAAAACCAAACCGGCTATCGCGGTCAAACCTGCCGGAAAGACGGCAAGCAAGCCCAAGGCTCGGCGTAAGGCCGGGCGAAGCTGAACGAGCCAATTCGAGCCTGTCCGCGCCCGGGGAACCGAGTGCGGGCATGACGCGGCGTCTGAGTGCGTCGCGGCCTCATCAGGAGAACACCACCATGCCTCAATCTCATGTCGCGCACCTCGTCTTTATGATCCAACCTGCCCATCTCAAGTTTTATAAAGACCTTCTGGCCTTCTTGGGCTGGAGCGTGCTTTATGAAGGCGAGGGCGGGCTAGGCGTGATGGACACCGGCGGCGTCAGCCTGTGGTTCATGGGCCCGGCCAAGGCTGCCGCCAACGACTATGACGGCCCGGGTCTCAATCATCTGGCGCTCGGCGTCCAGGCGCAGGCCGATGTCGATATGGTCGTCGACTACCTCAAGCGCAACGGCGTCCCGGCGCTGTTCGACACGCCGCGTCATCGCCCCGATTTCGTGCAAACGGCGACCGACACGTACTATCAGGTCATGTTCGTCTCGCCGGACAACATCCAGTTCGAGGTGGTCTACACCGGCCCGAAGTCGTAGGGCGGTCGCCTACGGCCTGTTCAAACGTTCAGTCTCGCCGGGAGAAGCGGGGCAAAACACGATGCATCGCGTTTTGCCCCGCTTCTCCCGGATGATCGGCCTCAATTCGCGACCAACCCGTTGTCGCGGACAGGCTGCGATTGCCCCCGATCGGAAACCAACCTGGGATTCGATCCTCGAAACCGATTACAATTACCGGGCATGCGCGATTGGTCCCTGACACAGGACGATCCGTTGGCCCTTCGAATTGCGGCCGACACGCGCCTCACACCCACGGATTACGCAGACGACCATAGCTGGGAGCTCGCCCTCAACGGCGGCGAGCCACCGGCCCTGGGCGTGCGGACGACGTACGGGCTGCGCGCCCGCGAACTACGCCTCTTTCCCATCTTCACGGAAAACGGACGCGAGGTCAGTGACCCGGCCGAGTTCGTCGCGCGGCCCGCGCTGCGGACGTTCTTTGTCAACTACCTGCGGGTCGCGTTCGAGCCCTTGCCCGGGCTGGTCGTCACCGCACATTACTGGGTCGCCGAGAGCCACGTGCTCGCCGGCCAATTCACGCTGATCAACCAGGACCCGGAACGCCCGACGCGCTCCGTGGCGCTGGCCCTGGCCGGCATCCTGAAACCGCTGACCGGCGGCGAAGGCGGCGGTGTGCGCGTCTCGGCGCCGCTCAACCGCACACTCGGCCCGAGCCAGCGCGAAGAATACGCCGTGCTCGAAGGGCAGAGCGGCAACCTCAACGTTCTGATTGCGATGGACGATGAAGCCCGCGGGGATTCGGCGCCACACCCCGTCCTCACCCGTGAACTCGAACTGGCTTACAACGAGCCCGTCGTCGTGCGCTGGATCTGCGCCGCTCGTCCGTCTGCCGCCGAGTGCCTGGTGCTGTTGCGCGAGGTCTTTGCGCGCGAATGGGAGGGCGAGTTCGCGCGGCTCGAACTGGTCAACGAGAGCCTGCTCGAGATCGAAACCGGCGAGAGGGATTGGGACGCGGCCTTCGCCTTCGCCCAAAACGTCGCGTTGCGCTGTTTCGTCGGGCCGACCGACAAGCTGCCGCATCCGTCGTTCGTCTTCTCGCGCAACCCCGACCGCGGCTATTCGCGCAAGGGTGACGGCTCGGACCATCCCTGGTTGTGGGACGGCCAGGTGGCGACCGAGGCCTACGTCGCGCTCCCCAATATCGCGCACGCCGCCCCGGAGCTGGCCAAGGGCATCCTGCTCAACTGGCTGGCCGTTCAAGACGAACACGGCTTCATCGATTGGAAGCCCGGGCTGGCCGGTCAGCGCAACAAAGCGCTGTGTATCCCGCTTCTGGCCACCTTGTGCTGGAAGTTGTACGAAGACACCCACGACCTGGCCTTCCTCGACCAGTGTTATCTCGGCCTGTATCGGTTCTTCAACGTCTGGTTCTCGTCGCGCTATGACCGCGACGGCGACGGCGTGCCCGAGTGGTCGCATACGATCCAATCGGCCTTTGACGACAACCCGTCTTTCGTGCGCTGGCAGCCCTGGGGTCAGGGCGCCGACATCACGGCGGTCGAATCGCCGGACCTCACCGCCTATCTGTTTCGCGAGGCGACTTCGCTGCTCAAGATGCGCGAGGCGCTCGGCCGGCCCGAGGAGCCCGAGATCGCGGCTCATGCGGCCACGCTCCGCGCCGCGCTCGAGGCGATGTGGCGCGATGAGACCGCGCTCTACCACTACGTCGATCGCGACTCGCATGCGGTGACCTCCGGGGAAGTCCTGGCGCGGGGGCGCGGCGATCTGGCGATCGATCTGGCCCGGCGTTTCGACCCGGCGGCCCGGATCGTCGTGCGGGCGGTCGGCCCGGCCGAGCAGAAGGTGGCGCTGGCCGTGACCGTGGCCGGACGCAGCCCGCGCGGGCGACATCGCGTCGAAGCCTTCAAGCGTTCGCAGGCGCAGTGGTACTTCGGCGTGGCGACCGCCACCAGCGACAAGCTCTACGCCGAGGTCGAGCGGATCGAAGTGACCGGCCTGACCGACGAGTACGAAGTCGTGGTCTCGACCGTCGACACGACCCGACAGGATCAAACCCTGCTCCTGCCGCTCTGGGCCGGCGTGCCCAACGCACAGCGCGCCGAGGCGCTGGTGCGTCGATCGATCCTGGATCCGGATCGCTTCTGGCGACCGTACGGAATCCCCAACTGCGCGACCAACGAGCCGGCCTATCGCGCCGACAACCGCGGCGGCAGCGGCGGCGTGTGGATGATGTGGAACACGATGGTCTGCGAGGGCCTGCTGGAGTATGGCTTCCGGGCCGAGGCCGCCGAGTTGATCACGCGCCTGATGCGCTCGATGATCCACAGCCTGCACGAAGACCGCGCCTTCAGCGAGGCCTACAACGCCGACGTGCTGGATGGCCTGGGCGAGAAGGACTACCTCTGGGGCGTCGCGCCCGTCCACTTGATGTTGCGCACGGCCGGTATCCGCCCCATCTCGCCACGACGCGTGGTGATCGATGGGGCCTGTCCGTTCCCGTGGCCCGTGACTGTGCGGTGGAAAGGACTCGAGGTCACGCGCTCGGGCGCGCACACCACGATCCGCTTCCCATCCGAGGCCGTGGTGACGTTCGAAGATGACAGCGCGCGGCTGGTCGAGGATCCCGGTCCGCCCGAGGCCGTAGAAGGCGACGAATGAGTTGAGACAAAGAAAGAGGTTGGCTCCGAGGCCAACCTTCTTCTTTGACCCGGTTCACTTAACCAGGCGCGAACCGCAATAGTGGCAGAGTGTGGGATCTTGTGCGCCGCTCTGCGGGGCGGAGGCGCCCGTTGGGCCGCCGCAGTTCGGGCAACGCTCAGGCAGATCCTGCGGTACGACGCGGGCGGGGCGCGGAGCCTCGGCGGGCGCCGTGGAGAAAGGCGTGGGCGTCTCAGCCCGTGTCGTCGCCGGGCTCGGTGGGGGTGGTGGCATGGTCGGTGGCTGCAGCGGCTGGGGCTGCGCCAGTTCGGCGCCTCCCAGGACGACGTTGGCCAGGATGGAGATGCCGATGAGGATCAGGATCCCCGGCCACCAGTTGTGCGAAAAAGCCAGGTAAGCCAGGCCGAACATCCAGATGGCGCCGATCAAGGGGCCGCCACGACGGCGGGCGCGGAACGGGCGGGGTTGGCGAAAACGTCGGTCCATGTGTTGATTAGCCTCAGACAAAGAGTCTACGAAGTGCGGACGTCCAGGTTGCGATGGCGTGATGATCCGCGGCGGTCCTCACCCTGAACCGACCGGGCCAAGGTTGGGATCCGCCACGGCCGGCGGTCGCACAAGGGCCGCGACCGGCAACGCCAGGGCCAGCACCGCAGCGGCCAGGTCGAGCCCGGCCGCGGCCTGAACGGCGATGCCCAGGCCGACCCGATCCCCCAACAGCCCGCTGAACCACACGCCGGTCGAGCTGATCGCGAACATCGACCCCAGGGCCAGGCCCGAGGCCAGGCTTCCGCGGCCCGGCATCGCGCGCTGGGCGATCACCACGAGCAGGCTATGCGGCCCCCCGTTGAGGATGCCGGCAGCGAGCGCCAGCGCGTAGACCGCCGGACCGGTGACGACCGGCAGCCAGAACAACGCCGGCACGCTGAGCGCAAGGGTGATGACCGTCATCGGCCGGCCGCCGATCCGATCGGCGAGCCACCCGCCTAACAAGCCGCCCAACGCGATGCCCAACATGAACACGCCGACGATCGCGCCGTAGGTCGACGGCGAGAGCCCGAGGTCGTGGAAGTATTTGGGCCCGAGGTTTCCGACCGTGGTCTGAGCCCACACCCGCAGGCCGCCGATAAACACGGCGACCAGGAGCGTCGGCCACACGATCGGCCCGGGCGCGACAGTCGGCCGGGTCGCGGCGTGCGCGGCCGCCGTCGCTTGCGATGGGATCATGGCGAACCCCGCGGCGCCGATCAGGGCGACGAGCACGACCGGCCCGTACAGCGCGGCCCAGCCCCAGTGATCGATCAGATAGCCGCTCAACGCCGGCCCGATCGACAGCCCCACCTGGCCGAACAGGAAGAACCACGAGGCCAGGCTGGCCAGCGCTGGCCCCACGCCGCCGCCGCGCGCGCCCAGGTCGGCGCCTGCCGGGTGAAACGCCGCCGAACATATCGACGCCAGGATCAGGAAGCCCAGCGCCAACCGCCCTGGCGTTCCAAGGAAGAGCGCAAACATGCCGGCCATCAGGATCACGGCCCCGGCCGCCGCCCAGCGCCCCGGCCGCCGATCGGCCAACCAGCCAAAGATCGGTTGCGCGGCGGCGCCCGAGAGCCCGAACAGCGTGGCGGTCAGGCCGATGTCGGCGTTGCTCAAGGCCAACGGGCCGCTCAACGTGGCCAGCAAGACGCCGGTCTGGCTGTTGAGTAGATCCACCGCGAAGTGGCCGGCCAGAACCGCGAGAAATGCTGGTTTCCGAAAAGGAGACATGGGACCGGCCGATCATGGACGAATGACAAAGGACGAACCACGAAGGTCGCGCCGAAATCAACCTTCGCCGTTCGCCCTTTGAGTTCGCACAGTTAGCGCAACAGATCCTTCAAGGCCGAGTCGGCGTCGTCATACTGGAAGCGGAAACCGGATTGTTGAAGTCGACGCGGGATCTGCCGCTGCCCGTCGACGAGCAGGGTGGCCAGCTCGCCGAAGGCCAACCGAAAGGCGAAGGCCGGCGCCGGCATGTATGAGGGTCGCCGCAGCGCGCGCCCGATCGCCTGGCTGAAAGCGACGCTCGTCAACGGTTGCGGCGCGCTCAGATTGAAGGCGCCACGCAGGCCGGAACGCTCGATCAGGAAACGGATCGCCGCGATCTGGTCCTCTTCGTGGATCCAGGGCACGTATTGCCGCCCGCTGCCCAGCGGACCGCCGACGAAGAAGCGAAACGGCAGGGCCATGAACGGCAACGCCCCGCCGCCCATGCTGAGGACCACGCCGGTGCGGATGATCGCGACGCGCACGCCGAGCGCTTCAGCGCCCGCTGCGCCCGCCTCCCATTGTTTGCACACGTCAGCCAGGAAGTCGTTGCCGGGCGCTGTCTCTTCGGTGACGATCTCGTCTCCGCGCGGCCCGTAGTAGCCGACGGCCGAGGCCTGCACCAGCACCTCCGGCCGTTTCGTCGCCGACTGGAGCGCCTGGTTGATCGCCTGGCCCGCCTGCATACGGCTTTCCAGGATGCGCTGCTTGCGCGCGGGCGTCCAGCGCCCGGCGAGCGGGTTGGCCCCGGCGATGCTCTCGCCCGCAAGGTTGACGATGGCGTCGATCTCGTTGACGAGATGACCCCAGCCTTCGGCCGTCCGACCATCCCAGCGCGCGACCGTCGCGCGCGACGGCAGGTCGACCTGGCTCCGGCCGCTGCGCGAGAGCACGACCACTTCGTGCCCGTCCGCGCACAGGTTGTTCGTCAGTTCGTTTCCAATTAAGCCGGTGCCGCCGGCGATGAGCACGCGCATGATCTGCCTCTTCCACGATCAAGTCTCGTCCACACTGCGCTGGACCGATCGTGCTTCAGATTGTAACGCCCCCAGGTCCCGTCGCGCGGCGGTGCGGCGCCTGTACAGGTACTTTAATGGCCGGCTCACCTTGCTCTGACGCGCATCAAAGAGCCAACTGCCCTACCGCACCGTGATGTCGGCGATCCAAACCCGATCGGCGCCGATGGCCTCGGCGGCGTCGACGGGCAGGCGCACGCCGTCCGGCGAGGTCAACCCGACCAGCAACTGGTATGTGCCGGGGGCGAGGTCGCGCGGGATCTGCAGGCCGTGGCGGTCGACGATCGGTGTGCCGGTCGCCCAGCCGCTGGTCGGCGCGAAGCCGTTGGCCGGGGCGCTGTCGTGCTGGGCGACGGGCTGAGCGTCGGGCGAAGCGGAGAGATGGACGAAGACCTTGAGGTCGTCGGCCGGCGTGCGCGCGGCCTGCCAGCGCAGTTGGAGGCTCAACGTATCGCCGGGCGCAACCTCCTTGGCGCTCAGCGCGCTGTCCACCAGCACGATATCGGTGCCGAACAGCGCACCGCTGGGGATCTTCTCCCCGGTGGGGGCCGTGCCGTACTCGGCCAGTCGCACACCCCCGAACCAGCGATCGCCGGTTGCGTACGCGTTGTCGGCCAGCCAGCGTTCGACCAGGCCCTCCGGGTCCGCCTGCTGTTGCGCCCAGTACAACACCCACAGCCGGTCGTGGGCCATGGCGAGCTCCTGCAATTGAGCGCGGGTTTGCTCGGGACCCAACGGGCGTGTGGAGGGCAGCGGGGTCACGGCGACGTCGTCGGGTTGACCGCCGTAGTAGTAGCTGAAGGCCTCGATCTGGTTCGGCGCAATGACGATCACGCCGTCCGACGGCGCGGTGAGCCCGCGCAGGTAACCCGCGATGCCGCGGTAGTCGTCGCGGGCATACGCCGGGTCGAAGTACATGTGGTTGAGCGACACGACCATGGTCCCGGCGACCGCCACCAGCAGCCCGCCGGCCATCGCCGGTCTCACCCAGTTTCGCGTAGGCGGCAACTCACGTGTGTCGAAGGTCAGGGCGACGACGAGCGCCAGCGCCGGCACGGCCACCACCAACAGCTTGGCGAAGACCGGCGTGAGCAGCCCCAGGCTCAACGTCGTGACGGCCGGTACCAGTAACCAGACCAGCGCCGTCCGACCCAGTCGTTGGGCGGCTGTGCCCAAGGCCAGCAACGCGATCGCACCGAACGCAGCTGCGGCTCCGAGGGTCGCGAGGCCCAGCTGCGCCTCGGAAGCCGCGATCGTGCCGCCGAAGCCCAACCAGCGCGCCAAATCGAGCGGCGAGACGCTGCCGTTGCGTTCGGCCGGCCAGGCCGTGAGCTGGCGGATGGCGGTTGGGATCCAGGGTGCGAACAGGACGCCGGCCGCGAGCAGCAAGCCCAGGCGCACGAGCGCGAGCCGGCGCGCATCGCCCGGCCCGCGGACGAGCGACCACAGGATCAGCAGCACCTGGGCCGCGACGACGAAACCGAACGCGTAATGCGTGTACAGCCCGGCCGTGACCGCGAGCACATAGCCGAGCGCTGCGACGCGATCCGCCGGCGCGCTCAACGGCCACTCCGCCTGTTCGAGCCAGTCGAAGCAGTAGAAGGCCAGCACACTCCACAACGCCAGCAGCGCATACATGCGCGCCTCCTGGCCGTAGTAGACCAGGAAGGGATCGAGGGCGACGAACACGCCGGCGATCAGGGCCGGGAGCAGACCCAGCCGCCGCCGGGCCAGGTCGAAGACCACGCCCGCGGTGAGGGCCCCGGCCAGGGCCGAGAGCCCGCGCAGCGCGGCCTCGCTCTCGCCGAACATCGCCCGCCACCCGGAGAGCAGGAGGTAGTAACCCGGCGGGTGGATGTCCGCAGCGGCCGCCAGCCAGATGTCGCCCGGAGCACGCCCGGCCAGCGCGCGTGAGTTGCCCTCGTCGTGCCAGTAGCTTTGGGCGTCAATGCGGAAGAAGCGCAAAGACGCTGCGAAGAGCACGATCACGATCAGCGCTGGCAAGGCCCAAACCTGAACCGGCGCCGGCTTGCGTGGACCCAGGACTGTAGTTGGAGATGATGCGCGCTTTTTGCTCATGAAGTTGAAGAGGACGAGACGACGCGACTGACGATCAGCAGCGCCAACAATGCACCGGCCAGCGCGAGCGGCTGTACACCGGTCTTTCGCTCAATGATGATGCCATCGATCACCAGACCCGCGGGCGCCAGGATTTCGAGATGATGCTCGCCGTCGCCGATGCCGCGGGCCAATGCGATCTGGCCGCTGCCCGTGACAACGATCGGCGGCAGGGCGCGGCCGTCGAGCACGGCCGTGATTTCGGCCGCTGTCCCAGCATACTGCACATCGACGCGGACGCCGGCGCCGCGAAAATCGAAGGCCAGCGCCGCATCGGCGGCCGTGGCACGCCGGGCCGCGTCGAACGTGAACGCCGGATCGTGCTCCAGGCGCCACTCGGGCGACCAGTCGAGGGCCCAGTGATCCTCCTGGAACCAGCCTGGCCCGACGTAACGAGCAGCGGCGATGTAATCGCGCATCGCGGCGTAGACCGGGCGAAGCGTGAAGTCGGGGTCCGCCATGCGGAAGTAATACCAGGCCTGAACCTTCTCGGCGTCGCTGGCGCGCTTGAAGAACCAGAACATCATGTTGCCGACCCACGGCCATTCGTTCTGCATGCGCTCATACGCCAACGGCGCATAGCGCGCCTGCTGTTCTTCCGAGAAGCGGCCGAAGATCGAGCTGACCTCCGCCGGTGCGGCGTTCCAGTTGATCTCCGAGATCCACAGCGCCTTGGCGGCATCGCCGTGCCGCACCATCAGGTCGCGCACCAGCAGGTTGCGCGCGGTGTTGAATTGCAGCGGGCGCAGACGTTCGTCCGTGGCCGCGCTGTTGAGGCCGTACCCCTGCACCGACATCACGTCGAAACAGGCCCCGGCCCCGGCTGCATACATCCGTTCGAGGTAGATCAGGTCGTTGAAGTCGGTGGCGTCCGGCTGGGCCGGGCTGGCTAACCCGAGCGGCAACGTCGGCGCGAGCGGCGCGGCGAGCACTACGATCTCGGGGTCGATGGCCTTGAGCCGGGTGTAGGCCGTGCACAGCAACGTCGTGTACGCCTCAGGGTCGGCGGGCTGGTTGCCCCACTCCGGGTAGATGTTGGGCTCGTTCCAGATCTGGTAAGTCGTGATGCGCCCGCGATAGCGCTCGGCCACGGCAGCGGCGAAATCCGCGAAGTCGGTCAGGTCGTCGGGCGGCGCAAATGGGCCGCGAGCTTCACCATCGGCGCGCGACCAGGCGGGCGGCGACGACAGGCGCGCCATGACGCGCAGGCCGTTGGCCTCCGAGTCGGAGACGATCTGATCGTATTTGTCCCAGGCCGAGATGCAGCCCCCGGTGGCGTCGATGTTGCGACAATCCGAGAAGTCGCCCTTGCCCGCGATCTCGATATCCTGCCACGGGAACTCTTGCCGGATCCAGCCAAAGCCGGCAGCCGCGATCAGGCGCAGTTGTTCGGCGCGTTTGGCGGGCTCGACCTCCTGCTGCAGGAAGGTGTTCATCCCGAACGGGTTGACCCCTGTGTGGCGGATCGGGATGTCGGCCCGCAGGTCGAGCGGCGGGCGCAGCGCGCCGAGGCCCAGATGGATCAGAGCCCGAGCCTGGCTGAGCGGTTCTTCCTCTCCGGTGTGCTCGAACGCCCAGGCAGAGAGGCCGTCGCGGCTCCCCCACAGGATCGCTCCAAGGAGCACGCAAGTTGCTACACCCCACCACAGGCGACGCATGCCGTCATTATAATCAGCCGACTTCAGCGCCACGGGCGGCGCGCGGCGATTGTGACACCGCCGTGACCCCGTGCGCGGCGCTTCTCCAGGGAGGCCCTGTGCGTCGTTTTGTCGAAGCAGCTCGGTATCTCGTCCTCATCGCTGTAGCGGTCGTGCTCATCGCGACTGTGGCTGGCTTCGCGGCTTTCGCCTGGAGCGCCGTGCCGGTGTTGATCGAGTTGTTCGCCACGCAAGGCGCCACCTCCGGCGCGATCGCCCTGTTGGGGCTGCTCGACCGCTTCCTGGTCGCGATCGCGCTCCTCATGACAGCGATCGGCCTCTACGAATTGTTCATCGGCGAGTTGACGGTTCCCGACTTCTTGCGGGTGACCACGCTTCATCAACTCAAAGCGCGGTTGGCCGGCGTGATCATCCTGGTGATGGCCGTGAAGTTCGTCGAGAAGCTCGCGGAGTGGAAGGACCCGCTCGACATGCTGTGGTTCGCCGTCGCCATCGCTGTTGTATCGGCGGTGCTGATCGCGTTCACGGCCTTCGATACCGAGCACGCCGAGAAGTGAACGCCCCTGGGGCGGTCGCACTGAAAAAGTGGAGCAGCGCGAGCTCTGCCAATGACCTCGCGAATGAGGTGCGATGGCCGAGACGGCGCCGCCCGGCACCGAGCCATCGGGCTATACTTCGATCCGGGTCGGCGTTGCGCCGAACCCCGATCCATTCATGTACAAGCTGATCTTGATCTTCCACGAAACGAAACTGGGGGCCGATTTCTTGATCGGTTGGTCCACGCGTTTCGTGCCGCAGGCGGACCGCATGCCCGGGCTGCGCCGCGTAACCGTCAGCCATGTCGAGGGCGGCCCTGCCGGGCCGAGCGACGTCCGCCTGATCCACGAGTTGTACTTCGACGACCGGGCCGCGTTGACGGCTGCGATGAGTTCGCCGGAGGGCGTCGGCGCCGGCGCGGCCCTGGTGGAGTTGCTCGGCCCGGACGCCGGTGTCGTCGATATGCTCTTCGCCGAGCATCAGGAAGGGGATCTTCATGAACCCTGAGGACGACCTGATCACGGTCGCTTACGTCAGTTCGGCCACTCACGAATTGACCACGGACGAGCTTGGCGAGATCCTGAAGGTCAGCCGGGAGCGCAACGAGCGCGACGGCCTGACCGGCCTGCTGCTGTACCACGACGGGAATTTCATCCAGGTGCTCGAGGGCCCGGAGGGGCCGGTGCGTGCCGCCGTCTCCCGGATCCAGCGTGACCTGCGGCACAACCAGTTCACGGTGTTGCTCGATCAACCCATTGGCGTGCGCGCGTTCGCGGGTTGGGCGATGGGATTTCGCCATGTCCACTCGATCAGCCCGGAGGACGGCGAACTCTACGCGGCCTTTCGGGCGGGCCGGCTGCAAGACGTCGGCTTCCTGCACAACCCGGTGCGCACGTGGCACCTGATCAAAACGTTCGCCGAGAGCATGCGCTAACGCGAATCCCCGTGCGCGCCTCTCCATCTTCCTCCGCTTTGCTGAGCGCGCTCAAACGTTGGGCGTGGCTCCCTGGTCTACTCAGTCTTGTCGCGACCGCCGGCGTCGGCGTCTGGCTCTGGCCGACCGTGGTCACCTGGCCCCGTTTGGGCCGGCTGGGCGAATTCCTGACGGCTCCGGCTCAGCACGGCGACTGGGTTCTGCGCCGCGGCGAACGCTGCGCCGGTGCGCCTTTCCTGTTCCCGACCGATGGGTATCTGGGGTTCGGCTACGGCGACTCGTGGCGGCCCGGCCATCGCCACACCGGCTTCGACATCTTCTCGCCCGACGGGCTCAATCAGACCGAGGTGGTGGCCGCCTATCCCGGTTACCTGACGCGGATGCCGGATTGGCTCAGCACCGTGATCATCCGCGTGCCCGAGGATCCGCTTCAGCCCGGGCGACAGATCTGGGTGTACTACACGCACATGGCCGATCCGGACGGCGCCTCGTTCGTCGACGCGGCGTTCCCGCCCGGGACGTCCGAAATGTATGTCGAAGCCGGCACCGTGCTCGGTCGTCAGGGCAACTACTCGGGCGATCCCGGCAACCCGACCGGCACGCATCTGCACATCTCCATCGTGCGCGACGATGGCCAGGGTTCGTTCATGAACGAGACGCGACTGGAGAATACGCTCGACCCGTCGCCCTATCTGGGTGTGCAGGCCGGCGTGTACGACGACTGGTCGGCGCCGATCACCTGCGCGGCGCGATAAACCTGCGCGGCGCGATGAATCAGCGCGTTCGTGAACCGAACTCGTCCGCGATATCCGCAGCGTCCGGCGCCCGATCATCGACGTTGCGCAACAGGCCGAGCCGCTCGGTCGGCTAGGCGACAGCAGGCTCCAGCAGCTCCCAGGTCAAACGATCCGCGTCGATGCGCGCCAGACCGCCCACCGGCACCACCGTGTTCGGGCAGTTGTGGCCGAAGTCTTCGGTCTTGAGGATCGGGAAGCCGTGGTCGGGCGTCAGACGCAGCAGGATCTCACCCAGGCTTTGTCCGGGCTCAGAGATCCCGTCCTGCCCGTCAATGAACCCGATGATGACACCGGCGATGCGGTCGAACACGCCCAGGTGCAAGAGTTGCGTGAGCTCGCAATCGCAACGATCCGCGGCCAGGTCGATGTCCTCGAGGAACAGAATCGCGTCAGACAGGTCGGGCCAGCAGGGCGTGCCGGCGAGCTTGAGCAACGCGGTCAGGTTGCCGCCCCAAAGTCGACCTTGCGCCGTGCCCGACCGCAACACGCGGCGGGGCCGGTTCGGCGGGATCGGGCCGCTGCGGCCCGCGACCAGACCGGCAAGAAACTCGGAGCGGTTGTACACCGTGTTCCTGCGCCCGAAGCCCCACAGCAGATCGTCGCCATGAAACGTCACCAGGCCGGTGCGCGCCGTGATCGCGGTCAACAGGACCGTGATGTCGCTGATGCCGATGAAGGGCTTGGGATGACTACGGATCACATCCCAATCGAGGTGGGCCAGGCAGGCGTTGGCGGTCATGCCGCCCTGCGCGCACATGATCGCCTGGATGTCGGGGTCCGCGAAGAGGGCATGGAGATCGGCCGCCTTCTCGGCGCCGGAGGCGGCAAAGCCCAGGCTGTGCGTCTCAACCTGAGGCGCGAGACGCACCTCGAAGCCCAGGCTCTTCAGGAACGCCGTGCCGTGTTCGAGCTGGGCCCGGTGTGCAGCGCCGATCGGGGTTGAGGGCGCGGCGATGCCGATGACATCGCCGGTGTGCAGGCGAGGTGGGTAGATGAACGAGCCGGACATGGCCGGACCTCCGCGAAGAGAGAGAAATGAGCGCGAGCTGCCGGCGGCGCACTCACTCAGACCGATACGGCGCTTCGTCGTCGATGTTCCCGACGAAATCCGGCAAGCCCGTGTGGCCGAGCATCTGGCGAATGGCCTGGTTTTCGCCGTTGTGATACCAGTAGTGATAGATCGTGCGCAGCAACAGCGACCCAAACGTGATCACGCCCGGCTGACCGTCG